>Ga0137390_10000698_pt1 | contig 23883 bp, 13 predicted proteins | sample 15con2h24AmetaG_FD_104937 | JGI IMG/M metagenome (GOLD analysis project Ga0137390, IMG submission 104937) | Vadose zone soil microbial communities from Angelo Coast Range Reserve, California, USA - 15con2h2.4A metaG | ecosystem: Environmental > Terrestrial > Soil > Vadose zone > Saprolite... | reverse complement strand
TTACAAAGCGGACGACAAAGAGAAGAGGATCGGCGGCCTCGTTCTTGAAGTGAAAGGTGACTTCTGCAAGAAAATCAAGGAGATCCTAGTAAAACACGAACGAGTGGAAGATTACATCGAGATCGGCCTTGGCTCGCAATACCGCTACAACCCCTTCCAGAACGACCTGGATGCCTACGCCTTGGCGTATAGCATCGCTTCGCTCCTAAACAATCTCTTCGGCAAGGGCAAAGAACCGTTCTGGCAGCAGGCCTACACCAACCTCGTCAAGTTCATCATTCTCCTGCACAAGATCGCTTATGACTACGTGACCCTTTTTGATGTCTACGAGTGCGCCATCTCGCCGGATATTTTGGAGAAGAAGATCCAAGACGCCGAGCGGCGTCTCGAAGAACGCTATTTCCTGCTCGTTTCCGCGCCGGACTGCCGCGCTCATATCTCGGAGCTGAAACTCTTCGAGTTTGTCCAGGATGACTCCCTCGAGATGTTTCGTGCTAATGACACTCCGGGAGCGAGGCGATTCCTGGAGAGCAAATCCATTGACTTCGAATGTCTTAGCGAAGCCGGGTTCGACAAGGTCGATACCGATCGCCAGGAACAACTGCAAGCTGTCAAGCGCTGGTTCTATAACGACTGGCGGCGCATCGACCCCAAGCTGCGAACTTCCGTCGTCGAAGGCATCTCCGTTTTCCTTTCGCTCTTTGATGACAACCCGGTTGTGAAAAGGACCTTCTGCCCGCCGCCGGAATGCTACGACGCCAAAGCCAACGCCGACTACCGTTTTGGCAGGCCACTTCCCTCCTTCAGTTGGCTCATCGAAACCGGCAAGGTTTGCTGTCTCAATTTCCCCATCGGCATGAACCCCGGTCTCGCCAAAGCCCTTGGCGTGATGCTGAAGCTCGATTTCGAAGGCGCCGTCCTGAACCGCATCCCTGCCATCGAGGCCAACACCGACAAGTACTTCCGCCAGGTCTTGTTTCTCTGCGATGAATACCAGCACTTCGCCACGGTCGGCGAAAACGAGCCGATCGGCGACGAAAAGTTCTTTAGCCTCTCGCGCCAACCGAAGTGCATTCCCATCGTCGCCACGCAGAGCATCAGCTCGCTGAGATCGACGCTCCCAGGCGAAAGCTGGCGCACCCTCATGCAAACTTTCCGCACCAAGATCTTCTTTGCAACATCTGACGACTTCTCCGCCAAAACAGCAAGCGAGCTTTGCGGCAAGGAAGACCAGCTCAAGGTCAGCTATAACATTTCCGAGAGCGGCCACGACGCGCAAATCAGTCTGCTTACCGGCCAGGCTATCTCCGACAAGGCCAACATCACCGCCTCGAAGAGCTTCTACCCCCAGTCCGACTACCGTTTCGACACGAAAACGTTCACCGAGCTGAAGAACGCTCAATCCATCGTTATCGCGTACGACGGCCTCAACCCCATGCCACCGTGCTTTTGCTATCTCAAGCCCTATTTCAACGACCCCAACAAAAGCTATTTCAAGCAACTGGCGCAAGGAGCCTTGTAATGAGCGGCTTCGAAATGATTCTTCCGTTCCTGAAACCCATCGAGCACCTGCTTCGCGACGATTCGGTCACCGAGATCATGATCAACGGCCCTTACCGGGTGTTCATCGAACGTCGCGGATTTCTGCAGCAAGAGAAAGGCATTTCTTTCGACGAAAAGGCCTTGATGATCGCAGTGAAAAACATCGCACGCCGCCTGGGAAACGACATTTCGGAATCAAAACCCATTCTCGACTCGCGCCTGCCCGATGGCAGCCGCGTCGCCGCCGTCATTCCACCGTGCAGTCTGAATGGCGTCACGCTGACCATCCGCAAGTTCAGTCACAACCTCGTTGGCATGCACCATCTGATCGAGACCAAAGCCCTCGACGAAACATTAGCCAATCGTCTCGTCGACTATGTCCTTGAGCGTAAGAACATCCTGATCAGTGGCGGTACAGGGTCGGGGAAAACCACGCTGCTCGATATCCTCGCCTGGCGTATCTCGCAAGATGAACGAATTCTTCTCATCGAGGACACGGCGGAGATTCGGCTGGCGCACCCGAATCTGGTTCGCTTCGAGGCCCGGCGAGCGCAGAACGGCCTGCCAGCGGTGGAGATCCGAGATCTGCTAAAAGCGGCTCTCCGGCACCGGCCCGACCGAATCATGCTTGGCGAGATTCGCGGCGGCGAAGCTTTCGATTTGCTCCAACTGCTGAATACAGGTCACGCCGGTACGCTCTCCACTATTCACGCAAACTCCGCAAGGCAAGGATTAGCCCGCTTCACGAGCTGCGTTCTGCAGAGCGACATTGACCTGCCTTATCGCGCCATCAAGACCAACATCGGCGACTCGCTGAATGTCGTGATCCACACCGAACGCCGGCCAGGACGCCGATTCATTTCCGAAGTCATCGAGCTCAACGGATACGACCCCGACATCGATCTCTTCAACTATTCCATGGTCTATCTGAACGAAGGAGAAAAGTCCTGAGCACCATGCAAAATCCAGACGAGAAACAGATGACCGCGCCCGACTACATCCGGGCGAACTTTCACCCATCGGACCGCATCGCCGTTCTCGTCCGAAAGCGTGGACGCGGCGAAACCATCCAGCGCATCAGTACAGCGGACAAAATCGCGGCAATTCCGTTTCAGGATTGGCTGCACTACAAGAACGAGAAAGAAAACTGCGATATCTACATCGGCATGAACGCACTCAAGCCCGAAAGCCACACGCGGACTAAGGATGACATCTGGGCGATCCGGCATCTCTACGTAGACCTCGACCATGAGGGCACAAAATCCTTAGCTACCATCGAGCAGTCGGACCTGGTGCCAAGGCCGAGCTACGTTTTGACCACTTCGCCGGACAAGTTCCAAGTCATTTGGAAAGTCGAAGGAATATCGCCACACCAAGCCGAATCTATGCTTCACGCCATAACGGCACAGTTCGACGGCGATCCCGCCGCCACCGATTCCACAAGAGTCCTCCGACTCCCCGGTTTCGCAAACAAAAAGTACGAACAAGACTTTCCCGTCAAGGTGCACTCCCAAACAGGGCAGACTTACCATCCGCGTGATTTCAAAGTTCGCACCGAACCGGTAGACACTGGGGCATCCCGATGGAACCAATCTCAAGATAGGCTCGCGGCATCCGCAGGCCACCGAAATGGGCTGCCGTCAACAGAGCCCAGGGAATTGAGCCAATCCGAACGCGATTGGGCTTACGCCAAACGTGCCCTGTCCCGTGGTGAAATCCCTGAAGACATCATCCGCAACATCGCCGAATTCCGCGCCTACGACAAACCCAACCCCCAAGACTACGCCCGACGCACCGTCACCAAAGCAATGGCGGAACTGAAGGGTCTGCCATCTCCGCATACACCAGACTCTGCCCCCGCAGGGGACAGCAATCAGGAACATGGCCGCTAGAGCAAAAACAGCCCCGAAACTACAGACCTAATTCAGCAGATTTTGAGCACCAGGATGGAATCGAAGAAAGCATTGATGTTACGCCAGGTCGTTGGTACAGTCGCCAATGCGACACCAGAAAAGCGGGCACGGATAGGAAAATCCATGTCACGACGATCTGGTCAAAGTGGTTCGATTCAGCAAGACGGCAATTGGTACGTCGTTCGGTTCTGGAAGGATGTTGCGGGCCAAGAAAGGAGGCAGCGGGTGCGCGAGAAAATCTGTCCAATCTCTGGGCCCGGCAAACTGTCCGCATCCGAACGGGAACGCAAGGCCAAGGAAATTATCGCGGCCAGCGGAGCTGATTCCGTGGAGCATTTCGAGAAAGTAGTTCGGTCCATCCACGGTGTTACGTTCCGCGAACAGGCTGCGATATGGCTGACCCAAATGAGGAATCGCAGGCGCAAACCCGTGGCTCCGTCTACCCTTGCAACTTGGGAATGCGCCTTGGAGAACTGGATTTACCCCAACATAGGTGACATGCCTCTCGACTCCATCAACAACCTCGCGGTGAAGAACTTCGTGACAAAGTTGGTGGCGTCCGGCAAATTGGGGGCTTCGGCAATCCGTGCCTATGTCCTGCCTGTGAAAATGGTTTTAGCTTCGGCCACCGATGAGCAAGGGGAGCTTCTCTACCCCCGGCAGTGGAACCATAAGTTCATCGACATGCCGCGAGTGGAGAAGCCAGAACCGCCCGTCTTCACAGGCGAAATAGTGACCGGGGTTGTTGCCACACCAGTGCCACCAAAGAAGAGCTGGGTGAGCATGTTCTTCATCCTCTGCGGTGCTGGTGGATTGCGATTCGGAGAATGCCTGGGGATCGACATTAAATACATTTCCCCGGACTGCTCCACCATCAAAATCTATCAGAAGATATGGCAGGGTAAGATACAGGAGTTCTTGAAGACCGAGGACGGGAAGCGAGAAATTGACTTACACTCTTCGGTCGCGGCGCTGCTCAGGGAGTTCATTGGCGATAGAAAATCCGGGCTGCTGTTCTGTACAAGGACGGGCAAGCCACTCAGCCAGTCGAACATCCTGCGGCGCTGGCTGCATCCGATTCTCAAGCAATTAAATTGGAAACACCTGGAGAGTGGGCGTTCAACGACCGGCGCTCACGCCTTCCGTCGATTCCGCGACACCTACTTGAAGAACTACACGTCTACGCCTCCCGGCATCATCAATTTCTGGTTGGGGTGGGCCGGAGAAGGCATGTCGGACCTCTACGATAAAATCCGGCATGACGTGGCGTTTCGCAAACAGGTTGCGGAAAAAGCTGGTCTGGGCTTCGGGCTTCCGTCTAAAAAAACCGTTGTTGGACCGAATGGACCGAAAATCGAAAACGAAGTTGTTTTAGAAATGGCTGCAAGTGCTTGATTCAAGAGAGATAAGTGGCGCGCCCGGGGAGACTCGAACTCCCGACCCTCTGCTTAGAAGGCAGATGCTCTGTCCAACTGAGCTACGGGCGCGCTGCCAATCCTGATTCTAAAGCATTTACGGTCCGCATGAACACCGTTTTGGACGGATTGACTATCTGCCACAAGGGCAGACGCTCCATTCAAACCGAGCTGCAGGCAAATTGTCAACCATAGTATAATCATATAGTTATAGCCACCTCTTCAATGCTCCAACGTCGACTCTCGGTCCATTCCGTCCAACAAGCCACTTTTTCGACACGTAGTAGTTGGCACGTGTCTCGCAGCAGCTTTTGACGACTCAGACGGGATCATTGGTAGGGACAGGAGGTCATGACCCGCACGGCCTCCGGTAAGGCACTCAGGAGTTGCTCCGGCCGCGAGATGCGGTCCCAATAACAGGAGACCTGCTTGAAGCAATCGTTGACGGAAATGTCTTGTGTCTGCGGAGATTCGAGTTGTTGGAGAACAGGTAGCAGCCCAGATACCATGTTGGTAGCTCCCGGACCAATCGAAGAAGTGCACGCGAACGCCCGCAGGCGGTTTTCGAGAAGGCCACGGCGGTGTGAACCATACCTTGTTCGTTGCGACTCAGGTAATAAGGAAAGTCCTCATCCTGCTGCAGCGCCTGTCCAATTCCCGCTACATTGCCGTGGCCAAATATCCAGAAGCAGCCTGCGAAAAACGGACGCACGACTCCCTCCCTTTCGACATACTGATTTTTCAGGAACTTGATCGTGGCCTGTGCCGCCGTAGCTCGACATGTGGACGCCAAACCGCCTCCTTCAAGGACGTCTGATCTCATCCCGTGGCTGGATCAAGAACGCGCGGCACATCAGAAGTACAACTTCAATGCAAACTGGATCTCGCGAGGATCACCAGGTCCCCCAGAATCGGTACCCAGAATGGGCGCGAGCGTATTGGAGACCCTTCCAAACGAACCTGGTGAGGAAATATCGGCACTTGGGTTACCAAAGTTAGGATGATTGAAGGTGTTGAAAAATTCCGCTCTAAATTGCAGCTGCCATCTTTCGGTAAATTTGAATTGCTTGAACAGGCTCAGGTCGACCATCTGAATCCCAGGACCATGGAACTTCCGGGGAGCACAGGTCCCGAAGGATCCGTTAGCGGGTTGCGCAAATGCCACCGGATTGATGAGAAAACCTGTCGTTGTATAGGAATTGTGATCGGTCGTCGCACCAGTAAATGGATTCCCTATGCAGTCGGCATAAACGGCATGAGTAAAGCCCATCAAGCCATCATTCGCGGCAACGACACTGTATGGACTGCCGGTCTGCAGCGTCACGATTCCGTTCAGTTGCCATCCTCCGAGCCAACGGCTAGCCGCACCAGGACCGGAGAGGAAGCGCTTCCCCTGGCCGAGGGGCAAATCCCAGATGAAATTCCCGACAAAACGACTGCGAATGTCGAGATTTGAATTGCTCATCTCTGCAGCGTAGTTGTAAGCGTTTTGAGGGAGAGCTCCGGCGGTGAGGTTGTCGCCGAAGTCGGCGAGTCCATGACTAAAGGTGTAACCCAGCGAGTAGCCCAAGCCCTTGGACATCTTCCTGCGCAAGGAGACTTCGAGGGAGTTGTAGGCGGTGTTCCCATCGTTGCTGGCGTACTCCAGGAAGGCATGTTGGCCCGTGGAGGCACACTTGCCAGCGGTGCCGGTAAACGTATCAATATTTGTTACCGTGTTCAGGCTGGCGTAGGGATACATCAGAATGGGACAGCCGTTATCGAAGCCTGTCACATGCGCCTGATTGTAATCACGCAGGCGGTTCATCTTCCGGCCCCAGTTTCCGACGTAGGTAGCCGCGAGCACGGTGTCGTTTGTGACTTGGATTTCCGGACCAAAACTAGTCTGCTCGACATAGCTGGAACGCTGGTTCGGATCCTGGGCGCGAAGTTGGAGTTGGGTCAAATCAAAACCCGATCCGGTGATCGAGCTCAATGGGAAGCCGTTTTTTAGCTGAAAGACGGTGCTGGCCCCGCTTTGATTCAGCTGCACGTCAAGAAGTGCGGGCGGGTTCAATTGGAGTAGGCTTTCCGAGCCAATCCGGTTGCTATGCTGATAGAAAACGCCGTAGCCACCCCGCAACACGACGCGATTCGTCACTTGGTAAGCAAATCCAAGACGCGGAGCGAAATCGTTCAAATCCGGATGAATCAGCGAACGGGCATACCAACCGGATGCACTGCTTGCCGCAGTGACAATTCCTCCGCCGTTGGCGGGCGTGAAGTTTGAGGTGTTGTTTTTCCGTTCCATGATTGGCGCGAAGAGCTCGTAGCGGAGGCCGTAAGTGAGCGTGAGTTTCGGAGTCGTCTTCCAGGTGTCCATGGCATAGAAAGAGTGCCCCGGCTGGAAATAATGGACGACCAGAGGTGTAGTGAAGTGCACTCCGTCGACATCACCGAGCAAGAAGTCGGCCAGGCCGAGCCGCCCAGCAGCGGTGTAAATGCCATTCGTCTGCAACTCGCCTTGCGGGGCTCGCAGGTCGAGGAAGTTGTCGGCCCGCTTGATGTACTGATAACCGAATTTAAAGCTATGATTACCCTTCAGCCAGCTCAGGTTGTCAATGATGTTCCAGGCTTGCGAAATCTGGTACTGGGGCCGCCACGGCGACGTTCCGATACGCGTCAGGCCGTTGATCTCGATAGGAGGCAATCCACCGGAGCCCGGTCCATTGGGAATTCCCGTCAAGCCAATCAGAGCCTGGGCCTGGGAACTACCGAGAGTTACGCCGATGGGATCGCTGTGGGCGTAATCACGGTTGAAGCCAAAACGCGCATCGTTGACCAGGGCGTGCGAAAGAGTGCGTGTCCAACCCAAGGCGAAGGACTGGGTGTGGATGCGATACTGTGTTGCGAAGTTGCCGCTGCCGATTACGCCGTTGCTGGTCCACGGGGGATCCTGACGGCTCAAATGACGATAGCTATAGCTGCCAAACAGGCGATTCGTTTCGTTTAGATTGTGATCCACACGTCCGTCGAGTGAATAGACGTCGTCGGGCACGGAGGTCGCGAAGAGATAATTCGGAGCTCCCGTCCAGCCGGCCGGCACCCCTAGCACACCCACCAAGTTGGAAATCACGTTAGGATCGGGGAGCAAAGTCATCAGCTTGGCCCCAACGGGATCGAGGCAAGTCTGGCCGGTCGTGCCCGTTGACTGGATGATATTGCCGACATAGCAGCCGGACTGCCCGGGGACGGATGAATTGTTCAAAGCGTAAGGCAATTCTGTGAAATTCCCCGCCTTCATCAGCGGCGTGGGCACCGTACTGGTGACAGACGTGGATTGCCGGCTGGTGAAGCGTTCGAAATCTCCAAAGAAAAAGGTCTTGTCCTTGAATACCGGACCGCCAAACGTACCTCCAAACTGGTTCTGCGTGAAGCCGCCGCGCGGTTGTTTTGGTTGTTGTGCGTTGTTAATCCAGGAGTTGGCGTCAAGTACGGCATTCCGCAAATACTCAAAGAGATTTCCGTGGTAGGCGTTGGTGCCAGATTTGATGGTCGCGTTGATCACCGCTCCGGCGGAATTGCCGAATTCCGTGGAGTAAGTCCGGGTTTGCACACGAAACTCCTGCACGGCATCGGGCGGGGGCTGCACCACCTGCACGGAAAACTCCTGCAGGTTTTCCGACCAGGAGTTATTGTCGACGCCATTCAAAAGAAAGTTGTTCTGGAGTTCCAGATTTCCGTTGACGCTGAACCGGTCTGGCGCGGGGTTATTGGCGGCATAAAACTTTTGCACCCCGGGTTCCAGGAGCGCCAAATCAGCATAACGGCGTCCATTAAGAGGAAGATCATTGATGTGCTGCTCATCGACAACACTTCCCACATCGGCCGACTGAGTCTGGAGGAGAGGTTCACCGGCGGTAACCACTACTTCCTGCTTCACCGACCCGACTTTCAGCGTGAAATCAATGGAGAGGCGGTCCTGCACATGCAGGTCGATGTCATCATGCAAAACACTTCCAAAGCCGTCGGCGCTGACTTTTACCGAATAAGTGCCCGGGATCAACGCGAGAACCTGATACTCTCCTGTCTGATTGACAGGCGTGGTAATGACAACTCCGGTAGCCTTATTCGTGACTGTCACGATGGCGTTCGGCACGGCGCCGCCGGAGGAGTCCAGAACTCTCCCTTCAATTGCACCACGATCAATTTGTCCAATCGCCGGCAGAGCAGAAACGGCCAGCAACGCCCCAAGCAACAATGTCCAGTCAAGGAATCTCCGAGTTCTCATCCCTCGATTCATTGCAGCCTCCACTTTTCAGATTCGAAGAGCAGTCCACCAACCATTGACACAGTTCGGTACGAAACCACTCAGGCAGCCGTCACTCGCTTGGAAGCAAATAAGGAAACTAAACGCTCCACCCTATCCCGTGCATTCTGAAATCCAACTCGCCGACGAACCCAATCGCCCCCGAATGATTGGTCTCTTCGACGGTTCACGCGCGCAAGCTCACAGTGCCTGACACGCATTCCCAACCAGATCGCCACGAAAGGCGGAAACAAAAAAAAGGGATTCGGCCTCAGAGTTTCCCTGCAAAAAAACCACCCCTCAAGTGTGCCGAAACAATTCGGTTACCAATGCGCTGAGATGTAACACCCGCAAAATTCGTTGTCAAGACCATTTACCATTTTTTGGAACTCCTGCCTCTACTGCGGAGTTTTACATGTTTGGAATGAATATGCGTGCCTCGAATTGCTTCTTGGTGATTGATGCCAAAACGTTTTGGTATTTTGTGTTGACAAAGCCCTTTGCGGACGTACAATGCCGTTACTCCAAACAAAATTACGGAGGTTTGATGCCGAGCGCCGCAGTCCTGGACGAATTCGAATCACCGCGCACTCCGCAGACCGGATCCTCACCGCTGCATCCGCATCACTCGCAATGTGGACATGGCAGATCGCTGATCGGCAGCTACGGAATTCCGGAACGGCATGCACGGCGCGTATTCAGAAATCCTCGATGGTGGCCGGCGATCCCTGTGGCTGCGGAAAATTTAATTCGATATTTCGGAAAAGGCGGAGGAGGGAGAATGGCATCAAGGTCCAGCAAGTTACTTCCCCTGATTTTTGCCGTGTTGGGCTGCGCAGTGCCTTTTCTAGTTCGATCGCTTTCCGTGAGAGCGCAATCTCCCAATGCTGTCAGTTCGCGGCCGATCCCGGCCGCCCAGCCGCTGGCTTTTGACCGGGGCGCCGCCGCACTCTGGCAGAGCCTGCAGAAACTCCATACGCGCACCAGCCTGCTGATGGTGACGGCGCATCCCGACGACGAAGACGGAGGAATGTTGACCTATGAATCGCGCGGGCAGGGAGGTCGAGTCGCACTGTTGACGCTCAACCGAGGCGAAGGCGGCGCCAACGTCATGTCTTCGGATTACTTTGACGCGCTAGGGCTGGTGCGCACGGAAGAACTTCTGGCGGCCGATCGTTACTACGGAACACAACAATTCTGGACGCGGGTGTGCGACTACGGTTTTTCCAAGACCAAAGAAGAGGCTCTCGACAAGTGGGGACACGATCGAGTGCTTGCGGATGTTGTACGCGTTGTCCGCATGACGCGCCCTCTCGTCATTACTTCTGTCTTCGTCGGAGGGCGCACGGACGGCCACGGCAATCACCAGGTTGCCGGACAGATGGCGCAGGAGGCTTTCAAGGCGGCGGGTGACCCAGCCATGTTTCCCGAGCAGATCAAAGAGGGACTGCGCCCCTGGAAGCCGATGAAGGATTACGCCCGTGTACCGTTTTCCCCCATCACCGACAAGGGGATTTATGACTATGCAGACGGGAAGTATTATCCCGCCGAATTTCGCAACTATACGGATGGCACCGTCATCAAGGGGGCGCTTTCCGCTTCCGTCGAAATTCCGGAAGGCGAGTACAACCCACTTCTCGGATTAACGTACACGCAGATATCCCGCCTGGGCCTTGGCCAGCAGAAGTCGCAGAGCGGCGGGACTGGCTTACCACCGGCCGAAGCGGAGATGAGCCCGTATCACCGGTTTGCATCTCTCGTCTCCGTTTCGGAGAAGGAGGCGTCTTTCTTTGATGGCATCGACATTTCGCTTATGGGTATCGAGAGCCTGGCGCAAGGAGGGGACAGCACTTTCCTGAAGGATGGTCTTTCTCAGATCAATTCTTTGGTCGAAAAAACCATGAATGATTTTTCGGCCCAGCATCCCGAAGCGATCGCGCCCACGCTGGCGGCAGGCCTGAAACGGACGAGCGCGCTGATAGAAAAAGTCGTCAGCAGCGACCTGACAGCCGATACGAAGTATGACGTAGCACACGAACTTAAAGTCAAGCAGTCACAATTCGACAATGCACTCGCCGAATCGCTAGGCATTTCGGTGCTTGCGACGGTTGCTCCCGAGAAAGAACCGACCGGGCCTTTTGCACGCTTCTTCAGAAATCAGCCTACCTTCCAGGTGGCCATCCCCGGACAAGAGTTCTGGGTGAACGTCCATGCGACGAACCCAACCAATCGTTCCGTGCAACTGGAGAGCGCGGTATTGGAAGCTCCGATGAACGAACAATGGACCATCGATCCACCGACGCAATCAGGCGGCGCGCTCAACGGAAATCAGTCCGCGGATTTGCGGTTTACAGTTCACGCTGCGTCCAACGCGCGCTTCACACGGCCCCATTTTACGCGTCCGGACATCGAGCAGGCCTACTATGATATCCAGGAATCGAAGGACCTCAATCTATCCTTGGCGCCATATCCGCTTTCCGCCAGATTGCATTTCGTATTCGACGGGGTGCCGTTCGAATTGTCACAGGTGGTTCAATCCGTGAAGCGGGTAACGGGCCTGGGAACGGTGCTGGAACCGCTGATCACAGGTCCGGCCATTTCGGTTTCCATCGCGCCGCAGGCAGGAATTGTTCCCCTGGGCGCCAAAACCTTTGAAGTGACAGTCAACATTCACAGTAATGTCAAAGGTCCCGCAAACGGAACGGTAAAACTCGACTTACCGGAAGGCTGGAAGGCGCCCCAAGAAGAATTTTCAACATCGAAGGACGGGGACGATCAGACGCTTAAATTCGACGTCACGCCCGCGGGGCTCATGGAAAAGGCGTATGCAATTACAGCGGTAGCCACCTACGACGGCCGCGATTACAAAGAGGGCTATCACACGATCGGCTTCCCCGGTTTGCGTCCCTACAATCTTTACCGCGCTTCCACCTATCGCACCACGGGAGTGAATGTGAAAGTTGCTCCGGGCCTGAATGTCGGGTACATCGTGGGCGCCGGCGATGACATGCCACAATCTCTCGTGAATCTCGGCATCAACGTTCATTTCCTCACGCCGGAAGACCTGGCCAGCGGGAACCTCTCAAAATTCGACGCCATCCTTCTCGGCGTGCGCACCTATGCCGTCCGTGAAGATCTCAAAATTTATAATGGCCGCATCCTCGAATATGTGAAGAACGGCGGCGTGGTCATCGTTCAATACAACACGCCGGAGTATGACCACAACTACGGTCCCTATCCCTACAAAATGGGTTCCAACCCGGAAGAAGTTACCGACGAGCAATCCCAGGTCGAAATCCTGTCCCCGACTAATCCCGTTTTTACCTGGCCCAACAAAATCACCACCAAGGATTTTGAAAATTGGGTGGAAGAGCGCGGCTCGAAGTTCCTTGAGAGCTGGGACGCAGCCTACGAGCCTTTGCTGGAAACGCACGATCCGGGTCAAGCTCCCCAAAAAGGGGGCCTTGTTTATGCAAAATACGGGAAGGGCATCTACATTTATAATGCTTACGCCTTCTACCGCCAGATGCCCGACGGCGTGCCGGGCGCGTACCGCATTTTCGCCAACATGGTTAGCCTTGCGAACAATCCTCAGGGCCTGGGTTCTCGCCCCACGCACCCCTCACCCCGGTGAGGAAGACCACTCCCTGATGAGTTGGGGAGAGAGCGGACTTTCTTGGACACCGGACCATATTCACTTATGGTTAAGTGTTTTGTTTTGGATCATGTAGAGGAACGTTTTCATTGTTTCATCGCGCCGGGCGTTCTCATCCGCAAGGCGCTTTGAGGCCCCTTCGTAGAGTTTCATTTCCTTTTGCCAATGTTCCAGTTGCCCCAGATGCTGATAAATCTGGGCAAGGCGGTAGTGCGCGTCCGCGGAGTTTGAGTCCAAGCGCGCGCAGGTTTCGGATTCGCCAAGTGCTTCTTGCCAGCGCTCCAACCATCGATAAGCTCTCCCAAGCTGGCAATGCGGCGAGGCGTCTTTTGGGAGAAGACCTGCAGAGGCGCCCAGGCGCCGCAGAATCTCATCGGCGTGCGTCTTGCATCCAGAGGCATAGTCTCTGCGAAAGAGCAGAGCACCGCAGTAGTACTGCATATTGCCGTCCTTCGGTCGGCGGTCTGAATACGCGCATAGCTGCGCCACCGCGGCAGGATCGGGCGTGGAGGCCCGGTCCATCTGAATGTCTCCCAAATACTTCAACGCAGGCTGGGGCTCCGGCGCGAATTCGGCCGCATGCAGAAGAAACCGGGTGGCCTCCTCGTCGGTACCCGCAAAATACTCCACCATGCCCAGCGCCAATTGTATCCGCCAGGACTTTGGTTGCAGCTCCTCTGCCTGTTTGAGCACAGCCTTGGCCGCTTCGAAGCTATTGTGGCGGATCAATTCCACCGCGAGCGAGAGACGATACTTTTCCTCGTTCGGAGCCAGGGCCACAGCGGCCTGATAACTCCGCGCGGCAGCGAGGTTATCGCCGCGCGACTCTTGAATGTCGCCGAGCAGGTCTTCGAGATCGGCGTTGTCGCCAAGCGCCTTGCATTTTTCCGCGCTCCCCAAGGCATCGTCCGGGCGGCCCGCCCGGAATTGTGCGAGAGCCAGATTGAACTGCAAGTCAGCACGATGCGAGTCGAGCTCCGCCGCCCCCTTAAGCTCTTCAATGGATTCGGAGTATTGGCCATGAGAGATCAGGAGTTCCGCTAAACGCTGCAGAAAAACCAGCTTGTCTGCGGAACTCAACTGTGTCGAGCGAAGCAACTCCAGGGTTTGATGGAAATCTCCATGCATTCCCAATTGTGCTTCCAGAAGAACGAGGCCAGCTTGGGGATCGCGGGTGCGGGAAAATACTGGCTCTGCCAAACTTGCAGCGCGTTGCCAATGTTCAGATTGCAGTTCTGCCACGGCCGTCGCCATGGCGAGCCCAGAGTCCATGGGCTTCAGGATAAGAGCCATTTCCATTTCTGATGCGGCGGCCAGGGCATTTCCAAGTCCCAGAGCCACCGAAGCTTTCAGCCGGTGAAACCCGATGCGTTCTTCACGGTCACCGGGTGGCGATAGACCTGCCAACGCGGTTTGTGCTTCCTTATACTTGTGGAGGCGCGCGAGAACAACCGCCCACTCCGTTCGAATCTGTGGGGTGCCCTGGCTAGCTTTTGCCGCATGCGCCAGCATTGGCTCGGCCTTTTCCGGCTGGCCTGTCTGTTCGTAGATCTCGCCGAGTGCTGCCAGAGCGACGTAGTTCTCCGGCGTATTTTGCAAAACGGTTTGGAACTCTTCCTCGGCGCGGTCGTTCTCTCCGGCGATGGCGTACGCTTGGCCGAGCAGAATCCTTGCGCCGGAGTCCTTAGGGCGAGTTTGAAGATAGCCTGAGAGAATCCGTATTGCTTCCTCTGCATTTCCGTGCGCAAGAGAGAATTGCGCTTCCGCGAGCGGCCCGGAGGACGGAAGCCGTTGCGGTTGAGCTGAGGATTGATTCTGCTGGCCGGTAATCGTGAGCGTGAAACAAAAGAGCAAGGAAGTGCCCGTACCCAGGATAGATCGCCTCAAAACCCGGCAGGCCCTCACGGTTATCGCTTCTCCCCGTTCCTTCACTCAGCGTAGCTGAACTCGGTTTTGCGCGAAACAATCGGTTCCTGGTTCCGACCCGCCTACCAACTCCCGGGGACTTCGTCGTGCTTCAACCAATTCTCGATGAGCTTCACGATTCCGTCTTCGCTGATCTCAACCAGTCTTTTTCCCTTTTCCGCGGACGCCTCGCTTACTTGTCCAGAATACCCCGGCCAGTCAGCCGCCGCGGACTTTTGCAGAAAATACGGCGCTCCGCCAGAGAGGTCAGGCGGTTCGGGCAGGTCGTGCGCCTTCTCTAGATGAATCAGATCCGGGCGGAACGCGGCAACCGCGGAGGTCTCCAGCGGTCCGCCGTGGCCGTGACCGCCGTTGGTCTGACGAAACATGCCCAAGGTCTTCATCATTTGGCTGGGGAGGAATTCCCACCAGCTTACCAAGAGCAAAGCCGCGTCTTTCGTCTCGTCGGCGACTTGCGCGATCGCGCCGCGGCCCGGCCCGATGTTGCCATCATGCCCGTTGAGGATGAAGACCTTGCGAAATCCGAGGTGGAGAATGTTGCGCAATACGTCCGCAAAGTACATGGTCATAACTTCGGGGCGAACCGAGATGGTCCCGCGAAAATGCGCCGTGTGTGCCGGACACTGGGTGAACTGGATTATGGGAAACAGCAACCCGCCGGTCCGCGCGGCCACCCGTTCCGCAATTCCCGAAATGATGATGGAATCTGATCCCAGGGGATTATGGGGGCCGTGGAACTCCAGGCTTCCCAGCGGCAGAATCGCCGGAAAATGGCTTTCCACGACCTCCGCCAGTTCGAAACCGGCGGTCTCCTCGAATCGTTTCGGCTTCAAGGAACGATCGTCGCCGGGCGCGTCCCGGTAAAGAGCGCCGGCGAACCCGGGAAGAGCCAGTCCTGCCAGCAGAACATCCCTTCTGGTAAGCTGCGCCATATGCCCTCATCCGCAAAAGAGCTCGCAGGTTAGCGTAAGGTTCCACGCCTTGTCCACGCCCATTTTCTTCGCGAATCCGGAGTAGCTCTCCGCTATCGCCCCGTCGTGGCGGTGGATGCCTAATGCCGGAACATTTCAGTATTTTTCGCGCTTCTTTCCTTGCCCCTGTCCGGCCGCGCTGCTGTTGTGCCTACCGAAAAGTCTATCCGGCGCGAATGCTTTTGAAATCAGCGACATCCAAGAAAGCGAAACGTAGACCTCCCTTGCACAACTCAGGATGTCACAATGTTACATTGCGTTGAAAGCTCGGGCGGAGTTTTCGGTAGGCACAACCTATCTGGAGAGCCATGCTTATGTTTAGCGGTTGGATATTGGGTTCCTTCTTTGCTTCATGTCCAGGCTGAACATGGCGCGGAGTCATACCAGATCAACGATTGGAAGTCTTGTTGTAAGTTCTTGATTCTGCGGTCGGCCAGAGTTATGGCAAGAGACAAGTCCCAGGATGGACCGTAGCGGCTTTTGAGCACGTCGATGCCTGATTCCAACGATGTGGACAATTCGGTACATCTCTTTAGCGGTTATAGGTCATCATCTTGAGGTGAGGCAATTCCAACCACAGGCATCTGCAGGTCGGAAGAGGTAGTTTGGACACATTCGTCGATCAGTTGAAAAGTCTCTGCGTCGTTTATCCGACCCGCGCCAAGTGGGTTTTTGTGCCAACACACGCAATCGGACGAACGCTCGGCGAGCGTCTGGTTCTCGAGGGGACCGATTGGGTAAATCTCCGGTTCGTCACGCCCCTCGACCTGGCGCTACGCATGGGAGCGCCATTTCTCGTCGAGCGCGGCATCCATCCGTCCGAAGAGGGTCTTGGACCTGCGCTGATGATGCGCCTCCTCCTCGATCTTCCGCAGGAGCGTGGTTACTTTCGACCGCTTGCCGATCATCCGACGATGGCTCAAGCACTGTGGACAACGGTGTGCGAGCTGCGCATGGCTGGCGTTCGTCCTGAGGCCCTGAAGCCCGAAGTGTTCCCATCGCCAGCCAAGCATGCCGAGTTAGTTGCGCTGCTCTCGGCGTACGAACACTTCCTCGATCAGCATAACCGCGGCGACATCGCTGCCGTCTACGAGGAAGCGGTGAAGCACCCGGACTGGTGTCCCATTCAGGCTCAGGATTGCTGGACGGAGCTTCCTGATACCAACTGGAGTCCGCTCCAGAGCTTGCTTATCGATTCGATGCGCGGCGAACGTTTCCATCCGCGTGCATTCGAGCTTTTCGGCGTTCGTGTTCCTAGACGGTTAATGTCGCGGAAAACGGAGCGTCTCATGGCGGACGTCACGACGAACGAACTGGCGTTTGTGATGAGTCCGGCATCAGCGTCGGCACGGACTTCACGCAAGTCGAAGATCGCGTTATTCCACGCCGGCGGCCGTGAAGCGGAGATCGAGGAAGTCTTCCGCCGGATTCTCGCTACTGGCGTGTCTTTGGATCAGGTCGAAATCGCCTGCGCGTCGGATGCTCACGTGGCGCTGGTCTGGGAGAAGGCACTCCGCCACAATTGGCCGGTGACGCTGGGGCCAGGCATCTCCGCCGCCTTTACCCGTCCGGGTCGAGCACTGATCGGACTTTGCGACTGGGTCGAAACGGATTTTTCTGCCAGCCATTTCCGTCGCTTGCTTCAGTCGGGCGACCTCGGAGTGAGCGAAGAAGGCGAAGGATTCACCGCGGGACAAGCCGCTCGTCTGCTGGGACGTGCCGAAGCCGGTTGGGGGCGTGCGACATATGGCCTCGCGCTGGGACGGCTTCACAAGAGCTACGAATCTCGTGCCGCGGATCAGGATGCGTCGGACGAAGACCGTGCTGATGCGCTGGTAAAGGTAGAAGTGACAGCGCGGGTTCGCAACTGGATCACGGCGCTGGTGGCATCCCTGCCAGAACCGGCGCCGGATGGCAAGGTTCCGCTGCAGACTGTGGTAAGCGCCGTCCTTGATTTCCTTGAACGCACAACAACGCGTGGTAACGCGCTGGATTATCGTGCTGCGGCAGCTTTGCAGGATTATGTCGTCGAGCTGCGCGCGCTCGGCGCATTTTCATGTGCATTGTCGGAGTCGCTTCGCTTTATCCGCGAACGTGTTCAGTCGCTCTACGTTGCGGCGGAGCGCCCTCGCCCCGGACATCTCTACGCGTGCAGGCTTTCACAATCGGGGTATGCCGGACGAGCCCACCTCTTCATCGTCGGCCTGGAGGAAGGGCGTGTGTTTTCGTCATCGACGGAAGACGCCGTTCTGCTGGACGACGAACGCGGGCGCATCTCGGCCGACCTGCGTTTGTCGACGGATAGGATTGACGAAGCTGTTTATGCGGTTCTGATGAGGCTCGCCGTATCCGCTGCGTCAGCCACGTTCAGCTACTCGTGTCGCGACACCAGGGAGTTCCGGGAGACCTACGCCTCCTGGCTCATGTTGCAGGCTTTTCGGCTGCACCGAGGAGACGCCACGCTGTCCTACAACCAGATGAAGGCTACGCTGGGAGAGCCAAAGTCCGCCGTACCTGAAGACCGTAACGCGGCGCTCTCTTCGGGCGGATGGTGGCTGCGCAGCGTCGTGGGCACAGGAGATGAAGGCATCAAAGTCTTAAGCTCAGCATTCACCGGCGTTGCGCACGGGTGGACGGCCGAGGGCAGGCGAGAGTCTGCCGAGTTCACTGAGTTCGATGGATACGTGCCTGACGCGGGACCCGTACTCGATCCTTGTGCACCCAAAACCGTCTTCTCAGTGACGGAGCTAGAGAAGGCCGCCGAGTGTCCGTTTCGGTTCTTCCTGAAATGCGGATTGGGAGTGCGACCCGTCGACGAACGCGAGCGGGACAAGGACATCTGGCTGGATCCGCTGACGCGCGGCTCGGAGCTGCACGAGGTGTACGCCGCGCTCTTGCGACGCGCTCGCGACGAAAACCGCCGACCGAACATTGATGATGGCGCCTGGCTAATCGCACTTGCGAAGGAACGCCTTGAAAAATTGAACGAAGAGATGCCCGCCGCGACGGTGCAGGTCCTAGAGGGTGAGTCCAAAGATTTCTTGGCGGATGTTGAGTTATTTCTGGAAGCAGAATCCAGTAATTTGACGTCGACGCCAACTGGCGTTGAGGTGTCGTTCGGACGCCCGTTGGATAACGACAGCGAACCGCTAGCTCGGTCGGAAGCCGTAGAGGTCGATCTGGGCAACGGCATCCGTTTCCAGATCGCTGGTCGCATCGATCGAATTGATCAAGTCGGCGCCGCTTCCTTCAAAGTTCTCGACTATAAGACGGGCGGCTTCTGGCCAGATAAATGGCAGGGGTCGTTCAATCGAGGGCGTCGCCTCCAGCACGCCCTGTATGGACTCGCTGCTGTCGAACTCCTCAAAGCCCGTTACACGAACCCAGAGGTTACTGCTGGCGTCTATTACTTCTCGAGTCGCAAGGGACGCCAGGAGCGCGTGACCATCCCGGCGCCGGCGAAGGCTGCCATCGCAGCGGTACTTGCAGACCTACGGGACTTGATCATCAATGGACAGTTCATCCGGACACCGGACGAGGACGACTGCACATTCTGCGACTACATCGCGGCTTGCGGCGGAAAGGTGAACCGACAAGCGGCAGAAAAGCTGCCGGATTCAAAGCTCGGGGCATATCGGAGGCTAGCCGCGCATGTCTGACTCGCGTGCCGTCGATCAGGAGTCACGCCGACTCATCCGTGAGGAGCCTCTGACAAACATCCTTCTCGAAGCAGGGGCGGGATCCGGCAAGACGCAGATGCTCGCTGAGCGGATGGCCGCTGGTGTCGCGGCCGGCGTTTACAACATCGAGCATATGGCGGCTGTCACCTTCACCCGTAAGGCTGCTTCTGAGCTTCGCGGCCGGTTTCACCTCGCGCTTGAAAAAGAGCTATCAGAGGCCCGCAGGGTGTCTGATCCGGGCTGCGCGCCGGATTCGGATCGAGCTGCCCGAGTTCAGTCAGCGCTCTCAAATCTCGAGCGTTTCTTCGGTGGTACGATTCACTCATTCTGTGCGCGATTGCTGCGCGAGCGGCCGGTTGAGTCCGGGGTGTCTCCTGGTTTCACCGAGCTCGACGAGGTTCAGGATCTTGAATTGCGCCAGAGAGCGTGGCGAGATTTTATTACAAGTGGTCGCGCCGCTGGCGACCCTGACATGACGGCCCTGGTGGAAGCCGATGTCCGACCGAAGGATCTGGATTCAGCCTTCGTGACGATCTGCGTCAATGATGACGTTGACTTTCCCCCCGGTGAAGCGGATTGTCCCGATCCAAAACCGGCGCTAAAAGCACTCGATGAGTTTTGGACGGAACTGCAAAAACATTTGCCGTCCAGGATCGATTCCGGCACATCCTGCAAGGTTCAGAAAAGGGCACGACAGTTTCAGGGACAGCTTCGAGTCTCGCGATACCGTCTCGACCGCCCTTCTATCGTCGCGGCGCTGCTGGACACGTGGGACTGTGAATCAAAAATCGTCCAGAAGTGCTGGGCGGATTCAGCGGCAGAAAAGAAGCGTTTACGTGATTTGATCGAAGGCCTACACGAGGCCTTCCACACGACAGTCGTCGGTCCTTACCTGGCGCAGTGGCGTCATTATGTGTATAAGTTGTCGGTGACGCTGCTGAATCAGGCACGCGAATCGGCGGCAGCTGAGCGCCGCCGTCTCAACTCCCTGAACTATAGTGACCTTCTCAATCTGACTGCGCGCGTGTTGCGTGGGAACGAACCGGTGCGGAGAGCCCTGCAGCAGAAGTTCCGATACCTCCTCGTTGATGAATTTCAGGACACCGACCCGCTGCAGGCGGAGATCTTGTTCTGGCTGGCCGAGGATAGTGCGGCATCGTTCTCTAGGAAACAGCAAGATGCGGCCGACTGGCGGAAGGTTCCGCTGCGGCCTGGCGCGTTGTTCGTCGTAGGTGACCCTAAGCAGTCCATCTACCGCTTCCGAAGAGCTGATATCGACATCTACAACGTCGTCCGGCAGCGCTTCAGCGACCCCGCAGTCGGACGTGTCGTGCCACTGACCCTGAACTTTCGCTCGGCGCCTCAGTTGTGCACTTGGGCCAACGAGGTCTTCAAGAAGCAGTTTCCGGCGGAACCGACAGTATACGCACCTCGTTTTGCGCCGCTCGATGCAAGCGAAAGCAACACCGCGTCTGGTGGTGTTTTCACTCTCACCCACAACTCGGAAGGGGCAGAGCTTCAGGAACAGGACGCGCAAAAGATTGCGACCTATATTCGGTCGGAAGTCGATGCCGGACGCCGCCGGTTCCGTGACTTCCTGATTCTCACTAGGAGGAAGCGAGACCGGATTTCCCCCTACGCGCGTGCACTGAAGTTGCTGAACATCCCTGTCGAAGTGAGTGGAGCAGGTGCTTTTGGCGGGTCTGCCGAGGTCAAGGCGCTGACGGTGCTGCTGCGCGCACTTGCCGATCCCCAAGATGCTTTGTCACTCATTGCAGTCCTTCGCGGTCCTTTGTTCGGGATTAGTGATCCGGAGCTTTTCGCGTTCAGGCAAGCCGGTGGCTGGTTCAGTATATTTCACGAGCTCAGCGGTGCGCCGCCAACAACTCCGTCGTCACGGGCACACTCTGCCCTCTGCGCGTTGCGCCAATACTACCGATGGTTTCGCATCCTTCCGGCAGCCGCCGCGCTGGACCGCATCCTCGAAGACAGTGCTTACTTAGCACTGGCTGCAACTACACCCGGTGGCGTCGACGCGGGAGATGTCCTTCACGCGGTCGACCGTGTGCGCCAGGTGGTACAGGAAGGAGGGAGTCTCGCCGACGCGGCTGATTTGCTGGAGGCGGACAGCGAGGCGACAAACGATGTCGAGTCTCTTCCCCTTGAGCCTGGACGCACCGACGTTGTCAGGCTGATGAACCTCCATAAGGCAAAGGGCTTGGAAGCCGACGTCGTCTTCCTCGCCGATCCCGCCGGTGGTACCACGCCTCGCGTCGACGTGCACATTGAGCGGATCGAGGTGAAGTCACTTGGTTGGTTGAAGATTATCCGCAAGAGTGAAGTTTCATACGCGGCAAAGCTGCTCGGCGAGCATGCGAATTGGCCGGCCCACGAGGCCGCGGAACTGCCATATCTGCAAGCCGAAGAAGATCGGCTCCTGTATGTCGCTGCAACTCGCGCCCGTGAGGCGCTTGTCGTCAGTCGGTCGCTGGAAAAACTAAGAGCTCCCGCCTGGGGTGTTCTCAACAGCTTCCTGGTGCGAGCGCTAGAACTGCCTATTCCGTCAGCCGTAAGTGTGTCTCCCGTCGCGCCACTTGATTGTACAAGCGTGATGCAGATCGACGCCGCCAACAGGCAGACCGTGGCACACTCGCTCGTAAGCCAACCGTCCTGGGAAGTGAGCTCAGTCACGGCTGAGGCAGGACACATTGCGAGCATGATTCGTGCCGTCGTCACCTCCCCTGACGATCCGTCGAAGGTAGTAGCGGCCGACACACCTGCCCATCGAGCGGATGCAGGCCATGCATGGGGCACTCTGATTCATGGTTTGCTCGAGCATGCGATGCTTCAGAAGTACTCTACGTCAGAGGACTTACGACGTCTGGGAATGTGGCTGACCGTCGAAGAACCCCGGCTCCGCGACGTGCTGGATCTGGCCGTCAACACCGTCCTTCAGGTATCCAAGGCTGACTTCTGGGATCAGGCTAAGAAATCAGATCGCTCGGTTGAGACGCCGTTTGCATTCGCGACTAGTCGCGACACGATCCTCACGGGGGTCATCGACTTGCTGTTCGGCGATGAGGGACGATGGCGGATCATCGACTACAAAACCGATATCGGCTCACCGGACCTTGTACCTTCGTACCAAGAGCAGCTGAAGATGTACCAGCGCGCTCTTGCCAGCGTGGGCGTTCAAGATGTAACCACTGCGATCCAGCCCGTCAGAGGAGCGGGCGAGAAGTGATGTCTACCATGATCGCCAGTCCGTTTCTGACCGACATCGACCCTCAGGCGGCCATCAAAGGCTCGCGCGATCCCCTCGGTATCCAGCCTATTTGGACGCGCCTTGGCCGCCATGTCGTAGGAAACCTGACAACTGTCAGCAGCTCTGTTCGGGATTTCGGCCTTGGTTCATCTACTGCCTCCAGAGCAAGCTGGAAAGCAGTAGGATGGCGCCAAAAGAGAAGCAACAAATTGAAATCGAAAAAACTCACAGAGGCCCCTTACTTTCGTTCAATCAAGCAGTTACGGTGGACTGCTCGGACTTTCTTGGGACAGCACTGGAATTAGATCAACAATTCGATCCCCACTGCCACTACCAACATCCCAGTTAACAGTTTCGAAACTTCTTCTATCCGAACCATCATCGTTTCCACTCGTGCCAACAGCGACTCAGACAATGTGAAAATCTCCGTGGAAGACGCCGGCCGCGGCATCTCTCCCGACGACAAAGACAAACTCTTGCTTCCCTATTTTTCGACCAAGGGCGGTGGCACCGGAATTGCCATTGCCGCGTGCATCATCGCCGACCACGGCGGCACCATCCATCTTCAAGACAACTTCCCTGTCGGCGCGTGCTTCCAAATCACCCTTCCCGCCGGCGATGTCCCCGCGTCCACAAATAGCCCTGCCTCCCTGACCGTCTGACCACTTCTTTGCTCTTGATCTTGACTTGACTGTTCTACACGTTATAGTACACGCGTGATTCCCTTCCACGTCCAATTCCAGCCCGGCGGTAAGCTCTACGAGCAGATCGTTTACGCCGCCACTAAAGCCATGATGTCGGGCCGCCTCCGCCCTGGTGACTCCTTCCCCTCCGTCCGCACTCTAAGCAAGGAGCTCAAGATCAATCCGAATACAGCTCACAAGGTAATTGCCACTCTGGTTGAAAGCGGTCTTCTCGAAATTCGTCCCGGCATAGGCGCCGTTGTCGCGCCTCGTCCGGAAGTCAGTCGCAAGGAGAAAGCACGGTTCCTCGAGCAGGAGATTGAGGCTCTTGTGGTAGAGGCCAAACGTCTCGGAATTGAAATGGACGACGTTGTCGAATCCCTTGCCAACCACTGGAGGCTGCTGAGTCCTAAAGACAGAGATTCGCAAGGAGGGCGCACCCGCAGATGAGCCCAGCTATCCATGCCACAGGCTTGACCAAGCGATTCCGCCGAGTTCTCGCGGTAGATGGCCTCTCCCTGGAAGTCTCCGAGGGCTCCCTCTAC
>Ga0137390_10000694_pt1 | contig 23921 bp, 20 predicted proteins | sample 15con2h24AmetaG_FD_104937 | JGI IMG/M metagenome (GOLD analysis project Ga0137390, IMG submission 104937) | Vadose zone soil microbial communities from Angelo Coast Range Reserve, California, USA - 15con2h2.4A metaG | ecosystem: Environmental > Terrestrial > Soil > Vadose zone > Saprolite... | reverse complement strand
GAGGATATTCACATGAAAGCAGCAATCGTCGTTCTTTCGGATCCGAAGCCAGGTTCTGAAGAGTCCTTGGGTCGCGTCTTCAACGCACTCGCCGCCGCATATGATTTCAAACAGCAAGGCGATGAAGTCAGCATTCTGTTTCAAGCTGCAGGCTCCCGCTGGCCCGGAGAGTTGGATAAGGCCGACCACCCGGCCCACGGGCTCTACGAAGCAGTCAAGGACAAAGTCGCTGGTGTGTCGTGCGGATGCGCGGACGTTTTCGGCGCTCGCGCGGAAGTGGAAAAGAGCGGCTACGACTTGCTCACAGAGAATGCGGTGCCCGGAACCTCTGGACTTCCCAGCCTTCGCCGCCTGACGAGCGAAGGTTATTCCATTCTTACTTTCTAGCTACAACGTGGGCCGCGGCGGTCGCTCAAGGGGGAACCGCCGCTTTCACCCTCGAAGGTGTTTTAAGCCTAAAACGTTCCGCCTCGCGTCAGGCAGAACGCTTTCAATTTTCTCCGGAAGGACGGAGAAATGTCATGATGGACCGATTTCACGAGGGAGAACTTGAAGCGCAGTCGCTCGCCAGGGAGTCGCAAATGGCCGAACGCAACGGAGTCCTCGTAGCCGACCGCATCATCGGCGGTGCGCGTCCCTTCCTGCAGCTGCAATCGATGGTCGTTTTTGCATCCCAGGATCGCGGCAATAATCTATGGAGTTCAATTGTCTTCGGTCGCCCTGGCTTTATGAGATCCCAAGATGGCTACGCGGTGGATTTCGATCTTTCCCAAGTAGCTGTGCAGGGGAAAGACCCTCTCTGGGCCAACATCGACCTCAATCCTGCGGCAGGTTTGCTGGCCATCGATCTCGCCACCCGCCGGAGAATTCGGATCAACGGCTTATTGAGCCGTCCCCACGAAAACTCGCTTCGCCTCAGCGTACAGGAGGCCTATCCCAATTGCCCAAAATACATTACCCGTCGCCAGTTGAAGACTGTCAGCACCGAATTGACTGAAAGCCTTCTCGAGACCACTGGTTATGCCCTGGGGCCTGATCAGCAAGGCACATTGACCCGAGCCGATGTACTCTTCGTCGCCACGACTCACTCCACCCGCGGAGCCGACGCCTCCCACCGCGGTGGCGCGCCCGGTTTCATTGAGGTCTTGGACGACCGCACTCTGCGCATCCCCGATTACTCCGGCAACAGCATGTTCAATACGCTTGGAAATCTCCGCGTGAATGCTCGCGCCGGAATCATCGTCCCCGACTTTGAACGCGGTCGCACCCTTCAACTAACCGGCACAGCGGAGACTCTTTGGAACCAGGACGATCCGGCGGGTAGAACCGGAGGCACTCATCGTTTTATTGCCTTCCGTATCACACGTTGGCTTGAGTTGCCCTTGCCTGCGGGAGTTAAAACTGAATTCCTCGACTACTCACCCTACAATCCAATCAGGACCAGCCGCACTGGAGAAAATCGGTGACCGCGTCAGGACCCGACGCCTCACTCCCCACCGGCATTGCTACGTTCTCCTTGGCACCCTACGTCTTCGATCCCGCCGAAACTGACGCGGTCATTGCGCAACATTGTTTCGCTACTTGCGCAGCACTATTAGTACAGAAAGTCGGCACGTCGGAAGCCATCGGTACAAGTTAGGATATCCCTTCGCCAACTCCCAGATGACGGACAACTCGGGAGTTAACGCGGTCGTAATCCAGACCGATTTACTTCGAATAATCTGCCGAGCTTGGCTGTGGCAGGCGGCGCATGAATTAATGCTAGGGGACACTGTCGGGCTAGCCGCACGATTCCGGGCAACCGGAAAAGTGCGCTGATACAATGTTTCGACGCGGAGATTTCGGACTGCCGCTGAGGTGTTGTGATGCCATTTTTGCCTGTTTTGCCCGACGAACAAGCAAGTGCGGAGGTTAAGAAGATTTACAACTCCGTTTCTGGCAGTTGGGGTTTCGTGCCTAACTATTTCCTGGCTCTGGGTCACGATGTGCAGCTTCTACAAGACCAGGTTAATCTCTTCACGAATGCCATGAATACGGAGCGTGGCCTGCCCAAGATGATTAAAGAGCAGATTGCCACCGTTGTCAGCGCCGTCAATATGTCAAGCTATTGTCTGCCAGTTCACCTGGAGATCCTGGGCCGCATGGGGTTGGACAAATCTCTCAGCCGCCGGCTGTCGATCGACTACAAGTCGGCTCCGCTCGATCCAAAGCTTATGGAGTTATTGAAGTTTTGCGAGAAGCTTACGACCACCCCCGCCGACATGCGGCGTGCTGACATTGAGAAGTTGCGAGAGTTGGGCTGGAACGACGCCGCCGTTTTCGACGCTGTTCTGGTTACCGCGATTTATGCATGCGCCAACCGGTTCTCGTCGGGACTGGGCCTTACTCCCGACTTTGATTAGCGCTTGAATCTTCGTATTGCTTCAGTTGGGTCCGTCTTTACGGAACCTCCGGACAAACATGCCGTTCAACCGTTCGCGCACATCGTCCGGCAAAGCCGCAGGTTCGGTGTGGTTGAAGATTTCCACTGTCTTATTAGCAGTATCCACGACGATGCGGCAGTCTTCACAATGAGCCAGATGGCGCTCCAGTTCCCGCGCCAGTTCGGGATCGAGTTCGCCGTCGATGTATTCAGAGATTTTATCGATGACCTGTCGGCATCGCATTACGGGTGTCCTTTCCAAAATATTTAGTCAATTCGTTGCGCAATTTCAGCCGTGAACGCAAGAGGCGCGTTTTTACGACGGGCATGCTCAGGCCCAGCAGTTTGGCTGTCTCCTCGATCGAGAACTTCTCAACATCCCTGAGGGTGAAGATTGTCCGCGATTTTGGATCCAGTATCTGGATAACCTCCGCCAGTATTTTCTGTAGTTCATTGTTCAGACACGCCTTTTCCGGGTTTTCGCCCCAACTCTCGATTTCCAGCGGGATGTAGTCGCCGTCTTCGCTCTCTCGCGGCTCGTCAATCGACGACTCTTTCCACAATGCGCGCTTCCTGAGCTTGCCCAACGCCGCGTTGACCGCGATGCGCACTAGCCATGTATAGAAGCGTGATTTCCCCTCGAAGTTCGCGAGCGCAGTATAGGCGTTTAGCGACGCTTCCTGGAGGACATCCTCGGCGTCATGGTGGTTCCCGGTAATATTGAGACCGAGACGATAAATGCTCCGACTGTACTGATTCAGCAGGGTTACGAAAGCGTCCGCATCACCTGCCTGCGCCGCGGCTATCAACGACGGCTCGTTCTCTAAATGGACCGGCATTGTTGGAGACTCGGTATACCCCCGCTGGGTTCATCCCGTCCGAGGGCGATCTACCAATAGTACACAGATGGATCAATTCGAAAAAAGTCACACGGAGAAGAATTCTTGCGATCTGGAGCTCCCTGCATTCAACCGCCCAGCCGCGGTCGAAATTTGTTGCCGCATCCGAAACTTATTTTTGAGCGGACCATCCAAGTCTGCGTGATTGCCCTTCGAATACGGTCTCCTGTAAATCAGCCGTTCACGCACGCAGGACAAAATGAGAACCGTAGAGTTAACCGGGCTGGAAAGATTCGAAAGCCTGAGGGTTGTGGAGACTGAAAAGCCGAAGCCAGGATGGGACCTGGTCCTGATCGCGACAGGTGGCGTTGGCCTCCACCTGGTCCAAGCGGCGGACCTCATGGGCGTAAAGCAGGTTATTTGCTCTGGTCAAAGCGGGCTCAAGACAGTTGCATGTTGAGGTGCGTCGAGGTTCGAAATGATTCAGGAGAAGGCAGAGGGACGTATGGGAGTGGGGTCGCGAGGTGTGACTCAATTCGGGTTTTCGCCCACACCCTGCGGTCAATCTTCGCTAACGTTCGAGCAGTTGGCCATGCCCCTGTTCGATTCCCTTTACAACTTCGCGCGCTGGCTCACGCTTGATTCAAGCGATGCGGAGGATCTCGTGCAAGATACTTATTTAAAGGCGTTCCGAGGTTTCGCGTCGTTTCAACCTGGAACCAATTTTCGGGCATGGATATTTAAGATCCTGAAGAACACTTTTCTCAGTTCGCATTCGAAACTCGAGCAGCGCATGACCGTTGAAATGGACTCGGATGAGGATTGCCATGCCTTGCCCGCGACTTCCTCCACTCCTGAGTCGGTGTTGATCAAGCATTCCAGCACTGATGCAGTTCGGTCCGCAATCGAGCAACTGCCAGTCGTCCTTCGCGAGGTTGTCTTGTTGTGTGACGTTGAAAATGCCTCATACCGGGAGATCGCGGAAATATTGTCGATCCCGATGGGTACCGTAATGTCGCGCCTAGCGAGAGCCCGGAAGACACTGTGCACTTCGCTCTTAACAGCTGACGGTGCGCCGCCACGTTGCATCAAGGCGCAATGAGAGGACGCGAGTGCACAACAACAGATAGGCCCGGAAGATTATCCAGATTCATTGTTCTGAGGCACGAAAGAGTTGCGTTTCCCCTTGGCTGGTTTCGCAAACGAATTGAGGGCCTTGGATGAAGTTGCCCTGCGAAACGTGACACTCAAATCAGCGGAGATAGCGCAGAAGGAAGAAAAGTGAATGGCAACTGCTACCCTGACAGCAACCTTCAGCGCCAGAATATCCGAACCGCTACTCACCCCCAGGCAGCGGATTCTGGTCATCAAGGGCGATGCCGCTTTGCGGCTGGCTCTGCAGCGACTCTTCTCCTCGGAGGGGTATGACGTCGAGGTGGTACCCGATGCTGGTTGTGCCGCCGAGAGGCTCCGCCAACGACCGCCGGACGCAGTGATCCTTGCTCTACCGAGTCCCGGGCCTTCAGGCTGTGATCTTTGCCAAGAAATTGTAAATTTGATTCCTGGTCCTCCCCTGGTAGTTCTCAGCGGGAGCTCAGATCTTACGGACAAGGTTCTTCTACTGGAATTGGGCGCTGACGATTATGTGACCCTGCCCTTCAGCCCGAAGGAACTGGTTGCGCGCTTGCGCGCGCAAATCAGGCGTGTTTCGCGCCCCCGGTCCGTAGATACGTGTGTCTTTGAGGATGTCACGGTTGACTTCTTAAAGATCGAGATCAGTCGCGCTGGCCAGAAGATCATGGCTACTCGGTTAGAGTTCAAGACGCTGGAATTCTTCGCCAAGAATCCTCAACGTGTAGTGTCGCGGGATGAACTTCTCGATAAAGTTTGGGGGTACGAGAACTACCCTTGCACGAGAACAGTGGATAACCACATCCTGAGGCTACGACAGAAACTAGAGAGCGATCCTTCGCGTCCGTCGCACTTTCTCACAGTGCACGGCCTAGGCTATAAGTTTGTGCCTTAAGGACGCTCTGAACAAATTCGGTCCAGGCGAGAACGTCGCTCCCACTCGAATATCTCCGGGTCCAATACCGGCCTGAGTGCAAACCCCAGCGTCTCGTCAGTGCACGGTCTCGCTCTCGGTACAACCCGCTAATCTCGATGCAAAGTTACCTTGCTCTCAAGATTCTCGCGATACCCGCATCCAGGGCTTTTGAGTGTGCTATCGCGATTTGCGTGACCATTGCTGGTCCGCTGCAAGGCAAATACCTTTAGGCAGCCTGCCCCGTACTTCAGTGGCTTCGCGCAGAAGGGACTCAACAAATTTTAAAGAAGGAAGAATCAAGGAAGCACAACTGGAATACCACAAAGAGTTTCAAGTTTCGGGGGACATGCAAGCGGAGCAGCAAGCGATTGCACTAAAGCAATTTCTATCTAACCCCTAGCGGCGGAGGTGTTCCCAATGCCGCAGGCTCATCGCTCCAGGATCTCTTTGTAAGCATTTAATGTGACCTTCTTCGGTTGGACGGAAAGAGCGACATCCACATTTCGAGTCGTGTTGCCGATCATTGGAATTTGTCCAAGGCGCTCCATGCCTTTACCAAAGTCGCCAAATACCGGCACGAGCATGGCAAAATGGTCGTCGACATCGCTTTGAGTGATTGCCATATGGAGCTTAGTTTGACCGCCCTCGCCTGGGGTCAGCTGATACTCAAGGTGATATTTGGGTATCTGCGTCCCGTACACCCACTCGTCAAAGAACCAGTCTAAACGGCCATTTCCTTCGAAATCCATCGCCTTGGTAATGTGCTTCTCCGCGATTGCCTTGAATGATTCTGTGGATGCGGCCTTATCGCGATGACTCGCCACGAAATCATGCATCATGTCGATAAAATTCTTGTCGTTGTCCTGCGGGTTGTACATCATCGAGCGGAGCATTTCCAGGACATAGGCACCTTTGGCATAGGTAACGTTTTGATACGCGCTCTCGGTCTTAGGCGAAATCAAACGTAGTCCCATCCACATAGGTCCAGCATCGTTCGGAGCCACGCCGAAATTGTTCTTCTCAAGTATACGGTCGTGCAGGCGATCCCAAAATTCGATGTAATCCTTTTGCCAATTTTTGCCGATGGCTTGTTGCAGGAACAGGGCAGCCGAGAATTCGGCAAATCCCTCGGAAAGCCACAGATCGTGGTAGGAAGCCCACCCGACGGCGTGACCCCACCATTGATGGGCAACTTCGTGAGGCGTGATCTCTTGTACGAAACCTGTAAATTTGCTGTTGATATGTCCAAACAGCATCCAGCGCTGTGTCGAATCAGTGTAGGCGGAGATTGGAAGATAGACCAGATTGGGCCACGACTGCCCGAAAGCAAAGTCCGGCTGCTCGGTGATATAGATTTTCTCGAAAGGGCTCTTCCCGAAGTAGAAGGTGCAAAGTTGCAGTTGCGCGCGTGTTTGTTCCAAAGCATACTTCGTCATGCTTTCGGGGGACATTGACTGCAGGGCGCGAAAGTTACGCAGCCGGTCGGGTAGTTCCGTCAGATAGTAGCCGGAGATATTGTAATTCGTTATTTCGTCTGGCAGCTCTAGTCTCTTGTACTGGCCATAGTTGAATCCGGCGACAGCTACCGGATTGGGGGTAACCCAGTGAGATACCGCGTACTCTGCTTCGACGGACTCACCTTGCAAATTCCCAACGCTAATGATTTTGTATTTGCGCGGAACCTTAAACGTGAGGTCGTATAGAGCACGTTCTCCGAATCCGTTGAGGTTCGGGTACCAAGAAGTGCGCGCCCGTACGTAAAAACATCCTTCCCCGGCTTGCTCCAATACTTTGTCGCCTTCGTACTGAACTGTAATCGAGTATTCTCTGCCGGTTTGTGTTGCATTCGGTAGAATGGCGTAAAATGACCCGTCTTCTTTGCGGCTCTCCTGAATGAAATACAGGTCTTGGCTTTGTTCATCAATTACTCGCGTGACGCGCAGATTGGGCAGCAATCCGAACTTCAGAACCCTCTCTCCCGTGAGTAGCGGCGCGAAAGTTATGGTTGCAGTGCTGAACAAATGCGCGTTCTTAGAAATTACGGTCTCAATCTTGTAACGATGGGTTGCAAACAAACGCCGGTCCTCATGCGAGCTTGCGATGTGCTTTACGTATTCAGCTTTCAAATGGGCAAGGTACCAGACCCCATCCTCCATCCCTCCGGGGTCATAATTGATGAGGACGACTTCCTCCGGTGAGTCCAGCTGGGGAAGCGCACCTACTCTGTTCCTGACGAAAAAACGTAGGTTCTTGTGTTTCTTGCCGTGAATGTAAGCGTTCTGGAATTGCGGATGCATGGGGTTGTAGATCGCAGCCAGGAGGTCCGCATCCACATTGTCCATCGTCTCGCCATGTAAAAGGTACTCGCTGAATCCCAATGGGTCTTCGCTGCGCTTCCGCATCTTCTCTTTCCAGTGAGTGAACGCGCTGATTGCATCTGCGGGAGTTTCCACTTGGGAGCCTAGGCCAGCCAAAAACTTTTGATGGAGGTCTCCTGTGAACCGAAACACGACATCATTGAAATCTTCGTCAAACTCCGCTGCACCAGCACGGCGCTTAAGTTCAGCGGCATCGAGGGCCATCACAGGTTTCAGCTTGAAATTTCCTTCTCCGATGAAGATCGCTCCGGTAACGATGCCATTGACCGGAGTCAAGAAAGTCAGCGTTCCTTCTTGAAATTGGAAGGTTCCCACATCGATACTCAGCGTGAGATTTTCGACCCGAAAGCTCTGTCCGAGCCCAACTTGCCGAAGCTGTCGGTATACAGGATCAGAATTTGCAAAGGCGAGATTCTTTCCTGCCACATTGATCTGTTCTCGACGCGACGCAATCGTGAGCGTGAGTTGCAGTTCGACTGCATCTTTCAGTTCAACGGTCTTCGTCACAGATTCAAATCCATCGCGGGTCACGCGAACTGAATAAGTACCAAGTTCGAGATCAGGAGACACAAACCTGCCCGACGCATCCGACGAAAGCACAATTGGCTGTGTGAGCTTTCCACCTGCGATTTCGATCTGTGCGCCGACAATTATGGCGCCAGACTGATCCTGGATCGTGCCAGAGATCGTCTCAGAGTGCAGCAATGTCGGGAAGATGAGCGAGCAAGCCAAGAGGGAGATCGTCGGCACGAAGGAAGAGCGAAATCTGGACACCACGATGTGGAAATCCCTCATCCCCCCGCAAGTCTCAAGAGACATTCATCCTCCCAGAACCAGTACTAGACTGCACTGCGAAGAAACAAAATTGACGGGGGGAAGCCCTAGCACGCTGAATTGACAGATATGCTCATCTATAATTGGCGCGTCGTCAAGCCCCTAGTTGTTGCACAAGAGTCTAGCAATGAATTCTGTTCATAAGAAATTGGAGGCCGCCCCTGACGTGCTGCACCGCAGACCGCGCTCCATTTGCGCTCTGTTTGATTGACTGCCACTGCTTTTTCATGGCCTTAGGTGTCATCCGCTGGCCTGCATAGTGTTGAAACTACGTTTAATTGTTGATTCGAGTCCTACCTGAGGAGCCATTCTTTCAGTAAGATAACGAACCTCACCTGCCGTTCCACCTGCCGTTCACACTGATTGCAGCGCCAGTTGCACGATCTTGCCGTGTGCCTCACGCATGTCAGCCGACGCCGCGTCACCGTAGATGTTCATGGTGGTGCGAGATGTCCGCGTGACGCATGAGCTTTTGTTGGACTCCGATTAGAGTTCCCACAGCGTCAATCCTGATGCTCGAACCCGACCAGTCCTGGAGCAGCTTTCGGTGGTATGCTCACGGCGAGCGCGGCCCGGTGCTGGTGAACGAACGGCGTCCTGCGGAGATGAACATGGGGAAACGGCAAACTTTCACGGCGTAATCGTACGAGGTCCCCACCCTTTGAAAACCACAAAGGGTGGGGCAACCTCAGTTTTGGGTTGTACAAAAAGGTGGGCCAGCCCGCCGATTCTCCTCAGAACTGCAGTTTGATCGTGAACTGTGCGGAGCGCGGACTCCCTAATGCGTACAATGCGCTCTGTCCGCCAACGGCTCCGCCGCGGCCCAGGGCTACATTCGTTGTGGTACCTACCTTGCCAAAACCCGGAATCCCTAACTCGGCGTTTGGTTCATTGAGGCCTGGCGCTCCGAACATCGGATGGTTGAATACATTGAAGTACTCGGCGCGCACATCAAGCTTGACCCGTTCCGTCAGGTTGAAACGCCGGCGCAGCGCGAGATCGGTCTGATCTACGGAGTACGGGCTGCGCAGGCTGTTGCGGGTGTAGTTTCCCTGTTCTCCCGCGGGCGGTAACGAAAAGGCAGCCGGATTCAATGCCCTGCCCGCCGGTTGCGTCGGATCGGGAATCCACTCGGGTTGACCGGGGACGACGTTAGCCAGCGTCAGGTAATAGCTAATGAAGCCGGTTTGATTGCCAACCGTTACATTGATCGGCGGCGCCGAACTCGCGCGCACCAACCCGTCGATGGCCCAACCTTTGAGGATCGCGTTGCCTACCCGGCCCCAGACTGGTGCCGGCATCTCATAGGAGACGGCACCGGCGATGGAATTCCGTATGTCGTAGTCGGAGGGCGTTAGCGGTGGCAAGACAATCTGGTTCACGTTCGTGGCCGCAAAACCGGTTCCGTCGCTGGAAGCCAAATCCCTCGATTTCGCCAGAGTGTAGGACACCAGCGCCTGCAGCCCGTGAGACATGCGGCGCTGGAACTGTACCTGTAAAGCCTCATAGTGAGAGTACCCGCCGTTCCAGGTTGCGTAAACGATCGGTTGGTTGCCATTTACCAGAAGGGACGGAGGAAGGATATTGTCTTCCCGCAGGAGTCGCCTGGAGTCCGCCCCCACGTAGGTCGCCGTCAGCCTTTGGTTCGCCCCGAGCTCACGCTCAATGGCCGCGTTCCACTGCATGGTGACGGGGACCCGCAGATTCGGATCGATCGCGGTCAGGCTGCCTGAGACCAAAGAGATTGCCGTGGAAAATGGAACAGGCTGAAAAGCCGCGTTGGTCAGATCAAAAGGCACCCCAGGCGGGGAGAGGAAAGTGAAGTTAGTGCGAAAGTACGGATCGGTTCCGGAGCCATCGCCCGTTGCATTTCCGTGGCCCAGATCATAGAAGAAGCCAAAGCCTCCCCGCGCTACTGTCTTGGTGGTTACCTGATAAGCAACGCCGATGCGCGGAGCGAAGTTGCCAAACCTGGTGTGCCAGAGCTCTCCCGGCACCAGCGCAATCGGGTTCGAATCGAAGATTCCCTGCACTGGGTACAGCGGCTGGCCGGAGATTGCTGACTTCGGTGAACCGTTGATCTCCCACCTCAACCCATAGGTCAGGGTCAGGTGATTCGCTATCTTCCAGGTGTCCTGCGCAAAAAGCGAGTAATTGTTGATGTTCACGGAATAAGGATATTTATCTGCCACGAAAATGACGCCCACGTTCCCCAGCACCAGCATCTGGAACCCGCCTGGACCTTGACCCGCAATATAATTCATACTTGCCCCGCCGTTAGGGCTGAGGCGGCGATAATCGATACCGAACTTCAACTGGTGCACACCGACTGCCCAAGCGAACGTGTCCACGAAATTCAGTTGCCGCTGGACATTGGAGTAGAGCGGACCCTCCCGGACGACCATGGGGTTACCGTTGGCCATGAAAATCAACGATAGCTTGGCCGTTGCCAGGGCTGTACGGGGATGAGGGCGGGAACAGAACTGAGGTAGGTGGCGCCACGGCGCCATCAAAGTTGGTAAGGGAGTCTACGATAGTGCCGGTGTTGCGACTCCAGTTGGCGCGGAAGTCGTTCAGCTTGGTGGGCCTGAAGGTGATGGTTGCACCTGCGGTCAACGTGTCCGTATTCACATTGTCGTACTCTATGTCCTCCCAGCTCCGGGACCCGTCATACGATGGTGCGTGGTTGTAGCGCGCAAACAGGGTTATATTCTTGGTCAGACTGTGGTCCACGCGGATGCTGGTTGCGTTGATGTTGGAAGGATTGGAATAGGCGGCGTTGAGTGTCGCGAGGCAGGAATTTGTAATGTTGTCGCAGGTAGGGTCCAAGGGGGGGGCGGTCGGAAGAGGTAGGGCATTGACGATCGGCTGAAAGACCGGCGCAACCGCCGACCGGGCGGATGCCGTAAAGAACACGCCTTCGGAGGTCTGCGGCAATCGCAACCGCAGCCCTTCATAAGAAAAGAAGAAGAAAGTTTTGTCTTTGATGATTGGACCACCAACCGTCGCGCCAAAGTCATTCTGGCGGAGCGGCGGCTTGATCAGCGGCGGCCTGTCAAAATAGTTCCGGGCGTCGAAAATCTCGTTCCGTACATAGTCGAATGCAGTGCCGTGAAATTGATTGGTACCGGACTTCGTGACAATCGAAATCTGGGCGCCGGGAGTGCGTCCGAATTCCGCCGCATACGATGAGGTCTGGATACGGAACTCCTGCATGGCATCCACCGATACCAGTCCGTTGGTGCCGCCTCCGGAGGTGAAACCCGGAATTGCCCCGCCCAGACTCTGACCGAGGCAACAACCCGGCGCTGAGCCAAAATTCGCACTCACTCCATCGACCATGAAATAGTTTGCGTCGCTGCGCTGTCCATTCACGCTGAACTGCCCAGGCCCCTCAACAGGTGCGGATGTGAACACTACCCCCGGCACCAGAGCGATCAGCGACTGGAAGCTGCGCCCATTCAGCGGCATGTTCTGCACGAACTGCTGGTCCACCACGGTGCTGACCGACGCCGAATCGGTTTGTAACCTCCCGAAGGCGTCGCCCTCAACGGTTACACTTTCTGACGTGGGACCGATCGCGAGCGTGAAATTCTCGTTGACGGCATCCTGCACGTACAACTGCAGGCTAGGCTGGACGACGGTGCGAAAGCCTTCCTTCTGAATGGTCAGCCGGTAGGTGGCCGGATGCAGGTCGGGGATTACGTAGATTCCGTCCTGGTTGGTAGTGGTGGTGGTCGAGACCTTGGTCTCGATGTTGGTGATCTTGCATTCGGCGCCGGCGATCACGGCGCCGCTCAGGTCCGTCACCCTGCCGGAAATGCGGGAGCTTTCTGTCTGTGCGAAAGCCGCCACAGCGCTCAGAAGTAAAATCAGGACGAGCACCGGGCACTTCATCACAACTCTCCCTTAGTGTGTGACAGGGCGCAACTAGTCCCGCTCCTTGCTCGGGCGCAAAGAAGAATATCCTTATGTGCGGGTCCGATTCAAGGCGGAAAGCTAGGGAGACGGCAACGGTGGGAGAAGGGCATGTCGCGACAGGCCCTTCCGCTATGGGTGATTGGCCTCGCCCAGGTAGGCGTAGAGCATCTTCTGTCGGCTGGGCTGCTTGCCTCCGGCAGAGGGCTCGACCGTGACAAATACGGAACTGATCTCCTTCACTAGCTCTGGATTGTCCACTTTCAACACCCAACGCCCTTGTGCTTTAGCATCCACGTGGAGGACGCCTAGGCTGCGCGGCGCTTTCTTCCCTGCTTCCGGTACAGCCCAGACTTGGAAACTACGCTTTGCATTTACTACCCTGTCTTCATTCAAATCGAAGGCGTAAAAAGTGAGCGATTTGCCTTCGGTCAGAAAAACGCGTCCAAAGGCCTTGCTGGGGTTACCATTCGGGTCGGTGTCGCGGACATCAATGACATGCAGCTGGCGGGCCGCCATAAGCTCCCGAACATCCTTTCCGGCCGCCGCGAGTTGTCGTTCCTGATCGAGAGTAGCACTTGCGATCCGCAACCTATTTGTGAGTTCCGTGATGCGAGTCTGTTGCTGCACCATGGATGCTTCGTCGTTGATGCGCAATTGACTACTACGGGCCGCCTCGTCTCTTGCTTCTGCCAGCAGTTTCTCCTGGTTGTGGGATTGGTCCAGCAATTGCACGTTCCGGTTGGAGGACCGTTCGGCCTCTCCTCGTGCCTGTTCAGTGTTGCGTAGCAGATTACCGGCGGTCGCTGCAAGGTGTGCCAGTTGTGTGCGCAGATTTTGGTTCTCACGCTGCTGCGCTGCAAGCGACTCATTTGACTGAGACAGGCTGGCGGTAAGCGCGGAGTTCTCGCGTTCAAGGTCAGCGATATGCTGGGCCTGCATCGATTCCCGCGAGGAGGGACGCGGGTAAGTTCCATAGAAAGCCGACACAACGATCACGGTGGCCAGTGCCGTCGCGGCCGCAACGACGAAACCGACTCGCCTCCCGTGATGCCGGTTTGATCCTTCAACACCTGGGGAGAAAACGATGCCTTCGAGCCTGGCACGTTGAAGGAATCGTGGGCGAATATCGTTCTTGGGCCGGGTCTTTACCTTATCCACGAATTCACGAACCGGGCTCACAGTTAGCGGCAGTCCGAAGCGAACGAGTCTACTGAATTCCTCCTCGGCTTGCCGGCATTCAACGCAAGCCTTGGTGTGTTCGCGGAGCTTGATGGCCTCCTCGTCCGACAGGAATCCGCCTGCTTTCAGAGCGGCCAATTCTTCGAAATGGGAATGATCACTCATCATTCCTTGTCGCCTGCTGCCTTTCTCTTCGCCGGCGTGTCTCCGACGAAGGATCGCAGTTTCTGAAGTCCCCGATAGTAGTGGTGTCGTACGTTCGATAGAGAGTCGCCCGTCTTGTTGGCGATCTCCTTCATCGAGAGCCCGTTATAGCTGGCCAGTTCAACCACGTCTTTTTGGGGGCCGTTCAGTGTTGCCAGTCCTTGCCGGAGCAGATGCTTCAGCTCATGTTGCGTGAACCCGCCGAGTAGAGGGGCTGTTCATGCAAGCGGGTCTCGACCTCCTCCAGGTTCGTCTGGTTGTAGAAATTCTTCGCGTTCAGGTGCTGCTTACGATTGATGGCGCGATGATACGCATACTGGAGAATCCACACCTTAGTACTGCCTTTGGCAGGGTCGAATTGTGCCGCCACTCGGAAAATTTCCAGGAAGACGCCCTGCGTTACATCTTCCGCCTCTCCCGGATCGCGAACGATTTTCAGAGCAACGCTCAGGACAAGGCGGTGGTAGCGGTCGAACAAAACCGCAAGAGCGTCGTTGCAGCCACCCTGTAAATGCGCCATCAACTCGCCATCGTTCTGATCCTTCAACTTGGCGAAGCTTGGAGGCTCCGCCCGGCCCGTGAACGGCCCTCCATTCGGAATGACAGGTTTTGTTGATAAACTGCGCATGCAACGTCAGCTGGGGGCCAGAGGTAGGTTTATTCTAGAGGCCACTAATCATATTACGAGGCGCATCAAAGGACTGTAAACAAGGGTAAACTGATTGGCGGCACACCGGGAATCAACTTGACCTGCGCCGCGAGAATCCTCCTCGTAGATGACTTCGAACGTTGGCGTAGGTTTGTCGCTGCCCTGCTACAAAAGTGCCCAGAATGGCAGATCGTCGGCGAGGCATCAGACGGATTGGAAGCCATCCAAAAAGCGGAGGAATTGCGGCCGGATCTGATCCTGCTGGACCTCGGCCTTCCAAAGTTGAATGGAATTAAAGCCGCTCGACAAATTCGCGAACTTACCCCGGAGTCCAAGATAATCTTCTTGAGCCAGGAATCTTCTGCTGACGTGGTGCAAGAAGCCCTCAGCTTTGGGGCGCAGGGCTACGTTGTGAAAACAAGGGTCGGAAGCGACCTACTAGCCGCTGTGGAAGCGGTTCTTGAAGGCAGGCAGTTTGTCAGTAGCGGTTTGATTACCGGTGGCCCTGGCTAAGCAGCTACCACGTGGTTCCTGACGGCGTATTTGACCAGTTCGGCGCTGCTCTTGGCGCCAAGCACTTCCATCATCCGGTACTTGTGATATGCAACCGTCCGGGTGGCCATGTTCAGGATGGCGCCCACCTCCTTCATCACCTTTCCTTCGGCGAGCAACTGGAGCACCTCACGCTGCCGGTCGGTGAGGCGTTCGTCTTCCTTGACCAGCTTCTTATGTTGCCACCGCAAGCAATCGATCGCGTCTCGCGACAGACCCTGTGACATGTACGATTTACCCCCTAACACCTCACGTACTGCGACCACCATCTCGGCAGCGGCGCATGTCTTGAGCAGATACCCAGAGGCTCCGCACTCGAACGCTTCAGCGGCCACTTCTATGTCGGCATTCATGGTCAGATAGACCAACTTGACTGCGGGCAGCAATTCTTTCACCTGCCGCCCCGCATCCAAACCGTTCAGGACAGGCATGGCGATGTCGAGCACGACTACGTCCGGGATCAATTCGACGGCAGCGCGCAGTAGGGCGCGACCATCGCTTACCAATCCGACCACATCAAATTCCGCTTCAAGCAGTCTCTTGCACAACTCCGCCACTAGATTGTGGTCGTCGGCAATCAAGGTGCGGGGGCGTTTCGTCATGATCTACCTCTCACGGAACAAAATCGCGTCGTTTACATTGAAGAGCGAAAAACGCTTCTTGCTGGATTCCCTCGGTCAAGCGTTCGTCTCGGGGTCACCGCCACCGCCACTGGGATCAGAGGTCCGGCGATCCGAACCCAATCCTGGGTCACGGAGTGTGATGTCTTCAGCACTCTCCTCCCGTCTCAAGGCCTCACTCTTCCGTATGTCGCTTGCAAGTAACGCCAACTCGGTTTCTGGAATAGCAAATTCCGTAAAACCACAATCCATGCAAACGAGAAGTTTTGGGAATACCCAGACGATAGGCCTGTCCAGACCTTCCATGCCGGGGAAATGGACGATCATCTCCGCGCCGAACGCTAACTGGCGCTCCAGCTTGCATGATTTACATCTCATAGCTCATCCCACGTGAGGCCGTGGTCGATACTATCGGAGGCCGTCGCATACCTCAGTTTGCCTTCCTGCCTAACAAATTGTGCCAAGCAGGTTTAGAAAAACTCCGACGACGAATTGCCCGGTATGCTTTGGTGGACCTGTAACGAGCTGCCTCGCCGAAGGGGCCGTACCCGGCATTTCGTTTTCGGTTCAGTTTCCAAGGGGCCGACCCATCCAGGTGTTAACGGTGGCGGCCTGAAACCGATTAGCCGTGTAAGAAAACAAAGTGCCGAAACACATCAACCCGCTTCTGTGCGAGAGTCTAGCGCTTTCCGCACGGTGTCTGGAATGGTCCAGGTAAAGCTCGGCCCTGGTTTTGCATGTGCTCGTGGCGCGTATGGCCCGAGCATAGATTAGCTCTGGATCAGGCGAAATCCAATTCGAGTTCGTCGATGTAACACCAGCCCCAATCTTCGCCACGTTCGGACGATCGCATGATGGGGTGCTTGGTGGCATGGAAATGCTTGGTAGCGTGTTTGTTCTTCGACGAGTCACAGCAACCAACATGACCGCAACTAAGGCACAGGCGAAGGTGCACCCAGCGATCACCCATCTTCAAGCATTCTTCACAACCTTGAGTGTGCGGTTTCACATCACGTATCTGATCGAGATGTGTACACTCGGCCATGGCTTTTCCATTTCGGGTACGGAGCGAGAATCCGTAACGGGAACCTGATACGACGGCGGCATGCCTCGATGTATCAGCCAGTCTGCAATTACGAAACTTCCAATTCCGGCTCTCTTGCTTTTTCTTGTGCTTGTTTTCTTGAAAGCGAAACCAGTAGCGTCTTCAAGATCACATACAGTACCGGAATAAAGAACAGGTTCAGGACAGTGGAAAATAACATGCCGCCAACAATCGCCGTGCCGACCGAGTGCCGTCCTAGTTTGCCGGCGCCAGATGCGAAATAAAGTGGCAGGACACCGAATAGGAACGCGAACGACGTCATCAAAATGGGACGAAGGCGCAGCTCAGCCGCCTCGATGGCGGCGTTGATGATGGAACGGCCCTGCTCAATCAATTGCTCGGCGAACTCGACGATCAGAATAGAGTTCTTCGCCGAAAGCCCGATCAACATGACCAGGCCGATTTGCACGTAAACGTCGTCCACCAGACCGCGTGCGGAGATCAGGAGCAGCGCACCCAGCACTGCCATAGGGACCGCGAGCAGGATGATGAAGGGGAGAGCGAAACTCTCGTATTGCGCGGAAAGCGTGAGATAGACGACCAGGATGCCGAGACCAAAAATGACGATCGCCTTGCCGCTGGCTTCCGCCTCTTCCAGCGCTAGTCCGGTCCAGCTGAAGGACATCCCTTGCAGCATGTTCTGCTTTGACAATTCCTCCATCGCCTTCAAGCCCTGGCCGGAACTGAATCCTGGGGCCGCGGCGCCGTCGATTTCCGCCGAGCGAAATAGGTTGTAGTGATTGATTACCTGCGGCCCCGACGTCTCTTTCAGTGCAACGATGTTCGCCAGCGGCACTAGTCCGTTGGTGTCGGAGCGCACATAGTATTGCCGCAGGTCGCGAGCGCTCATGCGAAATGGTTGATCGGCCTGCACGTAAACCCGATACGAGCGATTGTTGAAATCAAAATCATTCACATACTCCGACCCCATATAGACGCCTAGCGCCTGCGTAATCTGGCTGATCGGCACTCCGATGGCTTTGGCCTTCTCGCGATCAATCTGCACCAACTGCTGCGGATCGTTGGCAGTGAAGCTGGTAAACAGTCCCTGGAGGTCGGTACGCTGGCGGCTGCCGGCGACAATTTTGTGCGCGACGGCATCGATGTCTTGCAGGGTGTTGCGGCCCAGGTCTTGCAGTTCGAATTGGAATCCGCCAAAGCTTCCGATGCCATTGACCGCGGGCGGTTCGAACGCAACCACGACCGCTCCAGGGATGCCAAAGAGTTTCGGCGAGACCCGCGCGACAATATCGCTCGCCCCGTGACCCTTGCCTCTGCGGTCGTCTATGGGCTTCAGCGGAGCAAACACCAGACCATAGTTGGACGAACTCCCTCCGGAGAGAGAAAAGCCGGGGACCGCAAAGGTGCCGAAGACATCGGGATCGGCCCGCAGCACTTGCTCGGCTTGCCGGGCTACGTTGGTGGTGTAACTCAACGAGGCACCTGGGGGCGCCTGTACCACGACGATGAAGTAATTCTGATCTTCCTGGGGGACAAATCCGGTTGGGACGTGAACGTACATGAAAGCAGTCGCAGCCAAACCGATAAAAAACAAAACGATCATCGCGTAACGATAATTCAAGACTTTGCAAATGGCCTTGCCGTAGGCATTGGCCAGTCCCTGGATTGCCGCACTTACGCCATGAGCAAACTTCCTGTACCCGGTCGAAATCCAGTCGATATGTGTCCAATCAAAGACTGAATATTTCTGTTCCTCGCTACGCAGCAGGATGGCCGCAAGCGCTGGCGATAAGGTAAGCGCGTTGAACAACGAGATGGCAATTGAAAATGCGATGGTTAGAGAGAATTGTTTGTAGAGAATTCCCGTGGTGCCAGGAAAGAATGATACCGGCACAAACACCGAAATGAGCACTAGCGATGTGGCGACTACGGCGCTCGACACTTCCGCCATCGCGGCGGATGTGGCCGCATGGGGATCGGTATGGTCTGCGTCGATATGCCGCTGGGCGTTTTCGATCACCACGATGGCGTCATCGACCACAAGCCCGGTCGCCAGAGTGATGCCGAAGAGGGTCAGCGAATTGATCGAGAAATCGAAGATCTTGATGAACGCAAAAGTGCCGATTAGTGACACTGGTATTGTGACGGCTGGAATGATCGTGGCCCGCCAATCGAGTAGAAACAGGAAGATCACGATGATAACAATGAGGACGGCCTCTTCCAGCGTGGTCACAACTTCCTTGACCGAATCGCCGACGACGGTGGTCGTGTCGAAGGCGATCACGTACTTGATTCCCGGTGGGAAAGACTTGGAGAGCTCCTCAAGCGCGGCTTTGGCCTTCTTGTCAACATCGAGCGCGTTGGCGTTGGAGAGCTGCTGAACGCCGACGCCGATGGCTTCGTGCCCGCTGTACAGGAGATTGGTGTCGTAGCTTTCTGCACCGATCTCGGCACGCCCCACGTCTCTCAGCTGCACGATGCCGTTACGCGTGTTCTTGATGATGATGCTCTCGAACTCTCGCGGGTCCGACAGGCGTCCCACTACGCGCAGGGTAACCTGGAAGCTTTGTTTCGGGTCCGCCGGAGGACGTCCCAACTGGCCGGCTGGAATTTCAATATTCTGCTCCTGCAGTGCAGAAACTACGTCGGCGGCTGTCAATTGTCGCGCGGCCAATTTGGTCGGATCGAGCCAGATGCGCATTGCGTACTTGCGCTCCCCGAAAATCAAGACGTCGCCGACGCCGGGGATGCGTTTAAGCGCGTCTTTTACGTAAACGTCCAGGTAGTTGGAGATGTACTGGTTCGAGAGACTGTTATCGGGCGAGTAGAATCCGGCTGCAAAAACAAAGTTTGGATTTGCTTTGGTAATGGTCACACCGGTGTTCTTGATTTCCTGCGGCAGACGGCCTTGCGCGGTAGCCACTCTGTTCTGAACGTCCACGGCCGCAATGTTCAAGTCGTATCCGGTACGGAAGGTTACATTGATGTTGCTGGTACCGTCGTTCGAGCTCGTCGAGGTGATGTAATGCATGCCCTCGACGCCGTTAATTTGTTGCTCGAGCGGCGTTGTAACTGCTGACTCGACCACGCTGGCGTTCGCGCCTACGTAGTTGCTTGTGACTGTGACCTGCGGCGGTGCGAGCGTGGGATACAGCGAGATTGGCAGTGTGGGAATGGACACCGCGCCTGCCAGGATGATCAGCAACGCGCAAACCGTCGCGAAAATGGGCCGTCGTATGAAAAAATCTACCAAAGAAGCGTTCCCTCTGCTAGCCGCGGCTTCACCGTGGGTAATCGGAAATTTGCCTGGTCAGCTGATTGGCTTTACGGGCGCGCCATCGATCAAGAACTGAATACCCGAGATGATAACTTTGTCTCCGGCCTTCAATCCGCCCGTCACGGCATAATCATTGCCAACAGTGTCACCGAGAGTGACTGCGCGTTGCCGGGCAACTGTGCCCTTGTCCGACTGGTCTGCGACATAAACGAACGACTGTCCACCAATGCGAGTGACAGCAAGCACGGGGACCGTCGGCATAGGAGTAGTGCTCCATACCACTCGCGCCTTTACTAATTGCTCGTTGCGGAATGTGTCCAGCGACTTGTGGATCGCGGCCTTCACCAGGATGCCCTGAAGCCCGTTGTCCACCTGCTGTGAAATAAAGTTGATCTTGGTGTTTTCAATGGTTTCCCCACGGCTGGTGACAATTTGCACCGGAAGACCGCGACGAATGTCATTTGCCCGCTCAGTCGGAATATAGATGTAGGCTTCCAGCTCCGCGTTCTCGTCCACCGTGGTCAGTAACGTCTGCGGAGAAACGTAGTCGCCGAGGTGAACCGGAACATCGCCGACAATGCCTGCAAAAGGCGCGGTCAGGTGGTAGTACGCGAGCTGGCGTTCCTGAGTAACACGCGCAGCCTGCGATGACTCCCAGTCGGCCTTGGAGTTCTCGAACGCCTGCACGGCGTAGTCGTAATTCTGCTTGCTGGTCACGCCGCCCTCGAAGAGCCCACGCTGCCGCTCCACTTCCGTCTTGTTGTAATCCAAGATTGCTTTCTTTTGCGCTTCGGTGCTGCGTTGCTGGTCCACGGTAGCTTGCTGCTTCAGCGGATCGATGGTCATCAACACTTGACCCGCCCGTACGTGATCTCCCGATTTCACCAGGATTCGGGTCAGGGAGCCATCCACTTGCGGCTGGATGCTGGCCGAACGGCGCGACTTGATCGTGGCGACATACTCGTCGGCTCGCGGCACCGCTGCCAGATCAATGACCTCTGTTTTCACCGGCATCGCTTGCGGAGCTGGTTGCTTCGCCTCGGTGTTACTGCAACCCGTGCTTACGAGGGAAATGAACAGAATCAGCAGGGCGAAAGGAACAATTGCAAATCGTTTCATCTTGGCACCCTCAAAACTCGCCATTTCCACTAAAGATGCTCCCCAGGCGCGGAGAGATTCAGAATGGGAGCTGATAATATGCGTGAAGTTCGGCTGCGTCGAAACGTTGGTAGCCAAGGCCGCAGAGTAGTTCCAACTAAGCCGGATCTGAACCACGGCGCTCGACTTAGGCTCGGGAGTTCAAACCGCAGTTCCCCGGAACAGCCAGGCGATCGCACTGCTCACTGCAGCCAGGCCAGCACAAAGCGCCATTATCAGGCGAAATCCGAAGACGAATGCGTGATCAATCGCGGTCCGAATGGCGGCCGAGGTGCTTGCATCCAGATTGGAAGGCAGTTCAAGCCCCGCCAGCTTGATCACTTTAGATTGAATTTCGTGCAGCACGTTGGAAGAAAGGCCAAGGTTCGCAAGCTCATGTTTGAGGCTAAAACCGAACGCTCTCACCATTACTATTCCAAAGACTGCGATGGCCAGTACGCTGGCAACGCGCGCAACTGCATTGTTGATCCCGGAGGCGGTGCCGGCGTGATCCTGATCGACCGAACTCATGACCACTGTGGTCAGAGGAGCCACTGTGACCGCCATGCCAAAACCGAGCATGATCATTGCGGGAAAGAACGATTTCCAGTAGCTGGCTCCAGCCAACGGCACGGCGAACAGAGCGAAGCCTGCCGCCGCAATGAGCGGCCCGGTGATCAGTGGGACCAGGGGACCATAGCGCGCGACCAGCCCCCCCGACCAGCGGGAAAGAATGAACATCAGCAGAATGAGCGGAAGCACAGCTGCACCGGTTGCGGTAGCAGAGTATCCCTGCACCTGTATCAGGTTCAACGGAAACAGGAAGAAGAAAATTCCAATGGCCGCATACAGGAACAGCGTTAGCAAGTTGGCGCCGGTGAAGCTGCGGGACCGAAACAGCGTCAACGGAACCAGTGGCGAAGTTACAGTGGACTCGACGAACACGAACTTGACAACGCCCACGATCCCCACCATCAAACTTCCGAAAACCAATGGGTTGCTCCAACCCAAGTTGGTTGATTCGACGAATCCAAACACTAACCCGCCTAACCCCACGGTGCCTACCAGAGCGCCCAGCCAGTCTATTCGACGAACAGTGACACTACGACTTTCTGGAATACGCCAAAGCGAAACAGCAATCACCATCGCAGCAAGCGGAAGATTAATAAAGAACACCCACCGCCACGAAGCATGCTCAATCAACCACCCGCCGACAACCGGTCCGATCGCAGTCGTGATCGCCGTGAAACCCGACCAAGTGCCGATCGCCTGACCACGGGTCTTCTCGTCATATGAAGCGCTGATGATGGCTAGACTGCCAGGGACCAGAAAGGCAGCTCCGACGCCTTGGATACTTCGGGCGATGATTAAGTGGTGAATGTCCGAAGCAATGCCACAAAGGGCTGAGGCTATGGCAAAAATCGAAACACCCGCCACGAACATCCGCCGCCGGCCGAACAGATCACCGAACGAGCCGCCGACCAGGATCAACGCTCCCAGGAACAGTCCGTAGGAGACGACGACCCACTGCACGTCGACAATGGTGGCATGCAAGCTGGTTTGAAGAGCAGGCAGCGCGACATTGACGACTGTACTATCGATGAAGGCCATGCTGGAGCCGAGGATGGTTGCGGCAAGGATCCAAGGTCCCGCTTGCGCTCTGCGCGGACTTCCATCTCGACCCGACCGGATTGCGGCCTCATCACAAGGTGGCTTCATGCAGGCTGTCGCGCCATCGTCTTACGTCGCAGCTTCCGCCAACGGTAGCCAGACCTGAAACCGTGTGTCTCCCGGCTTCGAGTCCACCTGAATATTGCCCCTGTGCTTCTTTACAATCCGCTGTACCGTGTCCAGGCCTAGTCCGGTTCCTTCCCCAACGCCTTTGGTTGTGAAAAAAGGCTCAAAGATATGAGGCTCAACCTCTGGCGCAATCCCGGGGCCGTTATCGCTAATCTCAACTACGACGCAACCCTCGTCGCGATAGGTTCGGACTCGTAGTTCGCCTTTCCCATGCATGGCGTCGATTGCGTTATCAATAATGTTGGTCCAGACCTGGTTAAGCTCGCTTCCAAACGAATTCACGAGGAGCGGAACAGGCTGGTAATCGCGCTGCACCGCTACTCCTTGTTTAAGCTTGTGATTCAAGATCGTGAGCGTGGTTTCCAGGCTCTTCACTATGTCCACGTTTTGCACTGGCGCCTGGTCCATGTAGGTGTATTCCTTGATCGCGCCGACCAAATCCGAGATTCGCGACGTGCTGCTCTCGATTTCGTGTAACAGACTTGCAATCTCGACCGACGCTGCGATCCTGACCAGCGCAGCCCGGGCAGTATCCGCATCGAGACTTCCAAACAATGATTCCAACACCTCCGGCTGGATGTTCCGTCGCGCCAGATCAGCCGCCAGTTGCCACAAGTCGTTCTGCCCATGACTGCGCAACAAAGAATCAATCTGGTCCTCCAGGTCGCTGACGGTCAGCGCATCCGGTGGAACGATGTCCTTTTGTGTGAACAAAACTTCCAATTTTTCGATCTCTGCTTTCTGCGCGGAAGTGAGATCACGTCTTCCCAGCTCTAGACTCGCGTTCTTGATTTTCTTTAGAATGTCGCGCAATTGGCTCGCGGCACGTTTCGCCGCGGAAGCCGGGTTGTTGAGTTCATGCGCAAGACCCGCCGAAAGTTTTCCTAGAGAGGCCAGCCGGTCGCGCTGCTGTTCGAAGCGAGTAGTTTCGCGGATCCTGTCGGACATCAGGCCAACCAATCGGGTGGCCAGCTCCGGCATTTTCTGCACAAGTTG
>Ga0137390_10000689_pt1 | contig 23975 bp, 21 predicted proteins | sample 15con2h24AmetaG_FD_104937 | JGI IMG/M metagenome (GOLD analysis project Ga0137390, IMG submission 104937) | Vadose zone soil microbial communities from Angelo Coast Range Reserve, California, USA - 15con2h2.4A metaG | ecosystem: Environmental > Terrestrial > Soil > Vadose zone > Saprolite... | reverse complement strand
GACGGCTGCCGCGACAATCTGCGGTGCCGGGCAAATGTAGCGGCAGAAATGGTGCTCACCGAGCCAGATCGAATCGAAGCCTAATTGCTCTGCATAGCTCACTTCCTCAAAGAAGTTCTTGTAATACTGTTCCTCGGAGCAATCCTCGGCGTAGTGATCGAACAGAGTTAGCACACCAAATTTCACTGCATCACCTCCATGCGTGCGGCGCTCGAACCTCGGCCTAGGTTAGCTGCGGCCACGCAGGATGACAAAGGCGCTCGCATGGGAGTCCAGCGTCTGGCGAACGCGCGAGCGGCTATCGCGCGGGCGATGTTTGGTAACAGGCTCGCAGTTTTGAATCGCGCGGAGAGAAGCGCGATGCGTCACCAGCGGGGCGGACCGAAGCCGTATTAGGTATCCGTGACCTAGCCAAAATCCGAACATCGCCGGTGAGTGCGCGGGAGGCTGCCCGAAGCCGATGCTTCGTAACAAGCTCTCAGTCACGACAAGGCGAGCGCTTAGAACGGTTTGAGGAAAACCAGCAAAAGTGTCCCCAGCAGCAATAGACTTACCAGCCCGTGCATAATCGAAAATTCACGGCGGGTCGCATCGAGCGGCGCCTCTTCAAGCGCGCGGATGCGCTGGTACAGACGAACGTGGACCGCCAGCATCAGCAGCACCAGTAAGAGTTTCAGGTGCAGCCAGCCACGGGCCAATACTCCCGGTTCGGCCACGATCACCAGGATGCCGAAAATTATCGCGACCGCTGCCCCCGTATTCGCACTGACCAGCATCAGCCGTCTGGCGAGCACGATGATACGCTCCTTGGCCACACCAACCTCGTCCGGCACCAGTGCCATCAGGCTGCTGATAACCAGCAGGCTTCCGACCCAAAATACGACGCCGAAGATGTGGAAGACCAGGACCCAGTTCAGCGTGACGATCTCTCCTTGTTTAAGACGCTCACGGCCGCGGATTTTTAAACTTTGCCGATTGCTCGACTCGGCTTCAGCGCCGCGGGTTCAACGCCGTGAGTAAGCGCGAGCGCGACCATCGCGGTAATCGCGCCCGCGACGTAGACCGCGGCAGGCGCGAGCATCTGATAGATCAAACCCGCAATCATCGGACCGCAGATCCGAGCGAGCGAGAGGGCCGACTGATTCAACCCTAATACTTCGCCCTGCAGATGATGCTCAGTCCCTCTGGAGATCAAGCTGGTGACCGACGGACTGGCCAACCCATAACCGAGCGACAACAGCCCCAGCATCAACCAGAGTAGCGGATGGCTTGACATACTAGCCATCGGCGCCATGCCCGCGGCAAAAGTAAGCATCCCGATACGTACGAGTCTCAGCTCGCCCTGACGTGCGACAATTTTGCGCAGCAGATAGCCTTGTGTGAATGCCTGCAGCAGTCCAGCGAACGCCAGCAACTCGCCAATGCCGCGCGGACCGTAGCCGTAGATCTCCGGCACCATCAAGGCGAAAGTCGCCTCAAACGCTGCCATCGCGGACGTGCCCAAAAACGCAATCACGAACAGCCGTGATAGACGATGACGTGTCAACTGGCGCGGCAGCCTCAGCAGCGGCGCGGCTGCCGAGGCCCAGGTTAGATTTGTGCTGCGATCCGGCAGGTGAGATTCCGGCAATGCGACCGCCGCAAAAATCAGATTTGCCAACGTTAGCAGCGCCGCGAAAAAGACCGGCACGCGCAGGCTGGAATGCCCGAGCAGTCCTCCCAGTGCCGGTCCCAGCACGAAGCCCAAGCCGAAAGCGGCGCCGATCATTCCCATCCCGTTCGCCCGTTCCGAATCGCTGGTCGTATCAGCCACGTAGGCTTGCGCGGTCGAGACCGTTCCGGCGCATGCGCCGTGCACCGCGCGCGAGATCAGCAGCACAGTAAAGGACGCGGCAAAACCATAAATCACATAACCGAGCGACGAACCCAGTAGGCCGAGCATGATAATCGGACGGCGGCCGTAATGGTCGGAAAGACGTCCGAGTAGCGGTGCGCACACCAACTGCATCAGTGAGTAGCTCGATAGAATCAGCCCAATGCCAAAGGCGCTCACCTGCAGCCGCTCCGCATATAATGGTAGAAACGGGATTACGATGCCGAAGCCCAACAGGTCGATGAAGACCGTGGCAAAAAGCACAACCAGCGGCACACGTCCGCCGCTTTGCGCGGGCCGCGCTTGCCGGAGAAGTTCAACGCTTGGCATTGATTTGAATCGCGCGATGAAACAAACCTTATGCGGGCGCGACAGTCAAGGGTGCAATCTCAGTAACACAGGCTTCAGGCTGTGCTGCTCAAAGCGGGGGTTAGTTCATGGCTAAGTCATTCGTATCAGACCTCAAGCGCAAGACGATTTCCGCCGAACAAGCTGCTGCTGTGGTGAAATCAGGCGATTGGCTCGATTACGGCTTCGGGCTCGGCCAGCCAGATCTGTTCGATCAGGCGCTCGCAGCCCGGATCAACACGCTCGCGGAGGTGAAGGTACGTGGATGCCTGGCACTCAGACCACGTGCCGCGGTCGAGGCTGATCCCGAAGCACGGCACGTTCAATACTTCTCCTGGTACTTCTCCGGCCTCGAGCGCAAGATGCATGACCGCGGTCTGTGTCATCATATTCCGATGAATTTCGGCGAGGCGCCGGACTATTATCGCCGCTTTGTTGAAGTCGACATCGCCATTCTCAAAACCGCGCCGCTCGATTCTCACGGCTTCTTCAACTTCGGCGGTGCAGTGACCTATGAGAAGGCGCTGACCGAAAAAGCCCGCACGGTGATCGTCGAAACCGATGAAAGCATGCCCTACGTCTATGGGGTGGAAAATGGCGTGCATATCGACGAGGTCGATTATGTGATCGACGCCGGCAGCCGCACGTTGCCTGAACTGGCGAATCCGCCGGCCGGCCCGACCGAGCAGAAAATCGCCGGCCTGATTGCGCAGGAAATCGAGAACGGCGCCTGCCTCCAGGTCGGCATCGGCGCCATGCCCAACGCGGTCTGCGAATTGCTCGTCGACTCGCCGGTCAAGGACCTCGGCGTGCATACGGAAATGTTCGTCGATTCGCTGATGAGGCTCTATCAGGCGGGCAAAATCACCGGCGCTCATAAAACGTTGGATCGATTTCAAATTTCCTATTGTTTTGCCGCTGGTTCATCGCCGATGTATGAGTTTCTCAACCGCAATCCGGCTTGCTTCGCCGGTCCGGTCGATTACACCAATTTGCCGCATCGGATTATGCAGAATGAGCGTGCAGTTGCGATCTGCAATGCTGCTCAAATCGATCTGACCGGCCAGGCCTGCGCGGAGTCCGCCGGTCTGCGGCAAATCAGCGGCACCGGCGGCCAATTGCAATTTATGCGCGGAGCATATGCATCACGCGGCGGCAAAGCCTTCCTGTGCATGTCGGCGGCCTATGAGCGTAATGGCCGGCGCGAAAGCCGCATCGTTCCACGCCTGGCCGACTCAAATATCGTCACGACCCCGCGGACCGATGTAATGTACGTCGTCACCGAAAACGGTATCACCAACTTAAAAGGAAAGTCTGTCCCTGAACGGGCTCGCGCATTGATCAATCTTGCGCATCCCGAGTTCCGCGACGATTTGGAACGCACCGCCCGAGAATACGGATTCCTGTCACGCGCTGTGTTTTAAGTGGGCCCTCTGGCCCACCCCCGGAGGACCGGGGGGAGTGGCGGGCTCCTGTGAGTGCCTGCGGGTGCGTCCTTATTCAGCGAACTTTGAGCTGGGAGGCGAGGGAGATTATTAGGGTTGTTCGGACTCTGGGAAGCGATACACAAACTCGCCCGGACGAACGTAGCCCAGTTCCTGGCGAATTAGCCGTTGCAAGTAGGCATCGTCGGACTGAAGTCTGGCAATTCGCTCACGAAAATCAGCATTGTCCAGGACCAGCCTGTCACGCTCCGCGGTCAACACAATTCGATGTTGGCGAAGAACCAGCAAATCTCGCGGACCCGAGGCTTCGCGAACTCCGTTAAGCGCGAGGCCACCCAAAACTGCACCCAGCATTAGACTAAGCCATTGACGGCGGAGACCAAGGCTTAAGCGACTCATCGGAGGAATCGTAAACCGGCGCCATAGTTGATTCAACGGGGCTTATGTCTGAACGGCATTTTAAATTCGAAAATATCAGCATTGGTGGGGCAATCTGTCTATTTAAAATTTCTTTCTAAATTTGCGCCGAAACGCTTGATCGCCACATAACGGATTTCTATAATGCGAAACATCGAGCCGCGAGAACAACCAGTTCTGATGCTCGTTCGGCAGCAGCGACCCAAGAGGAGGAACGCGAATGGCAGCGAAGAAAAAGCCCGGTATGGCGGCAGCCAAATCCAAACCTAGGCTAAAGAGCACTATGAAGAAGAAAGCCACCAAGAAAACCACCAAGAAGAAGTAAGTTAACCAGGCTTTTGCCTTCCGGCTAAGTACCGAAAGGCATTTTTCGGACATGATGCCGGGCTTGCTGCCGAGATGAGCCGGGGCCGCGGAGCCCCGTCAGACGAGAAGGGCCCCCTTGGAATCAAGGGGGCCCTTTCTCTATCTTAAGACCACGGGGACAGGTTTCGGCTGCCTGGTCAGCCGCTTCAACCAATCCTGTACCTGTTGTGCCGCATGGATCTCGTATTAGGGCGTCTCCGCGCGAGGCTGGAACGGCCGCAGACACGCAAGTTTGCCTGGCCAATCGTCTTCCTTCCCGAACTGTTCACCACCTCGCGCCATCTTACGATAGTGGCCGGTTGGCTAGTCAGCATGGGCTGGGAGGTTTATCTGTTAGATGTCTACCCACCAACAGCGCGCGTGTTGGCGGACGATTCCGGCGCAAGCGCGTTTTCTGCGCTATTAGCGAATCTTAGGGCGGCACTCGACGCGATCGGCTCGGATATTATTGCCGCAGGTCACGGCTTTGGTGGTTTGCTCGCATTGAAACTTGCCGAAGCTCCATCAGTGCGAGCAGCGGTGGCGCTCGCGCCGCTAATACCTGGATTTCACTCTCCGCTGTTCGTCCGTCGCCCTCGCTGGACGTTTTGGCGTTCCGAATCAACCGGTCTGCCCACCGGTCGCAGGGTGCTCGAACTGGTATCTGAAGCCGAACCGTTTCAGCGCGAGTCTCTCATCAAAGCTTTAGTGCCTGCAGATATATCTGCGGCGATGGAGGTTGCGCGAGGCGAGGTCGAATTAGCGGCGCATCCAACTCCGCGGCTGATTGTGGCCGGTGAAGCCGATGCGTTCGCTCCCTCGCGGTGCGCGGGACAGCTTGCGGCCAAAGTCGGCGCCCAGTTCATAAGTTTGCCTGCCCGCGGCCACTGGCTGATTGCTGGCCGGACGTTGGAACGAACCATCGCGGAGATGCAGCGATTCCTGGTGAGGGCATTGGGTGAAGAGTTGTTGCTGCTTTATGCAGACCCCCCCGAGGGCGATGCCGAAGAATAATTGCATCTTGACCAGGCGCCGTGATGGCGCCGCAACCGCGTCAGTCATAGGCGGCGAAGCTCGTACATCTCAATGATAATTGCCTTGGTTGAGTGCATCTGTTACTTATAAGCATGGTTCATCCAGATCGTCCTTCCGACAACCCTGACTACTTGCCCGCGGTCGAACTGCGGGCTTTTTGTTTATAGGGAGAAGTGCAATGTCGTACGAGCAGTTTCGCGAAGGCCTGACATTTGACGATGTACTTCTGCTCCCTCAGATGTCGGACTTGCTACCTTCGAGTTGCGATGTCTCGACGGTGCTCACCTCGCGAATCCGGCTGCACATTCCGCTGGTTTCCAGTCCGATGGATACGGTGACTGAGTCACGCGCCGCGATCGCTATCGCTCAACTCGGCGGTATCGGCTTCATCCATCGTAATCTGCCGATTGAACGGCAGGCGGCCGAAGTCGCCGCGGTGAAAAAATTCGAAAGCGGGATGATCGCCGATCCCATCACCGTCCATCCCGAGCAGCCGATTGGTGACGCGCTGGCAATAATGGAGCGGCACGGCATCTCCGGATTGCCGGTGGTCACTGATGAGCATCTGGTCGGTATCCTGACTAATCGCGATCTGCGCTTCGAACGGCGGCTTGAGCGGCCGGTGCGGGAAGTGATGACGATCAAACTTATCACCGCGCGCCCAGGAATCAGTCTCGACGAGGCCAAGGAAATTCTTCAGCAGCATCGAATCGAAAAACTGCCGCTGGTTGATGTGCATAATCGTTTGCGCGGCCTGATTACTGTCAAAGATATGGACAAAGCCACGCGCCACCCGTTTTCCAGCAAAGACCCAATGGGCCGCTTGCGTGTCGGCGCCGCGATCGGTGTCGGACCTGAGCGCGAGGAGCGTGCCGCGGCACTGCACAAGGCGGGCGTTGACGTTCTCTGTATCGATACCGCGCACGGTCATTCACGCAACGTTATTGACGCGTTGATGGCGACCAAACGCAAATGGCCGGAGGTGGAAGTAGTTGCCGGCAGTATCGGGACCGCAGAAGCGGCCAAGGCGCTCAGCGATGCGGGTGCCGACGCGCTGCGGGTAGGCATGGGGCCGGGCTCGATTTGCACTACCAGGATGGTGTCCGGCGTCGGCGTCCCGCAGATAACTGCGATCTTCGACTGCGCGCGCGTCGCTGCGGAGCGCAACATCCCGATAATTGCCGATGGCGGCATTCGCTTCTCCGGCGACATCACCAAGGCGCTGGCGGCAGGCGCGTCGACTGTGATGATCGGATCATTATTCGCCGGGACCGAGGAAAGTCCCGGCGAGACCATCCTCTACCAGGGGCGGACCTATAAGCTCTATCGCGGAATGGGCTCGCTCGGCGCGATGAGCGAGCGGATGCGGGATCGCTACGGTCAGGAAGCAGTCCCCGAAGGCAAGATGGTACCCGAAGGAATCGAAGGCCGCGTACCCCATCGCGGCGCGCTTGCCTCGAATATCGAACAACTCGTCGGCGGTCTGCAGGCGGGTATGGGTTATGTAGGCGCGGCCAATCTGGCCGATTTGCGCAAGCGCGCCAAATTCATCCGGGTCACGGACGCGGGCGTCCGCGAAAGTCACGTCCACGACGTGTTCGTGACCAAGGAAGCCCCGAACTATCGACCGTAAGAGAAAAGCCGACTCAAAGGCCATAGGGGCCGTCGCTGAACCACCTCTTTCATTAAGGGCCACAGAAGGCGCTTCACGAACGGCCCTACGTTTTTTGTCGATCATTCTGCATTTGCCACCTTCTCAGTGAACGCTGGCATACTACGGCGGCACTATGATTTTGTCGCTTAATATTCCTTGCTCCGCATCTTTGACGGGCGTCATTACTGATGACCGGATGCGTAATTCCAGTCGCTGATTGACTACTACACGGACCGTTCCGTCGGCCATGACACAGACGCCGCGGTCACCAAATTTTTGTAAGCGAATTCCAAGCTCCGATAGCCCCCAGCTCCTAACAAAGTGGCGCCACAACCGCCGACGACATCAACTGGTTATTCCGCCATGGTTGAGTCGCCCCACGGTTGGATTTTATCTACAGGCTCGAACTGAGGTTTTTGGTCTTAATCACGATTCCAGCCAAAAGTGTAAACGTGCGCTGACCCGCCGCCGGAACGGTAGTAGTCCGTCTTCTGCGGCCGCATTTCCAGCTAGCGTCGCTGACTAACTCGACCAGGGCATAAGGAGAGCGCCTTGAAACGGCACGCCGGCGGGTTCACCTTTGGAAGGTTCGCCGCGGCACGCAACTCCGACGGCAATCATTGCTATCAGGAGAGCTAAGGTGATAGCTTTAGGACAATCCGCCAACTGTAAGCTCACGATGAAATTCTATTCATGTATCGAGGCGCAAGCAGAAACCTGTTGACGGAATAAGCTGCAAGGAATATCGATCTAATCTGGGGTTGTTGTTGTTGAGGTCAGGGGGAATTTTGCCGATGACCCGAGGGATAGCTTGTTTTCTAACACCTGGGACCGCGCAGATTAAAACATCTGAGCCGCGCTGCCTCACTCATCCCGCTATAACGTTGCTCACCATCTTGTGCTTGCTTCTCGCGATGATGACGTCCCAGGTCCTAGCTGTACTTCCGTTCCCCCGGCCCTCGCCAATTGAACCCAATGTCAAATTCTGGATCGATGTTTTTGCCACGTATAGCGAGCGCGATTTCATCATCCACGATCGCGATCACGTTTGGCGCATTTTTCAGGTGCTTCAGGTTCCGGGAGACGGGCCGCCTAGCCGTAGCGACATCGACGCAGTCAATGACTATCTCAAAAGCAAGTTCAGCAATATCCTGAGCCGGCTGGCGTCGGGACAGGCACCGGCGGATTACGAGGAACGCCAGGTAGCAGCATTGTTCAAGGATGAGCCGCTCTCCGAGTATGTCGTGGCCGCACAAAACTTGCGCGTGCAGCAGGGGATGCGCGAGCAGTTTCGCGAGAGCTTGCTGCGCAGCCGCTACTATCGCTCGACCATGGAGCGAATTTTCAGCGATGCCGGATTACCTCCGGAACTCGTCGCGTTGGCGGAGGTCGAATCAGGTTTTTATAGCCGGGCTCGTTCCAATGCCGGCGCAGTCGGAATCTGGCAGTTTACCCGAGGCACCGGGCGGCAGTTCATGCGGATTACGCGCTATCATGATGACCGGCTGGATCCGGCCACTGAAACCGAGGCAGCGGCCAAGCTGCTGCGGTCGAATTTCCTAACCTTTGGAAGCTGGCCACTGGCGATCACCGCCTATGACTATGGCACCGCGGGCACGGCGCAGGCGGCAGAGCAATATGCTGGTGATTATGCGCGCATCGTGCGGAACTATGACGGCCCGCACTTCGGCTTTGCCAGTAAAAACTACTACGCGGAATTCCTGGCGGCGCTCCAGATTGACCAGTTCGAGGAAGCTTATTTTCCTGATATCCGCTATGACGAGGCGCCGCCCCCGCCGCCGGTTCGAACGGATTTCGCGCCTTCACGAATCACCCATCGACGACTGCTGCGTCACGCCGCCTACCACCATAGGCACAGGCTTCACCGCCATCGCCGAGTGGTGGCGGCGCTCAGTACCACTGCTGAAGCGATCGAATAGTACTACTACTGCAACGCCCAAAGGGCATTGTGGTAGCACATGACACAATAAGGGCCCACTGGACGGGCTTCGCGCCGGCAAGTCCGTCCAGAGCAGGCGATAATCAGTGAGCGGGGCTGGGTGTAGCCATCGGCGAGGATTCAGCCGCCGCGGTGGGGCTGGATTGGGCGGCGGCTTTTTTTGCCCTTCGCCGACAACGATAGACGCTTGAAGTGGAGATTTTCAGCTCGTCAGCCACGTCCGAGGCCTTCTTGCCGCCGTTTAGCTCGGACATGACTTTCGAACAATCGACCTTGGCGGCCAGTGCGATGACAGGTTTGAGTCCAATTCCCAATGTGACGACGAAAGCGACGCCGGCAATTCCTGGTACGATTTTCCTCACCGCAGCAATTCTCCTCGAATCGATAGCTATGAGAGTTAATTAGCACTTTAGTATAGCAGAAACCAAGACATCGTAAAAGCGGCCCGAGCCCCTTCCTCGGCGGCGCGATTCTCCCTGAGCGCGACGCGAGTGCCGAGCCTTCATCCGTTCCACGAATGGCGTAATTCCGGTAGCCGGCGGCCCAACAATTTCTCGAGCTTGTCGAGCTCCGGGGCATAATGCGAACAGAGTAGCTCGCGTGCGCGTGGGTCGAGCGGCGGCTTGGGAGCTTGCTTTAGAAAAATGCGCTCGAAAATCAACGCGCCCAGCCTGTGCGGTATCAGCGCCTGACCGAGCATTCGCGGGAGCCTTGCGCCGGCCACGCGGCGTAGATACTGATTACGCGGCGCCGCGTAGGAATTGTATTTTCGCGAAGTATCGATCTCGGCGAGCGGATTGGGGTCGAGGCCGAGGAACCCCGCAAGCTCGCGCAGCACGCTCCAGGCATCCCGGCGAAAATCGTCAAACATCAAAATTTTCACGCGTTCGGGCTTGAAGGTTTCGAGATAGCGCTGGACCTGTCCAGCATATAGTCCGAGTTCATAGTACAGATAGGAAACCCCCCACCCCTTTTCTGAACGGTTCATGTCGTCGAGCAGGGCGTCATAAAATGGCTTGCTTTGTGCGCCCTCCCGATAATCCATTAGATAATGCGAATAGGCCCGCTCAACCGGATCGCGCAGGATCAGGGCGACCTTCGCCCGTGGCATTACTTCGCGAATCCGCTGAGGAACCTCCGGATGCCATAAATAGGAAGGGCTGGCATCACCGATCACGCGATGTCCTCTCGCATGGGCGTACAGCCGCAAGTACTCATTACGTTTAGTGACTGCTTCGATCAGAAATTGTTGCTTGGGCGCTGGACGCACCTGGGTGAAGAAATGCGGCTCCTTGACGGCGGGGAAAAATATCTCGGGATGCCGCGACAAATATGCGTAAATCGAAGTGGTGCCGGCCTTGGCGGCCCCGACCAGGAAGAAGTTGGGCCAGATTTCATGCATAGGCTAAAGCCATTCAAGTGTTGAAGTGTCAAGGCATCAGCCGAACTACGAGTTCGCAACGGCGCCACCACAGGCGCCTCAATTTTCCTATATCCAGCGCGCATGATGAAGCGTCGCTAGAATTGACAATCGCCAGCGGCTGCCGCCCGCGCTTTTGTACCGATGCGGACGTGGCGTCCGCTGGCCGGATGGTTTCGGTCGCGCAGTGCGGCCGAACAGATGCTGTTGCACAACCTGCTCATTTGGGTGACCGCGACCGGCCTCGTAGTCTACCTGGCCCGCGGATTGACGATTGATCAATTGGTCAAGGCGCTGGAGCGCTGCGACCTGCGGCTGTTCGTCGCGGCAAACGTCTGTTCGTTCGTTATCCGATGGCTTGCCGATACCTATCTGTTCGCCAGATTGTTCAGCTTTTTCCACGGACGGACCACCTACCGGGAAGTATTACCAGCCTCCACCGCGCAGTATTTCCTGCAAGCTGTCAACGTACTGGTGGCCGACGGCGCAATGGTGCTCTTTCTTCATAAGCGCAAGGGAGTCGAGTGGCTCACCGCAGGCTGGACAATGGCTTTTCAGGGATTCGTGGACACCATCCTGATGGCGGCATTAACCGTAATCGCCGCGCTGCTGATACCGTGGTCGCCGATTCGAGTCGCGCTGCCATACGCGGTGGCCGCGCTTGGATTCTTTTTATGCGCGGCTCTCTGGTGGATGCGTGGCCGTCCGGCCAGCCGGCCAGCCCGATGGTTATGGACAGGTCGCGGAATGCGCGCGTTCCGTTCAGCTCGGCCGTATCATTACGGCGTGCTCGGGTTGATCCGGATGGCGATCTATATACCCAACGCGGTCGCTTTTTATCTGTATTTTGTTTCGTTTCGGCTGAACGTGCCGCTCGCGGCGGTGCTGGCAATATCGCCCGCCCTGACGTTCGCGCAGAGCGCGCCGGTCACGCCCTCAGGTCTCGGCCCCCTGCAGGCCGTTATGGTCGATGGTTTTGCGCAATTCGCCCCGCGCGGCGAACTGCTAACCGTCGCATTGGGGGTGAGCATTGTACAGTTGTTGTGCCGTATACCGATGGGAGTAGGCGCCGGCACCTTCGCTCGCAAGGTGTTGACTGATGAACGAACCGTGGAGAATTCAACGACGGCAGCATCTACGTCGAGCACCACATGAATTAAGACAGGTCATTGTGGATGCTCAGTCGATTATGCGGCGCGAGCATGTCAAAATCGTGGCCCGGAATCGGATTAACTACCCCGGGCTTGCCGGCTGAGGGAACAAGATGAGGACTACTGGCGCAGGCCGCTCTGGGCCGCAGCGAGCCAACGAGTCTGCGAGGTGCGCATAAAATGTCGCGCCGAAAACTTCGAGTGGGGGTGCTCTTCGGCGGTCGTTCTGGCGAGCACGAAATTTCGCTCAGGTCAGCGTTAACCGTAATGTCCTCGATGGACCCGGCGCGCTATGAGGTGGTACCGATCGGCATTGCCCGTGATGGCCGCTGGCGTCTGCGCGCTGATGCGATCTCGCTGCTGAAACAGTCCGCTCCCAAACTCCATGCTCTCGGCCGTGGGGGTATTGCGGTCAGCCTGCCGCCCTATCCGCGTGGCGGTTCGCTGGAAGCTACGCCAATTACCAGCGGGACCCAGCCTGCCATATCCGCCAACGGCAACAAGGCGCTCTCGGCGCTTGACGTTATCTTCCCGGTGCTGCACGGCACCTACGGTGAGGACGGCACTGTCCAGGGATTGCTCGAGTTGGCGGGGATACCTTACGTTGGCGCAGGGGTCCTCGGCTCGGCGGTCGGGATGGACAAGGACACCCAAAAAAGGCTATTGCGGGACGCCGGTATTCCGGTGGTCCGTTATTTTTCGCTAACCCAGGCGGACGTTGCCGATGATCGTGGCCGCGCCCGCCGCCTGGCGGATGAACTCGGCTATCCGGTCTTTGTCAAACCCAACGCACTTGGCTCGTCGATTGGTATCAGCCGGGTGAGGTCGCCGGCGGCGTTGAGCGCGGCGCTCAAAGACGCGTTTCAATACGATCGCAAGGTACTGCTCGAAGCTGCCTGCGAGGGCCGCGAATTCGAGTGTGCGATGCTCGGCAACGACCATCCGAAGCCGTCAGTGGTCGGTGAGATTGTGCTTCACCGGCGCCACCACTTTTATAGTTACGAATCCAAATATGTCGACCCCCGCGGGGCGGAGGTCAAAATTCCTGCCGACGTGCCGCAGCAGGTGAGCGCACGGATGCGCGAGCTTTCGACCGCGGCCTTCAAGGCGCTCAGCCTGCGAGGTATGGCGCGCGTGGATTTCCTCGCACGGGTTGATTTTAGCGAATGCTTTGTCAACGAAGTCAACACGATTCCCGGCTTTACCGCGATCAGCATGTACCCCAAGCTGTGGGAAGCGACTGACCTCCCGTTGCCTAGGCTCGTCGACCGGCTCATCGAATTGGCACTGGAAGAATGCCGCGAACGCGCCCGGCTTAAGTTCACTTATCAACCCAAGCTACACTGATGCTAAGAGTATTTCTGTCTTCACACGAAAGTAGGGAAGCCAGTAATGGAGGACAGCGCTGCGCGCGCCGAATGATCCGGTGAGTGGGATAGGCTTCCAAACTTGTCGTTTTTCCGGGAAATGGACAAGAGCAGATGACAGGCTGAAAAGCCTATCCCACTGAAGCACTTTATGCGCTTCGCTCAACTGCCCACCCATCGCAGCGCGTTGTTCCTGCGGCTTCGCTCGAGGATTACAGCATAGAATCTCCGTATGGCCGAACTGCTAATCGCGACTACCAATCCTGCCAAGCTCGCCGAGTATGGCTTGCTGATGCGTGAGTTCAACCTGCGGCTGCTATCATTGCGCGATGCCGGGATTGACCGGGAGGCGCCCGAGGGTGCGGCCACGTTTAGCGACAATGCACGAATCAAGGCGGCGTTCTATTTCATCCACTCGGGCCTGCCGACCCTGGCCGACGACGGCGGACTGGAAGTTGATGCGCTCGGCGGCGCGCCCGGCGTGCAATCTCATCGATGGCTGGGCGCGCAGGCCGATGACCGCAAGCTGGCCGAAGAAGTCGTACGCCGGATGGTTGGAGTTGAGCCGACCCGCCGCACCGCGCGCCTGCGCGCCGCTGCCGCACTGATTTACACTGACCACGGCGTGGTCTCCGAACGGGTGGCCGAAGCAGCGCTCGAAGGGATTATCGCGGAAAGCTGTTACCCCGAAATACGTCCAGGGTTTCCCTATCGTTCGGTGCTCTACCTGCCCGCGCGCGGCTGTTATTTGGCCGAGGTGAACGAACAGGAAGCCGCCGTCAATCTAAGTCAGCGCCGTATCATCGTTGCCCAGCTCGCCAATGATCTGCGCCGGCTCGCCACCGCCGGGTGAGGCGTTCGGGCGCATCGGGAACACGCCGCGCTCCGTCTCTATCCGGCACCGCCAGCGAACGGTCCTTTTGCTGCTACTAGGCACAATGCAGCCCGACGCTGTAAAATTGTGCGCCATTGCACGAACCTTGGGGCAGCAGTCTCATGTAGGCCGCTGAACGATGGGACGATGGGACCAACGCCACTGCAAACGATTCTGGGGCTGAGTTTTCTCTCACCTAAGGAGCGCGTGATCAGCGAGTTGTTGCTGGCGTCTGGTTTAGGAGCCGCAGCACTCGCGCTGCGTGGGCAGAAACGCGCAGTGCGCGCCTTGGCCCTGGCGCTGTGCGCGTCGGGCATGCTCTTCGACACCGCCGCCCAGCCGCAATTTGCGTTCTGGAGGCAATGGGTCCGCTGGGCATCGGCGAGCGGGTTGTTGCTGGTGTGCTGGGGTGTCATCAAGATGCTGCTTGACGGGATTGATGCCGCGGCCCATCGCCGCCGCGCCCATTTCTCCACGATCGGCAAGGACCTGGTGATGCTTCTGCTGTTCACGGTCGTGGCAATGGTGGTGATGGTGGAGGACGTCAATGTCGACCCGACTCCGCTGCTGGCAAGTTCGGCGGTTATCGGCGTCGTTCTCGGCTTTGCGCTCCAGGAATCGCTGGGCAACGTTTTCAGCGGCCTGACTCTGCAAGTCGGCAAGGCGTTTGCCCCCGGCGATTGGGTGCGGACTAGCAACTTCGTCGGCCGGGTACAGGGGATAAGCTGGCGCTCGACCGCCGTAATTACGCGTGCGAATGAACGGCTCGAAATTCCCAACTCATTGATCGCGAAGGATGTCGTGGTGAATTACTCCAACGGCCTCGTCGCGGATGAGATCGCTCTCGGGCTCAGTTATGACGCACCCCCCAATTACGTGCGCGAAGTGATCAGCGAAACTCTACGTGGGGTGGCTGGAGTGTTGCAGAGTCCCTCCCCCGATATCTACACCTGGGAGTACGCCGACTACTCGATTCGCTACCGCATCAAATATTGGCTGAGTGACTATGCTGACGCCGAGCGGGTTCACGATACGGTCAGCACTGCCCTTTGGTACGCGTTACGGCGCAAATCCATCGAGATTCCCTATCCGGTACGGATGTTGCGCAATGGCCGCGAACCGCGGATCAGCGCCGGCGCGGAGCAGTTCGAGCACGAGATCATGGCCGAGTTGCGCCAGGTCGATTTCCTCCACGACCTGCGCGACCACGAATTGCAGCTCTTGCTGCCGGGTGTGACTCTGCTGAAATTCGGCACCGGCGAAACTATCGTGCGGGAAGGCGATGAGGGCGATTCGCTGTTCATCATCCGCTCGGGTGAAGTCGAGGTGGTGGCTAATGCCAACGGCGCGCACGAAGTCCATATTCGCAACCTGAGGCGGCCCGCCTTCTTTGGTGAAATGGCGCTAATGACCGGTGAGCCGCGCAATGCCACGGTCCGTGCGCGCAGCGACGCGGAGTTGCTCGAACTCAGCCGTGAGGGCTTCATTGAACTGTTCAAGTCGCATCCGGAAACAGCCACCAAGATGGGCGAGATAATCGCCTTGCGGATGAGCGAGCGGCGCGAATCCCTGGCGGCGGCGAGTCTGCGAGATAATGTGCGGAGCCACGCCGGATGGCTACTGGCCAAGATCTCGGCGGTGTTCAATCTCTCGCCCGTGCGATAAGCAAGCCTGCGCTGTGGGGTGGCTGTCGAACCGCTCGCTTCAATCTTTTGCGACAAAAACGGAGGTCGATATGCCGGGTCAGAGTCACAGCAAACGCCTGGCGGGCAAGGTTGCAATCGTCACCGGCGCCGGCAGGGGCATTGGCCGCTGCGAGGCGCTGTTGCTCGCGGCCGAAGGCGCCAAGGTGGTGGTCAACGACGTGTTCATCGAAAATCGGGGCGGCGCGGACGAGGCTCAAATTGCGGCGGGCGTGGTCGCCGAAATCCGCGCCGCTGGCGGAGAAGCAATCGCCAATTGCGATAGCGTCGCCTCAATGCAAGGCGCGGAGCGAATCGTCAATGCCGCGCTCCGCGAGTTTGGCCGTCTCGATATCTTGATTAACAACGCTGGCAATGTTCGCCCGGGCGACATTTACGAAATGAATGAATACGATTGGGACCGCGTCATTCAAACCCATCTCAAAGGAGCCTTCGCCATGATCCGCTTCGCCAGTCCGATTCTCTGCCGGCAGGCTGCGGGCGTGATCATCAACACTGGCTCCGAATCGGGACTCGGCCACCCGACGATGGCCAATTATTCGGCCGCCAAGGAGGGCGTCGTCGGCCTTACCCGCAGCGTAGCGCGTGAACTCGGCCGTTTTGGCATACGTTGCAATGCGATTCGGCCGCGCGCTCTGACTCAATCGGTGCAGAACCTCAGTCAAACGGCTTTCAGGCAATCGCAATCGCTGGAACGGGCACTCGGCAAATATTCGTTAGGCACTCGCGGACATATCCGGAGCGATGGGGGTCCTGAACACGTCGCGCCGCTGGTGGTTTGGCTTTGCACCGATGCCGCCAAAAACGTTAACGGCCGTACGTTTTACGTCTGCGGCGACGAGATCGGACTGTTCTCGGAGCCTGAGCTGGTCGCCAGCCTCAGCCGCGCCGGCGGATGGGACCTCGATTCACTCGACAACTATGCGCGCGAGCGATTAATCGACGGCCTCACCAACGATTTTCTGCTGGAGGGATATCCGGAGTTGAAGAAATTCAGCTGATTCACGACGACACTGCATCCCAATTATTGGAAAGCAGTCCGGTGGAGAACAATTGCATGCTCATCTAATCTCCACTGTTATCGGGCCGTGCTTCTCCAGGATCTCTATAGCCGGCACTTCCGGGCTGCGGCGGATTAGCAAGGAGACGGCGCCGTCACCAATTTTTAGATTTTCAATCTTGAGCCACTCCAGCCACTCGGGCATCATCGGTGAGTCAATCACCAGCTTGCGCTCAAAACCCATCACCTCGAATCCCAGCATCGCCTGCACGATCATGAAGATGCTGGCGGCGGACCATGCTTGCGGATGGCAAGCAACTGGGTAGGGTACGGGACCCAGCAACTGGTCGCGTGGGAAACCGCAGAAGAGTTCCGGCAGACTTCCCGTGTTGAACTGCGCCGCAGCCTGCAGCAGTCCCTCCAGTATGCGCAGAACGCCTCGACGCTCCTGAACCGAGGCGAGTCCGGCCGCGACCAGCGCATTATCGTGCGGCCACACTGAGCCGTTGTGATAGCTCATCGGATTGTAGCGCCGTTCGCCGACACCAAGGGTTCTCACACCCCAGCCCGTGAACATCTCCTCGTTCATCAGGCGCTCGCTCAGCGCGCGGCCTCGCTGGCGGTCCAGTAAGCCAGTCGCCAGGCAGTGTCCCGCGTTGGAACTCATCACACGGCATGGCTTCTTGTTACCATCGAGCGCCAGCGCAATGGTGCGTTCGCGTTCAAGCCAGAAATCACGCTCGAAGCGCGATTTCAGTGCCGCAGCGCGCTGGTTCAAGCGGGCCGCCGTCTCCTCGCGGCCAAGTCGCAAAGCCATCTCGGCGATTGAGCTGTAGGCGGCGTAAACATAGCCCTGGACCTCGCACAGCGCGATAGGTGGCCGCGCCAGGGTACCGTCGCTGTGCGAGATTGCATCGAAGGAATCCTTCCAGCCCTGATTGGCGAGGCCACGTGGCGTTTCGCGCAAATATTCAACGTACATGTCGCCGTCGCGATCACCCCATTGCTCGATCCACTGAAACGCGCGCTCGACGTTATTCCATAGTTGTTCGGCCAGCCCCAGGTCGCCGGTAGTCGCTACGTAACGCCCCAGCAGCCAAAGAAACAGTGGAGTCGCGTCGACGGTGCCGTAGTAGCGGCCAAACGGCACTTCGCCGGTCGCCGCTAACTCCCCTCCGCGGATCTCATGCACGATCTTGCCGGGTTGCTCGTCGCGCGTTGCATTGACTTCGGAGCCTTGCAGCCCGGCCAGGGTCTTGAGCGTTCCGACTGACAGCGCTGGATTGAACGGCAGGACCGAGAGTGCGGTCAGAATGCTGTCGCGCCCGAACAGGGTGGCAAACCACGGAATGCCAGCCATCAGGAAAGTGCCTTCCGGCGCAAACTGGATAACGGTGGTCAGGTCGGCCGACGAGCGGCGCAGCAGCGAATCCAGAGGTTCATGGCTCGCCGTGATTTTGCTCCATCCGGCGTCGAGTTGGGCAATTTCGTCACGGCGTTGGCTCAAGGCATCCTCGAACCTCACCGGGGCCGCACGGCGCACCGGCACCTCCACGCATTCTCCGGCAATCCGTACTTCGAGCTCTCTTTGCTCGTCCGGCTTAAGCGTGAACAGAAACGAGGCACGGTCGCGCCCCAACCTGATCGGCGCCGGCTCGAACACGATTTCGGTGACCCGCCGCTGATCGTCCAGTCCTCGGTACGCAAAACGAACGCGATCGGCTGCCACTTGCGGCTCATCGTAGCTGCCGCGCCGCGAGCGCTTAAAGCCGCGGACCTCGAACAGATCGGCGAAATCAACCCCGAACAGGAAATCCAGCGGTATTTCCACCGGCAGGCGCGCATAGTTTCGCACCACTACTTTGTGAAAAAGCACGGCCCCGGCGATGACCCAATTGCGCTCGAGCTGAATCGAGTTGTGTGGCAGCTCGACCGCTTCGGCCTGAAAACCCAGATCCGGGTTGCTTAGATTGATCCGAAGCTGAGCCTTCTCGCGGCTCGAATCGGAGTTCAGATAATATGGCGTCTCACCTGCGATCTTAAGTTCGAAGCGGCTCAGATAACGCGTATCGCGATGAAAGAACCCCAGCGGTTCCAGCGGTGACTCTAAAATGTCACCACCGACCTCGAACACCGCGAAACTTTCGCCGTTGACCAGCACACGGGTGGCCCGCCGCGATGTCAACGACGAGGCGTGGATATAGAAATCCGAACCAAGCTGGATGACGGCGCGCGATTCCTGCTGTGGTTCACGCCGCCCCGAACTCCGGGCGTCAACGCTGCCTTCCTTCACCGGTACCTGCCTCCCTGGTTCCCGCGCCGGGTGGCCATTATAGCGCCAGGCTCGCGTACCTTCCGTTTCCGCTACCCAAGATACACTCATGTGCTGTTCTTCGCCACCACTTTCCCCGCGAAAAGCGTCTCGTGCCCGAGATCTCCCGATGCAAACAGGCGAGCCAGGCGTAAGCAAACACCACGAGCCGTCTGGCTCGCCAGCATCCCAGTTCAGTCCAGCGAGGCCGCTACTGGCTATTGGCGCAGTTATATACTGTGACCAGCAGCTACACCCTCATAACCATTGAATATACTACTTATCGGGATAGGGGTGTAATTCTGCATCCTTGGCGCGAGGAGCTCTCCCTTACCATGACACACTGTCATGGCCGACTGTAAGGTGTTTATCATCGGTGCGAATCATCATTACGCCGTCCATCGATCGGCCGCGGCCATGTGATGTTATTCCTCTTGCCGGCCAACACTCTGTACCGGATTAGAACACTTTCAGACTGACGGCCAGAGAATTTGACTGTAGTTCACTGCGGCCAGGCTTTATTGTCCCTGTGGCTGGGCGGACATTACCAGTGATGACTAATTAGGGTACGGAGATTGCTGCTCTCGCTGCGAGTGTACGACGGGAACAACCAGAGCAACTCAATCCCAGTACCGGCGCGGAGCTCGCCTGGCCGTGGTGGTGGAGGGTGTAGAAGCCGCGGAGAGTGTAGAAGCCGCGATCATCTCCAGCTCAGCTATTCGAGCCCGAGCGGCGAGCGAAATGTCTGTGATGTGAACCGGCAGGGCAAAGCGAATGGCTATATGGTGAGCACCTTCAGCCTGCCGAATAACGTGAAGAAGGGTGGTCCGGCGGCTGTGTACACCTGCCCCGGATGGGCTGACGCGGGAAATGGAGTGAGCGCACCGGTAGCCTATGCCCAATGCGACGGCGGCCCTTGCTTCAAGAGCACTAAGGGCCAGACCTTCCCGAGGACCGCATCGAGCCGGGCACTCGATCCTCCTTTCATTCTTCGTTGAGGTTCGCGAACACTAGACAATCCGCACCTTCCCCTGACCTGGGCAAGGTAAGACACAAGGAGCGCTATGAGGCCTTCTTCAACAGCCCGCCTAATATGCCATCACCATCTGCGAGGTAGCGGTAAGCGAGACATTAGTGACGAGCATCGGAACGTTCAAGGGAGCGGTATACGTTACGGTGACCCTTACTACGCTGCCCGGATTATTGTTCGGTGTCCACGTCGTATTGGCCGTTACGCTACCTAGTCCCGCGCACTGGCCCTGCACCACGCTCTGAATATTACTGATGGACGCCGGCGATGAACTTTTCGAGCCATGCACCATGGCGTATCGCGCGCCCTCACGTGCCGCATTACAGATGGTATCGTAGCTATATAGCAGGAAGCCGAACTGCATGATGCCAAACAGCAGCATCGCGAACGCCAACATCGCGACTGCGGTCTCCGCTATCACCTGGCCGCGCTCGCAGTCGGCTTTTCGTGTAACCGCAGGCATATCAGCGCTATTGAGAGACACGCATAACCGCCTGCGCACTTAGGGAAATCGAAGAAGGAATAACAGGATAATGAGTAAGCGTGTTGAACGTCGCCGTGGTCACCAGCTTAACGTAAACAATCATGGTACTCGACGCACAGTCCCCGGCAGCGCAGGTCGACGCTGTGCCGTCGGAGCACTTGCAGAAGTGGCTGGCCGTCGGAGTCATTCCCGAGATATTGGTCGCGTCGTTTTGGGCCGCCGTCTGCATCCCCGTATTATCTATCGCGGTAGCCTCGTTCTGTGCCCCATATCCCACTCCGGCCCGCGCCGCGCTCACCAGCGTGATATACATGTAAGCCAGCCGGCCGATCTCGATTGCGCCGGTTAGTAACGCAGCCAGCAGTGGCAGGGCTACAGCCAATTCCACCAGGCTCTGTCCCGCCTGCCGCTTCACGCACCGCGAGTTATTTTTTTGTATTTGTCCCAACACGATTATTCGGCGACGCCCTCAGTCTTTATCGGAGAAAGACCGCTGGGCAGTGAGGAATAGTTGTTGCTGAAGGTCGCACCGCCGGTAAAGATGACATCCTTCGCGACTAGAATAGTGTAGGCTGCCGTACTGCCGGATCCTCCGAAAGAGAGCGTCGTGGCCGGGAAATAGAGCGCGCCCTGAAAAGTCGAAGAGCTATTGCCGTTAATAGTATTGGTCTGCGCTGAACTAATGCTGCGGTCGTCGAAAAACAGGATGCCCGCGTAACCGCCTGTGGTTGGCGCAGTCAAAATTATGGTGGCCGAGCCGTCGAGGTTAATCGGCGAGTAACTATTACCCGCGCTGTAAGTATTGTAAATGGTGACGCCGCCGCCCACCGAGCCGTCGCTGTTGACACTTTCCACCGTGGCCGAGCCGTTGACGGTAAAACCACCACCATTGAAGATATAGGTGCCCGGCAGCAACTTGAGAACGCCTCCGCCATCGACTTTAATACCACCGCAGTAAGTACCTGCCGAAATGGTCACAGTTTGATGGCTAGTCACATGATAGTTGTTTTGAGCGCAGCTACCTGTGGCCGGCGAGCTCAAATACGAAAGCGGGTCGCTGGCCGGTAGATCGCCGGTGGTCGGTGCGGGATTGACCTGGGGAGGACCCGGGCCGCTATAGGTCCCGGTCACGTAGAACGCGGCGGCGTGAACAGTCGCGGTGCCGCCAACGGTCATGTTCGAGTCCGACAGCATCGCGCATTGACTGATAACGGTGGGAGAACCGCTGGCCAAAATTGCACTGCCCGACGGGTCCAGTCCATAGATGCAGGCCAGCCCGCTGCTCGAGGCGGCGACCGCCCTGACCGTTACGGGGATCGAGTTAATGCCGATGGCTTTCAGGAGGAATGTCGGCTGGGTCTGGCTGACGTCGGCCTCCACATAGTTGTTGTTGCCGGCGTATGCCCCACTGGTTGGCGGATTCTGCGCCGCCACCGTCACGCCATTAGCGCCGTTAGTAAAGCCGTTCAAACTGCTGTCGCTTTGAGCCGCAGTGGTATAATTGAGGCCGGTATTCAACGCGTAAGCCGCGGCAACCGCAGCGCTGTCGGCGGCCGTTTGCATCCGGCGCTTCTCGAAGCGCGCGTAGCCCACATCGACGGCAAGGCCCGCCATCGCCACCATCGCGACCATCGATATAGCAGCGACAGCCACGATCTGGCCGCGTTCGCGCCTGCGCCGGGCAAGCGCCGGCCGGTTTGGCTGTCCAACTGAACTCACCCTGTTACTCATAATTCATCACCCCATCCTCCTTGGCGGTGCGGGCTAACCCGGCAAGCCTTGAAGGATTTGGACTATCGCCGGTCCCAAAATGACCGCCAGCATCGATGGCATCACAAACAGGACCAGTGGAATCAACATTTTAACCGCGCATTTGTAAGCCGCCTCTTCCGCCCGCAAACGGCGCTTGGCGCGCATTTGATCTGAGGTCGCGCGCAGCGCCGGCGCCATCTGCGAACCCAGCTTTTCGCTCTGAATCAGGATGGCCGCGAGCGACTTCACATCATCGACCCCCGTGCGCAATGCCATCGCACGCAATGCCTGCCCAAGTGTGGAGCCCGCGGTGATTTCGCGGGAGACCACGCTCAATTCCGCGCCCAGGTCGCGGCCCTGGCGCTGGGCTTCCTGACCCACCATCCGTATAGCCTCGAAAATGCCGAGACCCGCCTCTACGCAGACGACCAGTAAATCCAGGATGTCCGACAGTTCACGGGCAATCCTGGCTTGCCGGGCGGACGCGCGACGGCCCAGATAAAAACCCGGCACCGCGTTCGCGGCCAAAGCTCCGAAGACGCCAATTAGTACCCGCATGGGAATCGAAACACCGATCAACCTCCCGCAGACAAACCCCGCGAAGAGACCAGCCGCGACTGCGACTAATCGCACCAACTGGAACGTCCTAATCGCGCCCGAACCGCCGTAGCCGGCGTGACTGAGCGTCTGCACCACTCTTTTACCGGCCCGCGTGTCGAGCTTGGGAGCGGGCAGCCGACGGAATACCCAATCCAGTACGCCACGGCTCACTGACTTTAATCCCGCTTCCGCTGCGGTCGAGCTGATCGCGAGCTGATTGAGGCGCTCCTGGGTTTGGACCCGGTCAGCGTAAACGCCAAAATAAAGTGTGGCACACGCCGCCGTGGTCAGCAGGAAAAAGGTCAGAGCGATGAATAACGAGCTTGCCGGCACGTTAGTAATCCGCTTTGACGATGTGGCGAATGACGAGGATGCCCATCACGTCCATTGCGATCCCGCCTTTCAGGATCAGTTGCCCCAGCGGATTGTGAAACAAAATGTTGAAGTACAGAGGTTGTGCGATTGCATAATATAAAATCATCAGCACCGGCAGACAGCCGACCACCCATCCGCTCATCCGCGGCTGTGCCGTGAGGGTTTTGATTTGCAGCTTGATCCGTTGCCGGCTTCGCACCGTCTCGGCCAGACGGCCGATGATATCGGCCAGGCTGCTGCCGACGTCCTGTTGCACCTTGATCGCGACCAGCAGGAAACGCAGACTTTCCTCGGGTATGCGTCGGAACATGGCCTCAAAGGCGCGCGCCACCGGAATTCCGAGCCGGGCTTGCTCCAACAGCAGGCGAAATTCGCTCGAGGCCGGATCGGGAAATTCCTCGGTAACCACCTGCAGGCCACGCAGCAATGAATGTCCGGCCTGAAGCGAAGACTTGAGCAGATCGAGAATCTCGGGGAGCTGCCGGCCAAATGCCGTGACGCGCTGCCGCTTACGGATCTGAATATAGATTAACGGCACCGTTGAGAGGGCCAAGCCGAGCAGCCCGGTGATAACCAGCCCCATACGCAATGCCGTGCCGGCCGCGGCGCCCGCCCCCGCCAACAACAGCGTGATCAGTAAGACATGGGAGGCGGAGTAATAAAGGCCGGCCTGGATAATCAGCTGTTCAAGCCGCTTTAGCAGGTGGAATTGGGAGAGCAACTGATCGAGAGATTTGTTGCCCTTGGCTGCCCTCTTGCGGGTAATGTCGATTTCGGATTTTTCTGCGGGCTCGCCGGCGAGCCGCCGAATCTGCTCTTCAAGCGCTTTCG
>Ga0137390_10000683_pt1 | contig 24210 bp, 24 predicted proteins | sample 15con2h24AmetaG_FD_104937 | JGI IMG/M metagenome (GOLD analysis project Ga0137390, IMG submission 104937) | Vadose zone soil microbial communities from Angelo Coast Range Reserve, California, USA - 15con2h2.4A metaG | ecosystem: Environmental > Terrestrial > Soil > Vadose zone > Saprolite... | reverse complement strand
GTCGCTGGGCTTAAACTCGGTACCCCAGCACCACGGCCCTTTCGCCGGGATCCTGTGCTCGGGGATCATGGGTGGTGCGCTCGTGCCCTTTGTTATTGGCTGGCTCGGGGATCTGTACGGCCTACGATTTGGAATGCTGTTTCTGTATCTCACGTTCGGGTTCGTCTTGAGCGTCGGGGTGTGGGCGCGACCGCTCATTCGCAACGCAATCAGGGGCGGCACGAACGAAACCTACGTTTGAGCCTCATCGATGCATAGATACATTGCAAGGTTAGTTATAGCGATATTGGCGGCCACTGCGCGGATCAGCGGAGCTCAAGCGCCATCAGGACCTCAAGTCAATGTGCCGCCGGCGGCAAGTGCCGCAACCCCAGCACGTTATGATAGTGACCCCTATGAATTTGCGGCCGCAGACAGTGTTACCTACGTCATCCGACTGTCGAGAATTGCCGACGGCGTACGCTTCACCTGGCCACGCACAGTCACTCCATGGGACACCGCTTTGCTCGCAGTCCGCAGTTGGGGCGCAGAACAAGACCCTTCAGTTGAAGTGTCAGTCGGCGGGTTCCGCATTCAACAGTATCTCGATACCAATGCGATGGGTGTGCGTTGGTTAAACTTAGGCGGCTTGCGCGAGCAACTTGCCGGTGGTACCGAAGTAATCATTCGCACTCATGCTGTGACGCTCGAAGCCGAAACGGCCACGCTACGTTTATTCGACAATCATCTCGACTTGCAACAACGCATCTTAGTGATTGCACCTCATCCCGACGATGCCGAAATTGCGGCGTTTGGCCTGTATGCCGATCGGCAAGCCAGCGTGGTCACGGTTACCGCAGGCAATGCCGGCGACATGAACTATCGTGCCAGCGTCAGTGACCCGGCGGAGCATTACTCCCTCAAAGGCTATTTGCGTGCGGTCGATAGCGTGACTATTCCGTGGCAGGGCAATATTCCTCCGGAGCGCACCGCCAATCTCGGCTACTTCGATGGGCAATTGGAAGCGATGTATCGGGCACCCAGGCAAACGTTTCCCGAAGTCTATAGTGCAAATACCGATGTGGCGCTCTATCGGCGCGCCAACTTGGGCAAACTGGTATCGAGCGCAGCGCGCAGCAATACCTGGCAACATTTGGTGGAGGATTTGGTTGAGGTGCTGCGCAAGGTGAACCCGGGGATTGTGGTGATGCCCGATCCACGACTTGACACTCATCCAGATCATGAACTCACCAGCGTGGCCCTCGACCAAGCACTCGAGCAATGGCAAGGTAACCCAATCTTTCTGCTTTACACCAATCACACCGACAGCAACCATTATCCCTATGGACCCGCGGGCACCGTGGTGTCGCTGCCGCCCAGCGAACGGCACGTCAGCATGCAGAAAATATATTCGCATCCCACCGCGCACGCCCTACAAATCCGGAAATTGTTTGCCCTAGAGTCAATGCATGACTTACGACTCTCTCCGGATGAGCAGATCACATGTAGTTCGGTAACAATTGCGCACCGTCCGGATTATCCACGCATCCCAGAAGAAGATTATTTTCGGCGCGCGCCGCGCGCGAACGAATTGTTTTACCTGTTCAATAAAACCGGCGTACGCGCGGCAATTCAAGATTTTCTTGCGCACTACAATGCGGCTCAAAGCACACGATCCGCGCAGCAAGCACATTAAGGTTGACACGCTTTTAACCGAGCACGGGAGCGCCAGGCCGGCGCGTGCGAAGATGCTTTCCTGCCGGTAAAGCGGAGTCACTTTCTGATCCTAGAAATGCACCGCGAGCTTGAGGAACACAGAGGTGTGGCTCAGTGTGTCGTTCGAGTGGTCGTAGGAGTAGCCGTAGTCGTTGTAGTAGCGACGATCGTGGGCCTGCTGAATGGCCTGCGAGGCGGCGCCGATGGCGACACTGAAGTTGTCTGTGATCATGTAGCCCACCGAGCCGTCAAGCTTGGCCTGCACCAGATCGACGTCGCTGTCCTTGCCCGACAAATACGAGACACGCAGATTGAGCGTGCTGAAGAAACGGTCTGTGAACGGCCAAGTGAAACCGCCCTTCACACCGCCGCCATTGGCCTTGTACCAGCCGTTGCAGCTGTAGTCGCAGCCGTTGAAGTCCTCGCCCAGCCGGTAATACTGATAGAAGCCCTCGGCATACCAGCGCGCACGGCCGCCGATGCGGCCCTCGTAGCCCAGGCCGGCGGTGAACTGCTGTTCGAGGAAGGCGTCGCCATAGTCGCTCACCCGCGCATGCTCCGCGCTTAGGTCGAACAGCAAACCGGAGGACGTGACGATGCGGGCATCCACTCCGAACTCTGGACCCGAGTAGGTGTTCGAACGATCGTAGTAGCCGCTGCAGTAGTCGTAATAGTAGCCGCAGTCGTCGTAGTACTGGCGCATGAAGGCACCGCCGGCGTACACCGAGATCGAACTGGCAGGACCTTCGGGCGGCGCCGCTACGGCGGGGCTCAAGGACAACAGCGTCGCCACCAGGGCGAACAGCGCAGCGAGTATCTTCATCGGACCTCCAGGGTCGTTACGGTATCGGCCATCTTCCGAGGGCCGCTGGCGAACGGCAACCCGCAGTCGCCGGCAATGAGCAGCGCTTCACACATAAGCTTTTGCAAGAAATTCAAAGCCCTCGGGCGGGGAGACAGTGGCGGCGCTGCGGCCGAGTTCAGGACCGTCGTCCGGCGTTGCCAGCCATCGTTGCCTTCCACGCTGCCGTTTTGAATCGACGAGAGGGAAAATCGGCGAAACCGGCCTCGAGTGCGCCCAATGCCCATAACGTCCTTTGATACGCAATAGTCGAGGCTTGCCGCGAGTATGCGATCTAAGGTGCAGCCAGGAATTCGAGCTTACCGACTATGAACCCTGCTTGCCCGCGCCAGACACGCGAACTCTTTCCTGGAGGATGCCGGGCCCAAAGTTGCGCGTGCGTTCCAAGAAGGCTTCCGTGACTTCGAATTCCTTGGGGATCAACACCGTGCCCACCGAGGTGCGCAAATCAAGGGTGTCGGAAGTCCGGTGCGCTTCGCCGTGCATTGCGTTATGCTCAGGACAAATGAATTGCACGGCCGATAAGACTTGTTCAACGGACTCTGCAATTCGTTCCTTACCTGTCGTCGTTCGCCTCAATGTCTGAGGAGCTGACAGAGCGGGGCCAATGGATCGCAAGTCATATCATCCCGTTGGAATCTCAAGTGCGTGGTTGGCTCAGACGCTTCTTGCCGCGCGATCTCGAGGTCGACGATGTTATTCAAGAGGCTTACGCGATATTGTCTGGCCTTACCGACGTATCTCGCATCGGCAATCCCAGGGCGTATTTCTATCAAGTAGTCAAGAGCCTGATTTCGGAACACTTCCGCCGTGCCGCGAGCAGCGGAGCGGCGTTCGATGTCAAATCGGTCGCCGAGCCCCAAGAGGGTCTCACCCCCGAGAGAATCCTTTCGGGACGTCAGGAACTGGACCGACTGTATCGGGCGATTACCCGCTTGGGCGAACCGGCTCGTACAATATTTATTATGCGGAAAATTGATAATCTTCCTCAAAAGGTTATTGCGGACCGGTTGCGGGTTAGTGAAAACATCGTCGAAAACCATGTGGCTCGCGGGCTTAGGGTGATATTGCAGCAGTTCGCCAGGGAAGACGGCTCGAATCAGGACGATGGCGCGATACCTATGAAAAAGGGAAAGGCGGGTCCGAGCAATGCGTGAGACCGCGGAGGCGATTGATGTCGAGGCCACGAAATGGGTCTCGCGGATGGATCGAGGGCTCACCGACGAGGAGGAAGCCGCTCTCGCGAAGTGGCTCTCCGCGGATACTCGCCGCCAGGGTGCGTTCGCGCGCGCGAAGGCGGTATGGGGTAACCTCGACCGGGCGCAGGTTTTTCGTATTGCAGATGAAATACGGCGGGCACCCGATCGGCCGAGGGCGCGTGGTGCCAAGCTCGTCGTGTATGCCACCGCCGCGCTCCTCCTCATTATGGCCGGTGTTTCGGGTTGGTTCGGCTATAACCGGAACCGGGTGACCACGATCGTCGGCGAGATTCGGCAGGTGCCCCTGGCCGACGGGTCGCGCGTGACTTTGGATACGCGAAGCCAAATCAAAGTTGAGTTTGCGTCGGCCAATCGGTTCGTGAGACTTGAATCAGGCGAAGCGCTATTTGAAGTCGCCAAGGATCCCAAGCGGCCTTTTATCGTGGAGGCAGGAAGGATTCACGTGCGTGCGGTCGGCACGGTTTTCTTGGTGCGGCGCCGGAGCGACTCCGATGTGGACGTGATAGTGACGAAGGGCGCGGTTGACGTCTGGTCGGATGCGGGGCCGCCGAGGACGGTGGAGCGATTAAGTGCAGGGAGCCGTGTGTCGCTGGACGGTAACAAGATTGCTCCGGCGCAAAAATTGACCGCTCAGCAAGTCGAACAGGCGGTTGGCTGGAAATCTGGAATCTTGGATTTGGACGGTAGAACACTGGGTGACGCTGCTGCGGAGATCAATCGATATAACAGTCTTCGCATCGAGATTCCCGATCCGCATCTCGCCGAGAAAACCCTCGTCGGCAGCGTCAGTTCGTCCGATCCCGTCGCTTTCGCGGATGCCGCGGCCGCGATGTTCGGCGCGCATGTTCGCCTCGAGAATAATCGACTCATCCTCGACTCCGTGACAGTTCCGCCAAAATAATTTCTCCCTAAAGCGACGGAACCGAGCCTTCAACCACTCTTATCAAGTGGAGCGTGGTATCACGCGGACGACGGCGACGCTGACTTCGCACAGCCAGAGGGAAAACATTCATGGGATGCACCAATTCGAGGCGCAGCGGGACGCTCGCGCACGCAATCGCTGCTGCACTGGGTTTGGCGACAATTCCGCCCGCTCTGGGCCAAACGGCATCCTTCGATGTCCCGGAAGAAGAGGCAATTAAATCAATACCCGAGTTTGCGCATCAAGCGAACCTGCAAATCATCGCGCCGGCGGACGGGCTCAAGGGGATCAAGACGCACGCCGTACACGGATCGATTGACGCACGTGCAGCGCTCAAGCTGCTTCTCCAAGGAACTGGAATTGTCATTGCGTCGGATGATGGACACATCATCAGCCTACGGCTGCTCGATACATCGCTCACGCGCGCGAGTTCGCGACCAGAAGCGGTGGGCGGACCGGAGCTCGAGGAAGTAGTGGTGACCGCGACCCGTCGTGCGGAAAGAATTCAAGATGTTCCGATCACGATTCAGGTGCTGACGGCTGAAACGCTAAAGCAGCTCAGCGTCACGACATTCAACGACTACGTCAAGTATCTGCCCAACGTCACCGCTCCGAGCAATGGCCCGGGCCAGAGCAATATCTTCATGCGGGGCCTCAGCACCGGTGCCGTGGGTAGCCAGGCCACCGGTACGGATGGAGAGTTTCCGAACGTCGCCGTGTATCTCGACGATCAGTCCGGTCAGCTCCCGAGTCGCAACCTTGATATCTACGTCGCCGACCTGGAGCGCATCGAGATTCTCGAGGGTCCGCAGGGCACGTTGTTCGGTGCTGGCGCTGAGGCAGGCGCCGTTCGCTACATCACCAACAAGCCCAAGCTCAATGTGACCGAGGGCAACGTCGAAGCCGGCTACGGCATCACCGCGCACGGCGATCCGAACTCTGATCTCACAGCGGTGCTCAACGTGCCCTTGGTCAACGACACCCTTGCCTTGCGTGCGGTTATCTATAGCGACCGGCGCGGCGGTTACATCGACAATGTGCCGGGAACCTTTACGCGCAAGAATACCGACCTCGGCATCTCCTACGCGAACAATCCGGGCGGCGGCGTTCCGGTGAACGCCCCGGTCATAAACAATAACGCCTCCGTCGGCAGAGCCATTAATCCCGTCACCTACACGGGCATGCGCGTGGCGGGGCTGTACCAGATCAATGATGACTGGAATTTCCTGCTCTCGCAGTCCTATCAAAACATGGACTCGGCGGGCGTGTTCTACCAAATGCCCAAGTCCTCTGATGGCGTACCGTTACAGCCGCTGCAGGTAACGCTGTTCAACAATTCCTTTGACAAGGATAAGTTTGAGAATACGGCGTGGACGCTCAACGGCAGGCTTGGTGACTTGAAGGCGGTGTACACCGGCGGCTTCCTCGTGCGTCACGTCGACCAGGTACAGGACTACACCAACTATGCGCGTGGCGTGTATGCCGACTACTATCAGTGTTACGGCCCGGGAACGGGTTTCTACCTCGCGAAGCCGACGCCCGGTCTTAAGTCCACCTGCTTTTCGCCGAGCGCCACGTGGCTCGAAAAGGAACGCAACGAGCATCTCAGCAACGAATTACGCCTCAGCACGCCGGACGACTGGCGCCTGCGTGGCATCGTCGGTGCGTTCTTCGAAACGAACCGGCTCTTCGATCGGACCGACTGGCTGTACAAGACCATTCCGAATTGCACGTCAAACGGCGCACCGGGCTCTCCGGGCAATACGGGCTGCATGTCGAACGTCGGCACATTCCCGGGAACCACCGTGGAAAACCCCGGCGTGCAGAATGACAATGTGGCCTTCTTCGAGGACACCACGCGACAAGTGAAGCAGCGGGCGTTCTTCGGGTCGGTGGACTTCGACATCATTCCCAGGGTCTTGACGGTCACCGCGGGTACCCGCCATTACAATTTCGACGAATACTTCAAGGGCAGCGTCAGCAGCAGTTTCGGCTGCTTCGAGGCGGGCACGCCGGCGGGCGGCTGCATCGCGGGTGCTAATAACCTCGATAAGCGAAACCTCAGTTTAAAGGAGTCCGGCTTCAAGAGCCGCGCCAATTTGACCTGGCACATCACCCCTGATTTGATGACTTATTTCACGTGGTCCCAAGGATTTCGCCCGGGCGGTTTCAACCGCACGAACAACTGCCACATCAAAGGCCCGGACGGGCTTAACCAATTTTGCATTCCGCAGACGTTTAAGTCCGACAATCTGACGAACTACGAGTTCGGCTGGAAGTCTGAAGTGCTGAACCATCGCTTGCAGTGGAATGGAACGCTGTACCAGGAGAATTGGGACAACGTACAGGTCGGCTTCTTCGACCCAACTGAGACCGGCAACCTAACCTTCGGTACCAACGGACAGAATTACCGGGTTAGGGGTGTCGAGACTTCCATCGTGGCGTTGGTTGCCCAAGGACTGACGTTGCAGGGAGCGGCGTCTTGGAACCAGAGCGTACAGACCAACTCGCCGTCCTTGATTGACAACTTTCCAGGCAGCGTCAACTTCGGCAAGTCCATTCTCGAATCTTGCTCGGCAAGCGGCTGTAAGCCGCTTATTAACCTCTTTGGCCCGATCGGCGGTCCGAGCGCCAACGCGCCGCCCATCCAGTTCAGCCTGCGCGCTCGCTATGATTGGAAGTTCAACAGCTACAACACCTTCGTGCAGGCGGGCGCAACGCATACGGGGCACTCGTTCACGCAGAGCGGCAGCAATCCTTCCGTCGCAACGGCAGGGGGTATCAACGCGGGGCGCCTGCGGTTCGAGGACCCAGCGTATTCGACCTACGACGTGTCGGCGGGGGTGGCGAAGGATGCCTGGAGCGCCCATCTCTATATCCAGAACCTGAGCAATTCGAATGCCAGCCTGTTCACGAACAGCACCCAGTTCACGGTGGCAGAGACGGTGGTTCGTCCGAGAGTGATAGGCGTGAAGTTCGGGTATAAGTTCTGACATGGCCTCCTCGTGTCAACCGGCGCCGGCGGGTTCTCCTCCGGAAAGCATATTGATGGAGCGCCGCCAAGCGAGCTGGCGCCCGGTCTGCAACAATGGTTCGAGCAAACAAGCCACCGACAGTGGAGAAGACATGCGTGACACTTGGAGACTACGCGCCCACGCGGCGGTCCGCGCATTGACGATGCTGGGCGCTTGCGCCTTTGCCTCCTCAACACCGGCGCAGGATTATCACCCGATCAATCCGACACGGGCCAACCAGACCATCGTGCTCACCGGCAATGATCTGACGATCGATCAAGTCATCCAGGTTGCGCGGTACGGCGCGAAAGTGAAGCTGAGCCCGGAGGCGAAGCAACGCAATCTCGACACGTTCAACCTCATGAACGAGGGTGCGGCCGAAGGAATCCCCATCTATCTGTTCAATCGCAACTCGGGTGCCGGCCGCGAGATCGTGCGATTTACCGGCGATCCCATGTCGCCAGACAACCGAGCGAAACTGGAAGCGGAGGCCCTCGACGAATTCAAGAATGGACGTGACAAATCGCATGGGCCGGAGTTCATGAACGAGGAGTCGGTGGGTGCCATGATGGTAGTCCGCGCCAACCAGATGACCTATCTAGCGGCGAGTCCCGCTATGTTGCAGGCGTTGATCGAGCATATTAATGCCGACATCACCCCGGTCATGCGCTCGCGCGCCGGCACCGGTGAGGCCCTAGGGCCGTCCGCCGGTGCTATGAACGCTGCGATGGTGGGCGCCGGCGAAGCCTATCTCCACGGTGTACGCATGTCGGCGTCGGAAGCTCTGCAACGGGCGGGACTGCGGCCACTCCAGCCTAGCCCCGGCGACGACACTATGGACTCGGTAAACTCCGATGTTGCTGGCCTTTCGGCGATTCTAGTCGAAGACGCTCGCCGCTATATCGAGTGGGTCGACCTTGCCTACGCAATGGATCTAAATGGGATGAACAGTTCGATTACGCCGCTTTTCATGCCCGTGCAGGTGAGCCGACCGTACAAATGGATCAACTGGGATTCCGCTCGCGTGCTCGACATGCTTAAGGGGAGCTACCTGTTCGATGATGACAAGACGCGAATCATCCAAGATCCCGAAAGCTTGCGCGCCAGCTATGTCCGTCAGGGCTCAGCTTGGGAAGAATGGGGAAATCTGCGCGAAGCCGTCACGATTCAAATGAACGGGACGGAGCATAACCCGGTCACGCGCGTCAACGTGTCCCCTAAGGATTCCTGGGAACTTTCCACGCCTCAAGCGATGAAATATTATGTGAAGGGCGGCGCTGCAAACCATAACCAGCACGGTTACGTCTTCTCCAATGCCAACTGGGATCCCTATCCGCTCAGCAATCGCCTCGAATCCTTCACAATCGCGCTGGCGAACATGGACGTTGCGGTGATGCTGCGGCAGGAGCGGTTCAGGAGCACATTCTTCACAGTTGTGCGTGCACAGGACATTCTAAATTCCGTCGGTGCTCAAAGGGAGCCAGGTGGAGTCGGTTGGAGCAACCATGAGGTTTGGCAGACAATCCAGGGTCTGATCAATCCGGTACCGCCCGAGGGCTATTCGGAGGACGCGGAGGGCGTCGAGGAGCTGGATGCCGAATCGCTCTTCAAGGTCAAGCGCGCTATCGAAGCGGTCGACGAAAGCTGGATGCTGGTTGCAAGCGACCTGAATACTGCGGCGCATTGGATGGATGTTCGCAAAGCCCAGGATGCGAAACGCAATTTCGGCGCAGCTCCCACCGCCGCCTGGCAAGCGTTCCGGAAGGTCGGGGATGGCTCGAAAGAGGCACTCGCCTTTATCAAGTCGACGCCGGCATCGACCTTCTATCCAGGCGGTCCAATGATGCCAGGCGAAAGCTGCGGCAACATCTCGACAAAACAGACCAAGCAATGACAAGCGTCCATCGACCAGAAAGCAACTCGAGCTAAGCTACCGCGCCGTGTTGGTCACCGGATCTGCTTGTGCTGCGGACTTCGCACGTAGCGTCGTCCACGCGCGGTCGGGCCGTCGCCGAAATTCCGAGATGCACCTTCCCACGGTGCGTGCGATCCAGCGCGGTGAAAATCAGTTTGAAGATTATTGACTATCCCGAATTCCCATGATATCCGTATGCAATATTTTTAACTGGTATGCAAATCTAAATAACTGGCATGCAAATCTAAATATTCACCGGGGGGACCATTAATGCACTGACGCCGTATCGACGCTCCAAGGCGCGAGCATGTTAGACGTGGGATAGACCGTCCGCAGCGCACGGGCTCTGAACCTAGCGGCTGCCGTGAAGACAGCGCTCCGAGTCAGACGGACCCTGGTCGGTGCGTGTATCAACGCGAGGCTTCACTGCGCACCTTGATAGCGGTCTCGAGGACACGGTGTTTCGGCTCAACAGAATTTTGCGAGCGAGGAAACAATCGATGGCCAAGAACAAAAGAAACCACCCGAACACTGCATACAAACCCAGGCGCTGGACGTTGCTGGATGCAGCGTTGTCCGCCTGTATGGTGGCGGCCAAGGTATCTGCTGCAGATCAATCAACTCCACAAAGCGCCAACGCCCTGACCGGTAACGAACTTACGGAGATCACGGTGACCGCCCAACGGCGAACGGAGAACCTGCAGGATGTGCCAATCGCGATCCAGGCGTTCACGGGTGAAACGCTCAAGCAACTCAGCATCGAAACCTTCGATGACATCATCAAGTATCTGCCGAATGTGACGGTGGCCGGCAACGGTCCGGGCCAAAATAATATTTACATGCGCGGCCTGAGCATCGGTCCTGGAACGATTCAGGGCGGCGGCGCCGTCGGCGATTTCCCGAACGTCGCCGTCTACCTCGACGATCAATCTGCTCAGCTACCGGGCCGAAATCTCGACGTCTACGCGGCCGACATCGAGCGTATCGAGGTGCTCGAGGGCCCGCAGGGAACACTGTTCGGCGCCGGTGCAGAGGCCGGAGTGGTGCGCTACATCACCAACAAGCCGAAAATCGACGTGACCGAAGGTAACGTCAATGCGGGTTATGCGGTGACCGCGCATGGCAGCCCCAGCAGCAACGTCGATGCGACCATCAACCTGCCGGTGATCGACGACACCTTGGCGGTGCGTGCGGTGATCTACAATGACGCTCGAGGAGGCTACATCGACAACGTCCCGGGGACGTTCGTGCGCCAACGTACCGATGGAGGCATTCACTACGCAGGGTACGTCAACAATGTGCCCGGTCCCGCTACGCCCCAGAATTCGGCCAATAACAACAGTATCGTCGGCAATGATATCAACCCCGTCACCTACCAGGGCATTCGCGCCGGGGCGCTCTGGAAGATCAATGACGACTGGAACGTGCTGCTGTCGCAGGCATACCAGAGCATGGACGCGCAAGGAGTGTTTTACGAGACGCCCAAGAGCTCGGGTTCTTCGCCGGTGAATCTGCCGGACCTATCGGTCCAGCTTTACAATCCGTCCTTCGACAAGGATCGTTTCGAAAATACGGCACTGACCATCAATGGCCGCATCGGTGCGCTCAATTTCGTCTATAGCGGCGCGTATTTGGTGCGCACTGTCGATCAGATTCAGGACTACACCAACTACGCGCGTGGCACGTACGCCGATTATTACCAATGCCTCTCGCCGGCGGAAACGGGAAAGCCAGGTCAGTGCTATTCGCCGAGCACCACATGGCATGATCACGAGCGGGACGTGCATCAAAGCCATGAGATGCGAGTGAGCACACCGGATGACTGGCGACTGCGAGGTATCGGCGGCATCTTCTGGGAAAACTACGTAATTCATGAGCAGACCGATTGGCTGTACAAGACTGCACCGGGCTTTACCGACATCGGTCCGCCGCCGGGATCGAGCGCGAACAATCCAAACATCCGCAACGACAATGACGCATTCTTCGACGATGTCACCCGCGGCTACAAGCAGCGGGCGGCATTCGCATCGGTGGATTTTGACATCGTGCCGAAGGTACTGACGTTTACGGCCGGCACTCGCTACTACCGATTCGACAACATAGAAATCGGCAGCGCGGTCAGCAGCTTTGGCTGCTATGGGGCCGGACCGCCGCCATGTCTGGCGAGCGCCACGAATTTGGATGCCGAGCACCTCAAGACGACCTATACCGGGTTCAAGAGCCGGGCCAATCTCACCTGGAAGATCACGCCCGATATTTTGGTCTATTACACTTGGTCGCAAGGCTTTCGCCCCGGCGGCTTCAATCGCAGCACGCATTACAGCCCGGTGCTGAATTTTCGGTCTCCGCTCGCCTTCACCCCTGATACGCTGATCAACAACGAGCTCGGTTGGAAAACGCAATGGTTCGATCACCGGCTCGAGTTCAACGCTGCAATTTACCAGGAGGACTGGAAGAACGTACAGGACGTGTTTTTCGATCCACAGGGCCAGCTCGGTAATCAGGCCTTCGAAACCAATGGTCCGGACTACCGAGTGCGCGGCGCGGAGATCCAAGTCGTCGCACGCGTCACCCATGAATTGACGGTGACCGCGGCCTCGTCTTGGAATAGCAGCGACCAGAGAAACTCGCCCTACGTGACGACAGTCACGGGGGCGCCGATCCTGTCGATACCCAATCCGTACGGTGCACCGGGAAGCACGCTGGCGCAGTCGCCGCCCTTCGAGGGAAACCTGCGCGCCCGCTACGAGTTCGATGTCGGGGAGTACCATCCCTTTGCGCAAGTCGGCGTTGCGCACCAGGGGCACGCCCATTCGGCGACGGGCTTCGTACAGAACTACGAGGAACCGGGCTTCACGACCTATGATGTCTTTGCAGGCGTCGCCAAGGATGCATGGAGTGCGCAGTTCTACTGCGAGAATCTGACCGATGCCCGCGCGGATCTGTACACGAGTTCGACCCAATCCGTCGTAGCGTTAACGGTCAACCGCCCGCGAACGGCAGGATTGAAATTCGGTTACAAGTTCGGAGGCAAGTAGCTTGACGAGCGGCGGCAACCCGTCGTGGAGAGCGTGAGGAGGCAACTATGTCCGACGTAATGATGGTACCGGTTCGACACACCATGACTCTCCTGGCTATGGCGGGCGCGATCCTTATCGCGCCGGCTGCGGCCGTCGCAGACTATCAGTCGATTACGCCTGACGCCGACGGTAAGACTATTACGCTGACCGGGCATGACCTGACCATTGAGCAAGTGGATGAGATCGCGCGCCATGGCGCCCACGTCAAGTACAGCCCCGACGCGATACAGCGCGCGGCTGAGGCGCGTGATCTCCGGGCCGAAGCGGGAGCGGAAAATATTCCCGTCTACGGACTCAATCGCGGCTCCGGTGCTCTGCGGGAGGTCAAGTCCAGTGAACAGCGGCCGGCAGACACACCAGTCCTTCCAATGCTGGGCGCCGGAGCTCTCCCGGAGATCGCCGATGAAGGCCTCGTACGCGCCGTACTAGTGATCAGTGCCAACACTGCCCCGCTGGGCGCCGCTCAGCCCGAATACATGCAAATGGTGCTGGATCTGTTGAATCATCGAATCACGCCGGTGGCCTATTCGCGGGGAGCACTGGGGGAGGCTGATTTTCCGGCAGTCAGCAACAATCTGCACGCGGCCATGGGCGGAAAGGGCGAGGTCTATTTCAAGGGCGTACGCATGCAGGCCGCTCAGGCGTTCGAGCAAGCGAGATTGAAGCCGATCAACGCGGGCTTCGCCGGCGGCGGCGCGGAGAACGCTTATGGAGATGCCCGAGCAGCGCTTCTAGTCGCCGACGGCAGGCAAGCACTCGAATGGGCGGATTTGATCTACGCGCTCGATAAGATCGGCATGAATTCCAGCGTCACGCCCATGGTCTCGCCCGTGCAGGCGAAACGCCCATTCAAATGGGTGAACTGGGATGCAGCGCGTGTCATGGACATCCTCAAAGGCAGCTATCTATTCGAGGACGATCCCAAGCGAATCCTACAGGACCCGGAAAGCATGCGCGCGTCCTATATTCGCCAGGGTTCCGCGTGGCAGGCTTGGGCCGCTCTCAGGGACAGCGTGCTGTTGCAAATAAATTCTGCGGATTTAAATCCCATGGTGATCGTGGGAGCTTCGCCCTCCGATTCGTGGGAACTCTCCACACCGCAGATGATGCGTTACTACGTCAAGGGCGGTCCCTTGAGCCACGGGCAGCATGGCTATGTGTTTTCGACGGCGAACTGGGATCCGTATCCGATGGCGAATGAGATGGAGGCGTTCACCAACGCTTTGGCGAACATGGACGTCGCCGTGGCGCAGCGGATCGAGCGGTTCACCGATCGCAGTCCCACGCCATTTTTCACCGGGATCAAACCGGCCGATGTGCTCTCGCCTGAGCAAATCAAGAATTCGCCTGCTCTTTCAGAGCCATTTTGGGTATTCATGGATCTATGGCAGGAGATACAAACCTTGTCGCAGTCCCTGGTGCCCGAGGGAAATGCCGCCGATGTCGGGGTCGCCGACATCCAAGCCCAGACAAGGCTCAAAGGTTCCCGCGGTCAACAAGTGGTTGACCTCACCCTGCAGCTGCTTGGCTATGATTTCTGGAATGCAACCTATTGGATGGATGTACGCAAGGTGCAGGACCCTTCGAGGAGCTTCGGGCCGGTGCCGACGAAGGCGTGGACCGCCTTCCGGCGGATATTGCCTTGGCAGCAGGATCCCGAGACCAGACCGCAGGTGCCCTATGGTATCGTCGCTTACAAATTCCTCAAATCTACGCCGGCCACCGTCTTCTATCCCGCAGGTCCGACCATGCCGGCGGCCGAGGATCACGTGGTCGCCGCACCTTCGCCGAAAAACAAAAAGAACGAGAAATGACGTCGCAGCCTACCCATTATCACAAGTTTCAGTCCAAAGGATTTAATATGCCAGCTCGGCAAATCCTGTCTGCCTTGGCTGTTGCGGGCGCGATTCTCAGTATCTCGCCCGCCGCGGCTGTGGACTATCATGCCATTACAGCCGACGCAGGCGAGCAGGTCATCACGCTGACGGGCCATGATCTCTCGATCGAGGATGTCGTCGCGGTCGCCCGCCATGGGGCGCAAGTCCAATACAGTCCGGAGGCGATTCAGCGCGCTGCCGATGGCAATGCACTGCGGGCCGAGGCGGGCGCCGAGAATATTCCAGTCTATGGGCTCAATCGCGGCGCCGGCGCTTTGCGCGAGGTTCGGGTCAAGCGCGACGAGATCGCGCAATTTTCGGTCGCGAGGGCCGGGGCGAAGGAAGGCGTTTTGCCCGAAATCACAGATGAGGATCTGGTCCGCGCTTTTTTAGTGATCCGTGCCAATTCGGTGCCGTTTGAGGCTGCCGAGCGGGAATTCATGCAGCTGTTGGTGAATCTCCTGAACAAGCGCGTGACGCCGGTCATGTATTCACGCGGTACATTAGGCGAGGGTGATCTGTTCCTGACCAGCAATTTCCTGGCGACCATGGTCGGACGAGGCGATGCCTATTATCAGGGCGTGCGGATGACGGCGGCCAAGGCACTCGAGAAAGCCGGGCTGAAGCCGCTGTCCACGAAGTTCGGCGGCGGCACGAGCAATTCCTATGCCGACGCGATTGCAGCTCTGCTGGTGGCTGACGGAAAGCAGGTCCTTGAGTGGGCCGACCTCATTCACGCGATGGATAAACTTGGGATGAATTCCAGCGTCACGCCGATGGCGTCGCTGGTCCAGGAAAAGCGGCCGTTCAAATGGGTCGCGTGGGACGCGTCCCGGATCATGGGCATGCTGAAGGGGAGTTATCTTTTCGAGGACGATCCCAAGCGCATTCTGCAAGACCCCGAGAGCATGCGCGCCTCCTATATCCGCCAGGGCTCGGCGTGGCAGGCCTGGGCGGCGCTGCGCGACAACGTACTGGTGCAGATAAATTCCGGCGAACAGAATCCGGTGGTGCTGCTCGATGCGTCGCCGAGCGATTCCTGGGAGCTGTCGACACCGCAGTTCATGAAGTATTACGTGAAGGGTGGACCGCTCAGCCATGGCCGGCACGGCTATGTTATCTCGACCGCCAACTGGGATCCCTATCCCATGGCCAACGCGATCGAAGCCTTCACCAATGCGATTGCGAATATGGACGCCGCAATTGCGCAGCGGATTGAGCGGTTCAGCGACCGCGGGCCGATTGCATTTTTCACCGGCATCTATCCGAAAGATGTGCTGACCCCGGAGCAACTGCGCCTGTCGCCGAGCCTGCTCGAGCCCTATTTCGCTTTCATGGACGTATGGGCCGAGATTCAGAATGACGCCCATTCGATAACGCCGGAAGGCAATGCGTCCGACTTCGGTGTCGCCGACATCGAAGCCTTCAGTCGGCTGAAGGCGGTTCGTGGACGGCAAGTAGTGGATTTGACCACGCAGCTGCTGGCATACGACCTGCTCACCGCGACTTACTGGCTCGACGTACGCAAGGCGGAGGAGCCCAAACGCAATTTTGCGCCGGCGCCGACCGCCGCCTGGATCGCGTTCCGTAAGGCACTGCCTTGGCAACAGGAGGTCGATAGCCGGCCGGATCTCCCGTACGGGGCGGTCGCGTACGACTTCCTGAAGCAAACGCCGGCATCGTCCTTCTATGCCGGCGGACCGGTTATGCCGGCTACCGACGGACAGTTGATGGCGATGCCCGCAAAAACCAAGGAATAGACCGCATAGAGCATGCTCGCGGCGGTGATTCGCACCTCGGCGCCACATGGCTACCCCACCACCAGAAACGGTTCCAATCCACAGCGGCTGTGGGCCTTGCTGAATCGACTTCGCCGGCGTCGCAGTTGTCCGTTGACGCTATGACCGGTACTCTTGGCCTTCAGTCGACGCTCAAGCAAGATCGCAAGGAGGCCGCTCGTGACACCCGCTGAGGCTTTGGTCTTTGTGAGCACGCACGGGTTAGTGTTGGAAGCAGGCTCGGGCCCGGTGCCGTCGCTTGCCGAAGCCATCGCGGGCGCACCGATCCGCGGAAGCTGGTGGGCGCACCCGCAGGGTCGGCAAATATTCGCGGTGACCCGCGCGATCAGGGACTGTTCCGATGTATTGGTGTGCCGGCTCGTTGGCGGAAAAATAACCTACGTACACCATCGCTTATGGCCCGCGGTGGTGCGACTGGCAAAACGATTTCCGGAGGCTGACCTTGCACAAATTCACGAAGTGCACACCGCGTCCGGCAAACACGTCCTCAAAGAAATCAGATTTCCAGATTGGGTTCCGGCTGCTGTTGCCGCTCAAGCACTCGAGCTTGACGAGGAGCGAGCCCTAGGCCAGCTCGGGTCTTGGAGTGAGAAGGTAAAGCCGGCGCGCAAACCCGCGCGCCCAAGAAGCGAACGTCGTGACCTACGGCCGTGAACATTTTCCGAGCGCGGCAAATGCGGAGAGTAGAGGCGCTCCTCGGCTTGGTGAGCCTTTCACCTATTGCGCAGGGACTGCAACCACCTGCTGCACCATCCGCAACAGCTCGCCACTCCGGTACATGTCCATCACAATGTCGCAGCCGCCCACCAGTTCGCCCTCAATGTAGAGTTGCGGGATCGTCGGCCAATTCGAATAGGTCTTGAGTGTTTGGCGAAGCTCCGGATCCTCGAGGACATCGACATGCGTGAAGCTAGCCTGGCACCGGCGAAGCGCATTTGCCACCTGAGCGGAGAAACCGCATTGCGGAAAATCCGCAGAACCTTTCATAAAGAGCACTATGGAGCTCGACGCCAGATAGTTCTCGATCCGTTCAATGGCTGTACGCCCCGCATCGCTCTTCTCGCGCGAATTCTCCGTGACAATTTCTTGCATGGTTCCCTCGTCTAAAAATGGACTCAATGTGTTCCGCATAAATGCCTTGGTGTGTTGAATGGTGGCGTGAAACCCTCCGCCCCTAGGTGAGGCATTGAATTGAGCGCCTAAGTTGCTGCAGGGGAATTTGAACTACGCGCTCACTGTCTTGATTGTCAGCCGCCGGTAGCGGAATCTCTAGAACAACCCCGTACCGCTCGTCCTCTACAACCTGAGCCTCGATCGCCACGGGTTCCGCGCAGTATTCACCGTCGTTCTTATATTGAAGAAGGTAGGTGAGAATTGTCGGAGTCATGGTGGCGGCCTCGTGGGGACTGCGAACGGCGGCGGACGTCATCCATGCAGTTGTCTTTGCCATAAGTTAGGTATCCGTATAAAAGATCTACGATGTGCCGCGCGAAGTGATCGGCCGACCGCGGAACCAGGCATCCGTCGGATGTTTTATTGTAGGGACAGCTTGCAGTCAGGGTTTGCCAGGAATTGCTGTCAATTCGCCAGGAGTGCGCCATTGCGCAACTGGCGTGTCTTCAACTGACGCTGTCGCCGCCCCTTTGAAACGCCCATAGCATCGCTCTCGTGACAGGGGGTCGTCTACCAAATTAGCATAAGGTTATACCTACTTACAATGGTGATCGACATTGACAGGATGAACGGTAACTTCTAGAGTCAAGGGTGATCGACCTCGTGACTAGCGGTTGCCGGCAGCCGATGGAATTAGGGCCAATATGGACGAATTGCAAACCTTGCGTGACGCGAAAATCGCCTTGAAGCGTACGCACTCGCGCATCATTCAACTGTACAAGCAGGAGATCTACGACTGGTGCGACAACGATTTAGCGTGCGAATTGGTCGCCCAGAAAAGCGGCGTGCCGGAGCGCATCGTTCGACGCATCGTGGCGAACGCAGGCGCCATATTTTCATGAAATATTCCATCATGCAGAGAACATGTCGTCCGCGAGGGGAGTCATGACTAAGCCCATCAGCCAGAAGTGGAAAGACTTCATGCAAACGGTCAAGAGCTGGCTCCTGACGATGGACGCCGACCCTCTGGAAGACATCCACCGCCGCGTCAGGCGGCTCGAGGCGGCGATCTCGCAAATGGAGGCCCGCCGACGGTCCGCTGAGCTGCATCACATCGAAGGGGACCTGGGCTGGTGACGTTTTCGGTGTTCTGCGCCGAACGGCCGGACAGCAGTGACATCTGATTCGCTGGGTGCGGCCATCAATGCGGCATGCCAATTCGCCAAAGAGGGTGCCATGGTGCACGGAATCAAGGGGGCAGGCGGATTTGCGATGGAACGCAGTGATATCGAAATCGAACGTTCGAGGCGAAAGGCGCCCGCTCGAATCTAAAACACGTAGCGGAAAAGTAGCGGGGTTTCTCATGGCCAACAGCGCTTCGAAGTCTTACCGTCATGCGTGCGAGGCCGTATCAGGCGCGACGCCGCCGGCGATTGCCAGTCTTATCGAGAACGCAGCGGCGTCGTTTGAGCTGGATCGCGATGCGTCACGCGAGTACCTGTTTCGCGCATTTTCCTTGCTTCGCGCGCAAGCCCGGCGAGGCACGGACGGGGCAGCGGTGATGGCGCGGGGTCGACTTGCAACGTGGCAAGTCCAGCGCGTGATTGACTATATCGAAGCTAACCTGGCGGGAAGGATCGAGGCGAAGGAATTGCCGCGCCTGGTCAATCTGAGCACGAGTCACTTTTTCAGGGCGTTCAAGATCAGCGTGGGAATACCGCCGCACGAGTACATAACGCAAAGACGAATTGACCGCGTTCTGGACATGTTACGAATGACTAATGTGCCCCTCCTGCAGATTGCAGTCGAATGTGGCTTGAGGGATCAGTCTCACCTGTGCAGGGTGTTTCGCCGCGTGGTCGGCCAGAGCCCGAATGAATGGCGCCGTGCCAACACCGTAGATCCGCGGCAAGTGCTGCATCTCGGTGAGCGTTCGGCACCCAGCGCGGCACATCGGCCGACAATGGAAAATCATGAGAATTGCAATCCACGATGATTATCAGAATGTCGCGCTGCGCGAGTCCGGAAGCGAATCGGAATCCGCGACATCTACGGAGCCGCGCCGGAAGCATGGTCAGTCTGGCTCATCCGCCGGGCAGCGCATGAGCACAGTGCCGTAATCCTAGCCAGGAGGTACATGTGTTGGGTGCCGAGGGATTGATCATTGCGGCCGCAATTATGCGTGACCAGCTGATTAGCTCCTCGTCAGGGAGCTCTCGGCCGAACGTACAAGAATGGATCCCCAGTCGATGGCAGAAGTGTTATCGACTTTTTTCTCGCGCCTGTGCGTCGAGCAGAATTTGAAGTCGAATAAGGCTTCCACAGAAAGAAAAATCGACGGGCTCTTTCGATCTTTCCGACCAATGTAGGAACACCCAAGGCCGCGATGTGCCTTGTGGAGGTTCAATCGACGTAGTCGAATCTAGCCGCGCCGACCCGTCTTAAATCCGCTGCAGCGGAATCACATCGGGTTGCCAGCAAGCCGGCAGCCATCCGTAGCCCAATTTAGCTGCTCATGCAATGGCAGCCTTGACAATTACTGCCTAGGCAGTAAAATGCCGGGCGAAGGTATGAAGCCGTGAGCCCAGACGCCCAAATCTACGACATAGAAACGTATCAGCCTGCCGGTTGTGTCGGGCAATTGATGTACCGCGTTCGGTCCGCGCAGATGAGTGCCCTCGACGAGGCGCTGGGCCAAGACCCCGACTTGGCGTCGCTGGAGATCAGTGCAGCGCAGTACATCATCATCAGTGTACTGGCTAAGCGGGGCGTGGATTCGCCGGTACAACTGTGCAAGGACCTCTCGTACGACGCGGGTGCGATGACGCGGATGCTCGACCGGCTCGAAGCCAAAGGCCTGATCATCCGGCGCCGCTGTCCGGATGACCGACGCTGTGTGAAACTGGAATTGTCCGAGGCGGGGCGGACGGCGCTGCCAAAGCTCCGTGCCTGTTCAGTCCGAGTGCTGAATCACTTTCTGCGCGGCTTCAGCCACGCAGAGGCCCGGCAGCTCGAAGGATTCATGCTCCGCATGTTGCAGAACGCCTGATTTTATTTGCATATTTCATTGCCTAGGCATTGACCGCCCAGGCAATAGTTAGGTGACGAGGAAAATGATGGAAAGCTTTCTCATGGTCTTGATCCAGCGCACGCGCCTGATGCTGCAGGAATTCGCGCCTCACCTAGCGCTTTTGACGTTGCCCGGCGGCTACCTCATCGCCCTGACCGGGTTGGTTCACCGGCATTGGCCGGCGACATCGCTGCGCACATGAATGGGAGGGCGCAAATCAGTCCAGCGCGGCACCTCGCGGTCCTGCTGACGTGCGTCCTCAGCCTCTGCACTCTTCAGGGTTGCGCTCCGATGGTCATGAGGGAATCATCGCCGCCGGCGGCGGAAGTTGCGGCCGACTCGCCGGGCGGCATACGCGTGATGGGCGCCGATCATCGCTTCGCGGATGTCTCCATACAGAGCGTGGCGCGGCGAGCTCGAGATTTGCGAGGAGGTGAACCTGTCACCATCCTCGCCCTGTCCGGTGGCGGCGCCGACGGGGCGTTCGGCGCGGGCGCTCTGGTGGGGCTCACTCACGCCGGAGCGCGCCCGAAGTTTTCCGTCGTCACGGGGGTGAGCGCCGGCGCCTTCCTCGCTGCCTATGCCTTTCTGGGTCCCGAATGGGACCAGCAACTCATCGACTCTTACACGAGCGGACGCGCCGAGCACCTGCTGCAGCCGCGCGGACTCGGCATGATCTTCGATTCCAGCGTCTATCGTGGCAGGCCGCTCGAGCAATTGGTCGACCATTACTTGAGCGATGCACTCATGCAAGCGGTGGCGCTCGAGGCAGCCTCGGGGCGCCTGCTGTTGGTAGCAACCACTAACGTCGATACCGGAGAGACCGTCATCTGGGATTTGGGGTCCATCGCGATGAACGGCGGTCCCGATGCAAAAGCTCTCTTTCGGGATGTCTTGGTGGCATCGGCCAGCGTCCCGGGCATGTTTCCGCCGGTGATCATCCGTGTGCAAGGGGAGCAGGGAGACTACAGTGAGGCTCACGTCGATGGAACCACGACTGTGCCCTTCCTCGTCCCTTCCGCCTTGCTGCACGCGCCCGGACAGGTTGCCGATCACTCGCCGCCCGAGGTGTATGTCATCGTCGATGGACGATTGAGCGAACGACCCAAGTCAGTCCAGTTGCGTTTCAGGACCATCGTGTCGCGAAGCATTTCCGCAGGTCTGACCCACATGACAAGGACCACTCTGGAATTGACCGCGACCACCGCACAACTGCAGGGCGCGAGTCTTCAATACTCGGCGATCCCGGCCGCGTACCCGAACCTTGCCCCGTTTGATTTCCGCACGTCGACCATGCGCTCCTTATACCAATACGGCTATGAGTGTGCGCACACCGGTCAACTGTGGGTCGCCTCACAGGGCGCTGTTACCGATCGCCCACATCACGGTGAATCCGTTTCCGGGCAGAGGGTTGGGTGCCCTGCGGACGATGATTACATCGCGCGCTTTGCGGTGCGCTGAATTTTTTCGAGGATTTTCTTCAGGAGAACCCACATGACCGACAAAGCAAATCACAATCTCGAATCGCTGCCCACGGCAAACTATAGTTCAGCCGTCGCCCGCGCGGTCGCATGGTTGGGGGATCGCTATCTGCTCGCGAAGCCGATCAATGCCGCACCGGGTCGCGGAACCCCGGCGGCGCCTCGCATTGGATCGCGTTCGCGTCACTGAACGTTCGACCTGCGGATTCCTTCCTCAGTCCTGCAACCAGGCCGCGAAAAACGGATCCTCGAGACGCACACGCGTGGAGTTTTTTAGCTCCTCCCGGCGTAGTATTCCGCGATTTTCCAAGAATTTGAGCGCCTTGCTCATGGTGCTCGCCGACACACCATACTTTTGAGTCACCGCTGCGGAGATCAGTGCCGTACCGCCTTAGGGCAGCCGCAAGTACGGAGCTATCGTGTTTAACGATGAGGGCTATCGAGAGATCGTAGCTTCTCACCGCCAGGCGTTCGTACTAGTCTGCAGTACCAATCATTCGCGAGTTGACAGGACTACCGTTGGAGAAGCCAGTGACCGAAAGCAAAAAGTTGACCTTACTGCGCGCTAAACTCATCAAGCGCCGGCGAGAAATCGTCGAGCATTTACAGACCGCCTCCTTTGACCAAGATAGCGGCGATGATCTTGCACGGATCCAGAACGCCATTGACGCAGTGGTGAAGGCAATTGCCGATGAGCAGTACGCCGAGTTTCACCCCTAAGCATGTCGGTATAAGAATCCCCTCTGGGAAGGCATGGTGCCGATACCAGTGGCGGAGGCCATCAAACGCCGGAGACTCTTCGGCTATGAAGGCAGAACGCAACGGGTGAATTAATGAAAGATCGTGACGTCGTTCTGTGTCATCCGGTGAGAACCGCTATTGGCACGTTCGGAGGTAGTCTAAAGGAAATTCCGGCGACCGATTTGGGCGCCGCGGTTATTCGCGAAACCATCCGCCGCTCGCAACTCGACGCCACCGTCGGCGCGGTCATCATGGGTAATGTCATCCAAGCCGGCAATCGCATGAACCCCGCGCGCCAGGCGGCTTTGCATGGGGGTGTGGCGGTGTCCGTGCCGGCGCTGACGGTGAACCGCGTCTGTGGATCCGGCGCTCAGGCGATTCTGTCGGCGGCCCAGGAGATCCTGCTCGGCAATGTGCAGGTCGCCATCGCGGGCGGTATGGAAAATATGGATCGTGCTCCCTACTTATTAGACGGCGGCCGTTGGGGCTACCGCATGGGTGATGCGCAAATTCAGGACAGCATGCTGCTTGATGGGCTGAACGATGCCTTCTCGGGCGAGCATTCCGGCTGGCACACCGAGTATCTCGTCACCAAAATAGGACTCACGCGGGAAGAGCAGGATCGCTGGGCCGAGCGTTCCCAACAACGCTTTGCCGCCGCGCAGTCCGCCGGGAAATTCGAGCGCGAGATCGTAGGGATCGAGCTTGCAAGCAAGAAAGGCCCGACGGTATTCGCACGCGACGAGCATCCGCGTCCCGATACCACCTTGGCGACCCTTGCAAAATTGCACCCGGCCTTCCGCAAGGACGGCACCATCACGGCCGGAAACTCGCCTGGGCTCAACAGTGGCGCCGCCGCAGTGGTGGTGGCCGAGCGATCCTATGCCGAAACTTACGGCTTGAGGCCGATGGCCCGTCTGGTTTCCTATGGGTTGGGCGCGGTCGAACCGGGCATGTTCGGCCTCGGCCCAGTGCCCGCCGTTCATCAAGCGCTGGAACGTGCAGGCTGGAAGTTGTCCCATCTGGACCGTGTCGAGATCAACGAAGCCTTCGCAGCGGTTCCGCTCGCCGTGTCGCGCGAACTCGGTCTTCCCCTGGACATCGTCAATGTCGAAGGCGGCGCTATCGCCCATGGTCACCCGATCGGCGCCACCGGGGCGGTGTTGGCGACGCGCTTGCTTCATTCCCTGACCCGAGACGGTCTCAAGCGTGGAATGGTGACGCTGTGTATTGGAGGCGGGCAGGGGATCGCACTCACCTTCGAGATCCTTTGAGCGCGATTGGCACGCCGCCTCGACCCCAGAACTCTGTGGCTATCGCGCCGGGAAGGACAATCAGCGTGGTCGGACTTCGAACACCAAGCAAGTCGTCGTGCCGTGGGCGTAGATCTTATCGTCAGGGCCGACAATCCGCGCCTCCGC
>Ga0137390_10000665_pt1 | contig 24326 bp, 24 predicted proteins | sample 15con2h24AmetaG_FD_104937 | JGI IMG/M metagenome (GOLD analysis project Ga0137390, IMG submission 104937) | Vadose zone soil microbial communities from Angelo Coast Range Reserve, California, USA - 15con2h2.4A metaG | ecosystem: Environmental > Terrestrial > Soil > Vadose zone > Saprolite... | reverse complement strand
TGCCGAGCCCTATCGGAAATGCGGCATGACTTTTTTGGCAAATAATTCGATGGTTTCCGTGACCGCGCTCATCGCTATGCCGGGCGGCGATAGCATCATCGTGTACATCTCCACTGGTACCTCGCTGATGCGCTGCTTGATCATTGCTATCGCCGCGTCAGGCGTTACTACATTCACCAGATGCCTTGACCGGAGTTCCTCGGCGTCATTGATCGGCGGCCAGGGCTGCGTGTCGGTTCCCTCGAACCATTTCGAATACGAGTTGAACCAGTACATCAGATGGGGCGCGTAAGTGGCGAAAGTCCGGTCAGGATCTTCCGACACGATGAGCCAAAGGTCGCCGCCCATCATGCGGCCCGACTCAGGGTTCCTGCCTTCTCCGCGCAGTGCCGCAAGGTACATGTCGTACATTGCCTTGCTCGATGGGCCCACATAGCCGTCTCCGTAGCGGGCTGCGCGCCTTGCCGCCGCCTTGCTGAATCCGCCTACCCAAATGGGTGGATTTGGCTTCTGGACCGGCCGCGGCGAAAGTCGAGCACCCTCGAGATGGAAGTGCTTGCCATTAAAGCTGACGGTGTCGCCTTGCCACAGGCGCCGGATAATTTGCAGCGCCTCGTTGGCGCGCGAGCCCTTGCGGTTGATGTCGATCCCGTGCCCGGCATATTCCTCGGGCCGGTAGCCGAGCCCGACGCCGAAGTCCAGGCGGCCGTTGGAGATGACGTCGAGCACCGCCCCGTCTTCGGCGACTCTGACCGGATCGTAGAGCGGCAGGATGGCGATATCCGGCCCGACCCGCATTCGCGTGGTTCGTGCTGCGATCGCGGTAGCAGCGATCAATGGAGAGGAAACATAATCATCGTCGGTGAAATGATGTTCGAAGATGTATGCGCCGTCGAAACCGAGTGATTCGGCCCATACCATCGTGTCGATTATTTCCGAATAAACCTGGGTGGAACTCTTGCCGGACCCGGGCGGATTGCGAAAATCGGTTGTCAGCCCAAAGCGCATGGATTTAACTCCTGTGGGAAGGTCACTCCCGTTGGCTGCGGTTTCGGTCATTCCCGCACGTGTCTCGCGCGCGAGGAGACCCGGGGATTCTACGCGCGCGGCAGCTTTTTTTTGAGACGCACCTCGCAGACTCGTTAGCTCGGCTCCGTTGCACTCCGCCTAGTTGGTGCGAGAATGACAGAGCAGTCTCAACCAGCGAACGATCCCGCTTCGACATCTCGGATGAAGCGAATCAAATCAGCAAAATAGTGCTCCTGATCATCGTACATCGAGCAGTGGCTGCCCTGCTCGCAAATCGCGACCCGTGCGTTGGGAATCAGGTTGCCCATCCTTTCGATATCAGCCACGCTCATAGTGTCGAAACGGCCGACTGATAGCAGGGTCGGAACGTTGATATTCTTGAGCTCGCTCCATCGATCCCAGTCCCTGAATGTACCAGTGATCACGAACTCGTTGGGACCCTGCATCGTGTTATAGACCTTCTGGTTCATATGCAGGAACATCCGGACCATTGGTTCCGGCCATGGAGTCACGCGGCACAGGTGGGTGGAGTAAATTTCGCCGAACATGACCTTCTCATATTCCGGTGCGGTATATTCTCCGCTCGCTTCGAATCGCTCCAGAATACCGATCGACTCGGCTGAGAGTTGGCGGCGGAGCTTGTTAATATACGCGACGTACGACGCAATGCTGGCGGTCATATTCGAAATGATCAGGCCCTTGAGATGACTTTGGTAGTTCAACGCATATTCGATGGCGAGCATGCCGCCCCAGGAATGGCCATATAGATAAAACTTCTCCAAGCCGAGTGCCGACCTGACCTGTTCCACCTCTTCACGAAAGCGTTCCACCGTCCAGAGGGCCGGATCATCCGGCTGATCGGAGTAGGCCGAACCGAGTTGGTCATAATAGATGAGCTGAACCCCCTCTGGCGGGAGAAAATCCTCGAAGCACTCGAAGTATTCGTGGGTGCAGCCAGGCCCGCCATGCAGGGTCAGCATCGTTGTCGGGCCCCCGCCGATGCGCTTGGTCCAGACTTGAAACCGGTCGTCTACCGGCACCATCTGAACGCCTCCCGTTTTGACCGTGTTCATGATCGGTCCTCCCAATGCCACAATTTCGCCCGCCAGGCTTTTGAGTCTCGGCCCAAGTGTGATAGCGACTCGTTATGCATAGGGCAAGGCGCGAGAAGAAGAGTGAGGGAAGAGGAGTGATGTGCGAGAGGAGATTTCCGACAGACGCAGAGATGCCTGCCTTATGAAATCAATAGCGCCGGAGGAACTATGGCTAGCGAGCAACTCAAGAAGGTTTTGGAGATCATCAAGTCCCAGCCAGTTGGCGGGGGTGGCGGCGGCAAGCCTACCGTTGAGAAAATGCGAGCCGGAATGGAGAAAGTGGCCGAACGGGTAGCTAGTGACGTAAAGTGCGAACCGGTTGAGGCCGGTGGCGTCAAAGCCGAATGGATTGTGCCGCCGAACGCTGCCGCCCAGCGGGTGATTCTATATCTCCACGGCGGCGGCTACGTGATGGGCTCAATCAATACCCATCGCGCGATGGTTGCGCGGATTGCGCGGGCATCGCAGGCCAAGGCGTTGGCGCTGGATTATCGCTTAGCCCCGGAGCATCCATTCCCAGCCGCCGTCGATGATGCAACAGCCGCATATCGCTGGCTGCTCGCTCAAGGCTATAAGCCGGACAAGATCGTCATCTCCGGCGACTCGGCGGGCGGTGGATTAGTGTTGGCGGCGTTGGTTGCGCTCAGAGACGCGAACGTTGCAATGCCGGCCTGCGCGGTGCCGATTTCACCATGGACCGATATGGAAGGGACTGGCGCATCGATGAAGACCAATGCCGCCAAGGATCCGATGGTCGCTCCATCCGGTAGTAACGGCGGCCTCCTTAATATGGCGAAGGCGTACGTTGGCAGCGCCGATCCGAAAAATCCGCTGGCCTCACCACTTCATGCGGATTATCGCGGACTGCCGCCGCTGCTCATCCAGGTCGGTGGGACGGAGACCTTGCTCGACGATTCGACCCGGGTCGCCGAAAAGGCCAAGGCGGCGGGAGTGAAGGCCGACCTCGAAGTATGGGATGAAATGATCCACGTCTGGCACGTATTCGCAAAGCTGTTGCCCGAGGGTCAGCAGGCAATTGACCGCATCGGTCAGTACGTGCTCGAACACACCGCCTGAGCAGGCATTCCGCGCAAACAGGGCGCGTTCTTGTAGGGGCGGCTCTCGAGCCGCCCTTTCGATACCCGCTAGCCGGCTCGGCCTATGTTCACCGAATGACCTTCGAGATTATTTGGCGGGCATCGTAGGAACAGAGACGGTTGCGACAGGCCGCGTAATCCGTGATCTCGTGAGGCTCAGAAAGCAGTATGGAGAAGGGCGATGGAGAAAGCGGAAGGGAATCGCTATGATCCGGTTAGCTGACGGAGCGGTACGCATCGCTGAGATCCATTGGTACGAGGCTCATGGCATCGGTCCGAAAGAATACAAAATCAAAGCTCTCCTCTGAGGAGAAGGGGAAAGCACCGCCGCCACGGCGCTATCTGCTGTGCATTAAGAATGAGGGCTATCCAGCATCGCTGGAAGTTCGCAAGATCTACAACGCGGTTCCGGATGCGGAGGCGGGGAAGCACGGTCTTATCCGTGTAATTGATGAGTCCGGGGAAGATTACCTCTACGCGCGAGAGTTTTTCATTCCAATCGCGTTGCCCAAAGCCGCCGACATCGCACTCTCCGTGCTCGCGTAATTGTGACCCCTAAAGCTGGCACGCCATCGAGGGCTGCAACAGCATCGGAGGAGCCACGACGCGCCGACTAAGCTTCGTCCTTATGTGAGGCCCGCCTGTAGTTGTGATCGTGGTTGATGGCGGGGTTGGTGCTTTCGTCTCGCTGGTGGTAGCTAAGGTCCGAGTTACCAGCGACAGCATGGAGGTCTGGAGCAGATGGCCATGGACTATAGCGCATACGAATTCCTGAAGGTGGAGGTTGCACAGCGGGTCGCCACCGTCACGCTCAACCGCCCTGATGTGCGCAACGCGGTAACCGCCGCGATGCATCACGAAATTGAACAGATTTGGCTCGACCTGGCCGAGGACCAGGACGTTAACGTAATCCTGTTGACCGGCGCCGGCGATGCATTTTCGGCTGGGGGCGACGTCCTCAGCCGGGTGCGTCCCACCAAGCCCAAAGGGCGCGGCGGCCGGCGCATTTTTATGTCCGATGGACGCCGGGTGATCGAAAATCTGCTCGACGTCGAGCAGCCGATCGTCGCCGCGATCAACGGCGATGCGCTCGGCTTTGCCGCTAACGTCGCCCTCCTGTGCGACATTACAGTGATTTCAGAGACTGCCAAACTGGCCGACACTCACGTCGCATTGGGCGCGGTTGCCGGCGACGGCGGTGCGGTAATCTGGCCACTCTTGATCGGTCCCAATCGCGCAAAAGAATTCCTGATGCTCGGCGACAGTATAACCGGCGCCGATGCGGCTCGGATCGGCCTGGTAAATTATGCGGTTCCGCCTGAGCAGGTGTTGCCCAAAGCCAGAGAGCTCGCACAGCGGCTGGCCGATGGGCCGACTTGGGCAATCCGATGGAGCAAGCTCGCCGTCAACAAATGGCTTAAGCAACAGGCCAACTTAATTATGGACGCGGGGCTGGCGTACGAAGCAGTGAGTCTCATGGCCAAAGATCATCAGGAAGCGCTCACCGCGCTGAAGGACAAGCGTCGGCCTAATTTCGTGAGAGCAGCAAAATAGCCCCACAGGAATAAATGCGTGGCGATCTCGGGCAACCCCCACCTAACATCCCCCTGGTCAGGGGGAGGGATTGGGATCTATCGCCGGCCGGTAGCTGAGTAGCACACACATGTGCGACGCACTCTTTCGCTGAGAAGATGCCTCTGCCACTAATAAGCAGAGGCAGCGTTGCGAATGATGGTCGCCAAAAGCAGAATCTGCGCATTGCGGATTTTCTGAATCCCTCCCCCTGACCAGGGGGAGGTTAGGTGGGGGTTGCCTGTTTGACTTTTTGTCAGCAGACGATTTGCGCGGTAGCAACAACGTTAACCAAAACTGCCCGAGGATAGTTTCAACTATGCCGCCGAGACTTACGCGTGACGAAGTAGTCACTTTGTACGAAAAACTGAGCAATTGGGGGCGTTGGGGCAAAGCGGACGAGCGCGGCGCGCTCAACTTTATCACTGAGCAGAAGCGCATCGCAGCAGCTCGTCTGGTACGCAGTGGCACCGTCGTCTCGCTGGCGTTACCATTGGCAACCGAGCCGGCGCCGGACAATCCCACGCCCGTCACCCACCTGATGCATCAGACCGGCTATGACGCGAACGAGGTCCGCCTGATGCCCTACACCGCCGACTATTTCGCCATCTCGCCTCATGGACACGCCGTGACCCATCTCGATGCGCTCTGCCATGTGTTCTGGCGGGGCAAAATGTACAACGGCTTTGATGCGACCGAGGTGGGTTCGCATGGTGCGCGCAAATGCGCCATCGATATCGCCGGCGACGGCATTGTCAGCCGTGGCGTGTTGCTCGATATTCCGAAAATCAAAAATGTGCAATGGCTCGAGCCGGGCGACCGTATCTTTCCGGAGGACCTCGACGCGGCGGAAAAAGAGCATGGCGTGCGAGTCGAGGAAGGCGACATCCTGTTAATCCGCAACGGCCGCGCGCGGCGGCGCAAAACAGTGGGCCCGTGGGTTACGATGCAGGCGATGCCCGGACTCGACGCTTCTTGTCTGCAATGGCTTTACGATCGCAAAATCGCGGTGCTGGGCTCCGACAGCGCCAGCGATGTTGTCCCCAGCGGGTACGAGGGGCTGAGCCGCCCAATTCATGTCGGCACCCTGCCTATCATGGGAATCCATCTCATCGATAATGCAGATCTCGATGCGCTCGCGGTCACGGCTGAGCGTCTTGGCCGTTACGAATTCCAGTTTGTGATGGGCCCGCTGGTGCTAAAACGAGGGACTGCTTCTCCCGTAAACCCGCTGGCAATCTTCTAATGATAAATTGACTATTGCCTCGCCGCTCTTCAGGGACCCTCGCCCGCTCAGTTGCGGGAGAGGGTAAGGGTGAGGGTTCTGTGACACCGAAGTAATGAAGTAAAGAGAAATGCCAACTTGCAATCAGGGCAAAACGGCCCTCGCGAACGCCGAGGAGGTATTCCCATGGCAGTAGCAGGTCAGGTCGAACAGCCGGAACTTCTGGCAACCCAGGAGGTGAGTTTTCGCAGCGAGGGTACCAGGATTCCCGCTTACCTGGCACGGCCGCGCGAAAGTGGGCGCTATCCGGGAGTCATTCTTATCCACGACATCTTCGGGGTAAGCGACCATGCGCGCGACGTGGCGCGGCGCCTGGCGAACGTGGGTTTTGTGACGTTGGTGCCGGATTGTTTCGCGCGTATCGACCTGGGCACCGGCGAAACGCTAGAGGACGTTCGCCCGCGGGCGGCCCAACTCGATGATCGGCTGACCGTGCGCGACCTGGAGAACGCCGCCGCTCTGTTGCGCGGTCTGCCTTACAGCAGCGGAAAGGTCGGCACTGTGGGCTTTTGCATGGGCGGGCGTTCGGCCCTGCTGCTTGCTTGCAGCAGCGATAAAATTGATGCGACGGTCGATTGCTGGGGCGGTGGTATAAGCTCCGATTCACCGAAAATGCCGCAGCACCCGGTGCCGGTGGTCGACCTGGTCAAGAATCTAAAGCGACCGGTTTATGGAGTGTTCGGCGCCGACGATGAAAACCCATCGCCGGCGCACGCGGCTGAATTGCGCGCGCGCCTCGAGCGCGAGGGCAAGCTCGGGCTGGTCACGATGGAAACGTTCGCAAATGCCGGACACGCGTTCTTTGCCGACGTGCGGCCGGAGCGCTACCGCGAAAAAGCCGCCTTCGAGCTGTGGCCGAAGATGGTCAATTTTTTTAAAACGCATCTGACCTGAGCAAGCTTCTCTGGTCAGAGGAGGCTGTCGGGTCGGCAGCGACGCTTGACGACGGTTCTGCCCCTCGCCCGCTCAGTTGCGGGAGAGGGTCAGGGTGAGGGTGCAGAATCTTTTCTTTGGTGGCTCGGACAATGCGGGCAACGAGGCAAGTCATCTGTTGCACTATGATCCAGTGTCAGGCCGCTCGTTCCCCTTCGTCTCGAGGTTGTTGAGCGCCTGGCCCCAAAGACTGCGCTATCCATCCGAGCGGCTCCCAAAAGCTTGAACTCCAGAATAGAATCAGCGGGCCGCCTCCTTGATCTTTCAAATCCCGTGAAGCCCCCGGACGAGCTTTGCATGATCCTTGAGCTTTCGAGCGGCCCAGCGCACCATGTTGTCCCACTTGCTCCGTGGAACTCCCTTTTCATAGATGACAGCGTCGCGAGCTTCCTGGGATAGTCGGAACCAATCCGCAAGCGCTCACCACCGCCGTCCTTGCGGTTGAAACCGCTTCATAGACGGTGCGATCGCGGCCATCGTGATCCGATGGTGATGCAGATCCACCTCGGCGCCGCAGCTCTTGGAACAATGCTTCCTCGATCTCTTCGTATTTCGGGAACTGCAATTGCTTCGGCATAGACCGCGGTTCTTCTGACCAAACATGCACGGAGCCGTTGTCGTCCAAGGACTCAACTGAATCCGCGAGCACCCGGAACCGGAACCCTCACCCTAACCCTCTCCCGCAAAACAGCAGGGCAGATCTGGGACACGCTTTCAAAGAAAATTTATCTGACATTTTGAGAGGGATAGAACTAAATGGTGTTTCTCATGAAGTTTGTTCAAATCACACCCTCGGCTCTCCAGCTCTCAAGTTCCGGCCGATTATGGCCCAACAGTCCGCAATAGATTTCCTCGTTGTGCTCGCCTGGGGTCGGAATGCGGCCGACTGCGCCGGGTGTGTCGGAGAATTTTACGGTGAGGCCGGCGACATAGGTCTTGCCGCCTTTTCGATCGTCGGTCTCCACTAACATCTGTCGTTCCCATAAATGGGGGTCATGGGCCGCTTGCGCGATGGTTTGCACCGGTGCGACGGGGACGCCGGCTGGCGCCAATCGCTCGACGACCTCTGCTACAGTCCGGTCCTTGACCCACGATGCGACCTGATCGTCAACCCAGTCAGTGTTCGAGGCGCGGGACTGCACGCTTGAGGCACGCGGATCGTTGGCCAACTCCTCACGCCCTGTCGCGTGGCAGAATCGCTCCCACATTCTCTGCTGCACCGCGATGATATAAACCCATCCGTCTCTGGCACGATAGGTATTCGCGGGCGACAATGCCCCGGAGCGATTGCCGTTGCGTTGTGGTTCGCGGCCGGTAGTCAGATACTGCGCAATCGGAATTTCCGTCAGTGTGAAAGCGGAATCGAGCAGACACACGTCGAGCGCTTGTCCAATCCCGGTCATATCGCGGCGATGCAACGCGGCGAGCGCACCGATGGTCGCGTGCAGCGCGGTAATCCGATCTATTATCGGCGGTCCGCAGCGCACTGGCGGTTCATCCTCGGAGCCGGTGTCGAACATCACACCGCCCATCGCCTGGCCGATTGGATCGAATGCGCGCCGGTCACGATAAGGGCCATACTGGCCGAAGCCGGAGACGTTGATCAGGATAATCCCCGGATTGAGCTCCTTAAGGGTCTCGTAACCAAAGCCCATCTCATCCATCACGCCCGGGCTGAAATTCTGCAGCACCATATCGGACTTGGGCACGAGTTCCCTCAGAATCGTTTTGCCCTGCTCACTGCGCAGATTGAGCGTGATGCTTTTCTTGCCGCGGTTGTATTGCGACCAGTACACCATCCCCAGCCGGCGCGACTCGTCACCGTCGGGCGCTGCTTCGACTTTGATGACCTCCGCGCCCAAATCCCCCAGGATCAACGAACAGCGTGGGCCCGCCTGATAGCGCCCCAGGTCAACTACCCTGATACCGTCGAGACAACCAGCCATTGGTTTTCACTCCATCGGAACATGCTAATGGACCTGGAGAACGCACATTCCACTAATCAGATCAACATTTCGATTAGATTCGGGCCGGGCTCGGCCAATGCGCGCTCCAATTGCGTGCATAAAGCTTCGGCGGTTTCAACGCGCACTGCGGGAATGCCCATTCCCGCCGCAATCCTGACCCATTCGATTTCCGGATTGGCGAGGCTGGTCAGCGAACGCGCTTTACGCCCCGGTTCCGTCACGCCAGCGCGGGCCAACTCAACTTGAAGGATCCGGTAGCGGCGGTTATTGCACACGAGCGTGGTTACGTTGAGCCCCTCGCGCGCCTGCGTCCACAGCGCCTGCACGGTGTACATACCGCTGCCATCAGCCTGAAACGCGATTACCTTGCGCTCCGGGCAAGCGATTGCCGCACCCGTCGCGCATGGCAGGCCTTGCCCGATAGCGCCGCCGGTAAGAGCCAGATAAGTATGCGGCGGGGCACCCGTGGAAGCCGCAAAAAAGGGCAGTCCAGTGGTCGCTGCTTCGTCCATTAGGATGCAATTTTCGGGCATCAGCGCAGCGATCGCAGCACCAACCGTCGCCGAGTCCAGTTTGCCGGCCGGGCGTGGCGGGCGATTTAACTTACCGTTTGAGACCGCCTCCGCCGGCGCGCCGACTTCATCGGCCAAAGCTTCGAGCGCTGCGATTGTGTCCTGCTCGGGGGTTGCCAAGGTCGCGCTGCTACAGCCCTCCGGAATCAAAGAACTTGGCAGGTTCGGATAACCGAAGAAGGCGACCGGGGGTAGAGCGCCTGCGAGGACGAGCGCCTCATATTTCGATAGCAATTCGAGCGCCTGCTCCGGGAAGTATGGCAGCTTTTCCACCGCCGGCCTCCCTGCTCCACGCTCGATACGCGAAGGGAAGGTTTCACACACCAGTCGGCATCCGGTCTTGCCTGCGATTCGGCCGGCAGCAGCCAGCCCGCGAGCGCGCATCGCCTGGGCACCGAGAAACATCACGGCCTTAGTGCGATGCTTTTGCAGGGTTGCGGCTGAGCGCCGAATCATATCATCGGTGACGCGCAACGGCGCCGGCACCGGGAGCGGGTTTGCCGTCCCGCTCGCCGGACTCCATAGGCAATCCGACGGCACGATCAGGGTGGAAACGTGGCCCGGCGCCCGTCCCGATGCGGCAATCGCCTCCGCCGTGTCAGCAGCAACGGAGGCGGCCGATTTGACCTCGCGCACCCAGGCTGAGACCGGGCGGGCCAGCGACACGATATCCGAGGTAAGCGGTGCGTCAGCAGCCAGATGCCACGTCGCCTGATCGCCGACCACATTGACTATCGGCGAACGTGCGCGCCGCGCGTTGTGCAGATTTGCAATCCCGTTGGCGAAGCCGGGCCCCAGATGGGTCAGCGTCAGCGCGGGTTTGTCCGCCATCCGCGCATAGCCGTCGGCTGCACCGGTGCATACGCCTTCGAAAAGGCCGAGCACCGCGCGCATCCCTTCGACTGCATCCAAGGCCGCCACTAGTGCCATCTCAGTCGTGCCGGGATTGGCGAAACAGACTTCGACTCCGGCGCCCAGCGCCGTCCTGATCAGGCTTTCCGCACCGTTCATTCTTTTCACCGACCTAGCATGCGCCGCGCTCCGTTGTCGCGCTTTCTCGGAGACGGCGCGAACGATCTTGCCTCAGTCGAGCTAGGCGCTTGAACTGCACACCAACCCCCTCCTGACCCATTCGTCGCTCGCGCTCCTCAGGGCAGGCTCTCCTCTTCCCTGGTCAGGGGGAGGGATTAAGTCGCCGGCACCAGTAGCTGGCTGCACATCGGGGAGACCTCAACCCTATCGAACGGGCGCGAACCCTGTTCCGCTGCGAAGCACTCGGCCCGGCATTCCGCCCTGGTATTCATCGCCCGCGAAGAGCATGTGGCCGTTGACGATCGTGTATTCGATTCCCTCGGAACGTTCGATTAGGCGCGGTTGTCCGCCCGGCAAATCATTGCACCACTCGGGAGGCAGTGGCCGAATCCGCCCGGGGTCAAACACCACCAGGTCGGCGTCATTGCCCGGTTTCAGACGTCCCTTGCCGCTCAAGCTCAGGAAGTCTGCCGGTTCGGAAGTCAGCCGGCGCACGCCTTCTGCGAGGCTGAGCGTATTGCGTTCCCGTACCCATTCCGAGAGCAGATACGACGGCAGTCCGGCGTCACAATGCTGCGCGACGTGAGCCCCGGCGTCCGACAGGCCGACCAGCGTGTTGGGTAGCTGCAGGATTTGGCGCACCACGTCTTTATTGACGTTGATGACGGAAAGCGTAATGCCCAGCTCGAGATTTTCGCTGAGCGCGAGGTCCAGGATCGCGTCCTCGGGATCCTTATGGAGCACCTCGGCGACCTCCGCAATACTGCGGTTGAGGAAGCGCTTGTTCTCCTCCTGCGCAGCCTTCACCACGTGGACGCGGTCCCATCGGCCGCGGAACACGGCTTTATGGACGCGCTCCTTGAGTTCGTTTTTGAAGCTCTGGCGGAAGTCGGCCGAGCGGAAGAGCCGTGCCTGTTCCTCGGCAGTGCGATTAAACACACCCTTCCACGAGTCGAGCGCCGCAAATATGAAAGGCTCGCGCAATGTGTAGTATTGCTGAATTGGCCGCGGCGTTACCTGCGGCAGAATCTTGAGCCCACGCGCGAGCAGTGGTTTCAGCCGCTCGATCGTATCCTCATGTGCTTTGAAGGAGGTTCCGGGTAAATCAAGGATCGCCAGAAAAGTCACCGGCCGATTGCTTTGCTCGGCGAGAAGGACCAACAGCTCGAAGCCGTTATCTGATGGGGTCGCATTCGCGCCGCGGCTCGGCAGTATTTCAATCACCCCGCGATCGAGCTCACGCATTACACGGCAGAGCGCAGCCAGTTCCTCGCGGCTCACCATTCGGCTCGCTAATGGCCGTCCCTGAAAGCCGATATGTTGCGGTGCGAGGCTCAGCGAAAAGCCGTATGCGCCGGCGAGCATCGCGTCGCGGAAGAGCGACGCCATCTCCGCCGTCTCTTCAGCCGTCGCCGCGCGTTGTGCGGCCTCGTCGCCGAGCACATAGAAACGAAGTGCGGAGAGCGGCACCAGAAAACTCGTGTTGAGAGCGACGCCGCGCCGTTCCACCGAGCGCATATACTCGGGAAAACTTTCCCATTCCCAGGACACCCCGTTCATCAGAACTTCATGGGGCAGGGCTTCGACATTGACGAGGTCCCACGCCATCGTCGACCGTTCGTGCGCACGCACCGGCGCCACGCCGACCCCGCAATTACCCATCAACACACTGGTGATGCCATGCCACGACGAGCAGGTCAGAAGGGGATCCCATGAAACCTGAGCGTCGTAGTGGGTATGAATATCGATAAAGCCGGGAGCTAAAACCGAGCCGCCGGCGTTGAGTTCCCGGCGCGCGATGCCCGAAATATCGCCGAGCGCAGCGATTTTGCCATCCTCGACGGCCAGCGACCCCGAATAGATTGGCGCACCGGTTCCATCGCAGATTTGTGCATCTTTAATCAACAGATCGTAAGGCATATCGCCGCCCTCCTGTGGAGAATCGGGGCACCGTCGCGTTCCCGCCCCTCGCCCGCTCTGTCTGTCCCTCTCCCGTTTTGTTGCGGGAGAGGTGAGGTGAGGGTGACTGACGGGAGAGGGTTCCGTCGATGCGCGCTGTCTACTAGCAGGGTGCGGAAAAACCTATTTACTTATGAAAAATCTTTCCGCACCCTGCGATAAAACTGGCTTCCTTCCTTTAGTTCTCTCCCGCTTGCGGGGGAGACTACAGAGGGGGAAGCAGGCTGCGAAGGCTTTTTCCGCAGCCTGCTAGAGTTCCTTTACAGTCTTTTCCACGGTCGGCCAGTCAACGATCGGAGTCAGACGGCGCCGGGATGCGATTCCGCGCGCGAGTGCACCGCTGAAGGCGCCAAAGGTCAGTGAGTGATCCTGGATATCGAGGATCAGCACAACTTTGGCTTCCTCGTTCGACACCCATGGACCGGCTTTGAGCGTCACCCCTTGTGGAAAGCCGTTCTTCATCGCACCAGTGATCAGATCGTGCATCTGCTTGAGCGATTCTTTGTTGGTGACATTGAAATAGATCTCGTCGAGATATAGCGGCATTTTCTTTCCTCCTATTTTCCGCTGTGCAGCATACTCGCGGGTCGCTTGCGGTCGCGCGGCAAAACGATTCGGAATGGCGACCTGCCAGTCAGCCGCGGCTTCTCCCTTATACACGCAAACGAGGGAGGTTTGGCAAACCGAGCCACCTCTCTTCTCGTCGAGGCTGCGTTTGCTGCGCCTCGCCTTTCGCTTCTTGCTCTACGCCTCTTCTTTTCTAGCAGGCTGCGGAAAAAGGCCTTCCGCACCCTGCTAGTGTACCGGCGGGGTTACGAGCGTGTTGGGTGGCGAAGCCGGCGGCGGCGAACCGGCGAGCGTGCGGGCGAGCTGATCGATCTGATCGCGGAGCTGCTGCGCCTGAGCGCTGCGTCCCTGATTGATTAGCTGCCGTTCGAGCGCAGCCGCCGATTGATTGATTTGTTGCATTTGTTGAGCGGCTGCGGCCGTGTTGCGGGCGCCGTTTGCCGCGTACCAGTTCTGCATCGCATTGAGCTGCTGCTGCAGAGCATTGGCCGCCGGCGCAGTCGCGGCACCTGGCGGCATTCCGGCTACGGCGCCCATCGCGCCCGCCATCGTGGCTAATCCCGCGTTAAAGCCGGGCATTCGCGATGCGACCAGCAGATTTGCCTCCTGCTCGTTTGCCGCCCCCTCGATAGTCGCCCCGGCGGGCGCCCGCAGGCTGATTGGATTGGTATTCAGCAGTTCAAGGCTGGCGCCGTTGTCGTTACGCAGGACCATGATCGAATCCTGCAATACAAGCCTCGCATCGGAATGATCGACGTCGAAAGCGACGCCGGAATTGCCGTTGGATAGCGGACTGACACTGGCGACCGAGCCAATCGTCGCGCCCAGGTTGGTTACCGGATCACCGGGCGTGAGGCTGTCGGCCGTGCTCAGTTCGGTGTTGAAGCGCACCGGTGCGCACGCGCTCAGCCACAGGAAGGCGAGTGCCGAAAATAAACCGCCATTTGCCAGCCTTTTCATGGCGCCATTACCGGTCTAATGAAGTTAGGCAAATGCTGGCATTACCTCGTGCGCAAACAGATCGATACTTTGATTCGAATTCATGTCACCGAAGATGATCGTGAAGAAAGTAATCCCCTTGCGCACGCGCTCGCGCAGATGCTCGATAATCTGCAGCGGGGTGCCTTTGATACCGGTGCGCCAGAACGGCAGGCGTTGCGCTATCTTCCATTTCTCCTCGACCTCGGATTCGTTGGCGCCGACACAGACCAGGAGCTGCTCGGAGATATTAATCTGGTTGATATCGCGGCCGACCGCTTCGCAGTGTTGTTTGAGCACGTCGAATTTGTGTTCGAAATTCCGGTAACCGGCCGGGCAGTTCCAGCGGTCTGCATGTTTGGCGACGATCCGCAGCATCAGCTTTTCGCCGCTGCCGCCGATTGTAACAGGCGGATGCGGTTTCTGGATGGGTTTGGGATTGGAGTACGCGTCGGTCAGCTTGTAGTAGCGGCCTTCAAAGGTGGCTCGTTTTTCGGTCATCAGCAACTTGAGAATCTGGACGCCCTCGTCGAGTTGCCGTAGCCGCGCCCCAGTGGGCGGAAATTCGTAGCCATAAGCGCGGTACTCATCCTCCATCCAGCCCGCGCCGAGACCAATCTCAACTCGTCCGTTACTCAGATTGTCAACGGTTGCCAACACCTTCGCCAGCAGGCCGGGGTTGCGAAACGAATTACACAGCACCAGTGAGCCGATCCGGAGTTTTTCAGTGGCCACGCTCAGCGCGCTCATCGTCGAAGTGCATTCGAGCACGTCGGCTTCCGGCACGCCACGGTTCCAGAAATGGTCAGTCAGCCAAATCGAATGATAGCCGAGCCTTTCGATTTTGGCAGCGCGGTCACTCACAGCCTTCCATGGCAAGCCGGCCAGCGGCGAAAACAGTCCAAACTCGATTTTGTGGGCCATTATGGACTCCGTTTTTGAAGTTCCTCGGTAATCGTCTAAAGCTGCCATCCTGTTTCGCACGGCAAACGAGGGCGGTCAACGTCCTCGGGCAGACCGGCCGCTGAAGGGGGTCGTCGTGCTGGATTGCCGGCGCAGCAGCGAGTTGAATACGAGCGTGACTATACGAATTCGAGAGGCCGGCTTTTCGATGTCTCTTGTCCTGGCGTTCGTAACCCTTGCGGCGAGCTTAACGTTCAGCGCCAACGCCCAGACAGTAACTCGATCAAACGCTTTCGTCGCCACCGGAAGCGCGAGAACCTTCGCTGCCGCACATGGCGTTTATGAATTCGTCTTTCAGGAGCAGCGTGGCCCTTCTTCTTTCGACCGTATCGGCCTGCATCGAATTACTTTGGGACCGGTGCCGCCCCCTCATCCGGCGATCGTAATGCTCTATCTGCCCGGCACCAACATGAACGGCGAGATCGCGATCGACAATCCTGGTTACTCGCTGCCGCTCTATATGGCATCACATGGCGTGGACTTTTGGGCGCTCGATTACCGCACCCATTTCGTGCCGCCATCCACCTCATCAGCCGGTCTGACAGAGCTTCAGACCTGGACCAACGAGATGTTCGAGGCCGATATCTCCGCAGCGGCGCGTTTCGTAATGGCGACCTCCAAGCGGCACCAGATTTTCCTTGCTGGTTTTAGCCGCGGCGTCCTGTTCGCCTATCTTTACGCCGGCGCACATCCGGAAAACGTCAACGGGCTCGTCATATTCGACGGCGCCATCAGCCACGGCCGGAGCGGCTCGCCTCCAACTGGCATCTATGCCGACGATGTGAGCGGCAAACATCTTACGTGGGATAAGCGGCAGGCGCTGATGCAACTGGTGATTAAGCATCCGGGTGGGCCCGCCGCGCTGCCACGGTTCAAAACGGCGGCAGATAATCTCAATCATGTCGTCTACGATTCCGTTGGTTTCGGCGGCAAGGGCGGCCTGGCGAATCCATACGCGGGTTTGGCAGATCCATCGGTGCTGGCGCGTGTGCTGATCCGGTATGATCGTTATTGGCCCAACGTGCAGGACTACGAGGATTCCTTCACACCTTTAATGATGAAGTCTTTGAGGGATTCTAAAATTCCGGTAATCGCCTTCAGCAGCACCAATATCGCACCGGATTGGGCGCAGGGGGTCGCAAAATCGGCCGCGTCGACCGGCAGCCGGGACATTACCGTCAGGATTCTGCGCAATTGGGGTCATCTGGACGTGATCTGCGGCATCCTCGCCGAGCACCAAGTCTTCGCGCCCCTGCTGGGATGGCTCACGCGGCATTCTCAGGCTGCATCCGACTCGGGTGGATAGTCCCGGTCATTGCGGCGGCGGATCAGCAGCACGTAAGCCAGCGCCCACATGCCGAAGGCGAACCCAGCTATCATCCAGAATGCCGGCGAACGGGTTCGGCGCGCCGCAATTATCGCTGTCAACGGCGCGAGCGAAGCATCAACAGCCAGAGAGGTAGCAATCAAGCGGGCTGGCGGTTCGTGATAACCAAGCAGAGCGAAACCGGAGGTGATGCCGAGGATGGCAGCGATGGTGTTCATCGTCTTCCAACCAGCCTCAATGTCACGAGCGCGCCTTTCTCGCCCTGCCCCGTCTGGCTATAGTCTATTCCCATGGCACGCGGTGAGGCCGAAAGTCTGTTGGAACGACTGCGCCAGATGAGCGAAGAGGGCGTTTCCAGCTTCCTCAATGAGCTGATGGCCAATGAAGCCTGGCGGCGGCGGCTAGGCCGTGCAGGCGAGCGGTTTTTGGCCAACAAGCAAAGCTTCGACCGTAACGTCGAGACTATTTTGGATTTCGTCAATATCCCGTCCAAGCGCGATGTTCGTGAACTCAAGGCGCGGCTCGATCATCTCAACGGTCAACTGGTGAATCTTAGCATGAAGATCGATCGCATCCTGGCCGAGCCCGAACCACGTGTGACCGAGGCCAAAGCCCGTTCATCGCGGACAAGCCCGCCCCGCAAAAAAGAATAACCAGCCCCGCATCCAATTGCCCGAGATATCTTCGCGACGTTAGACGTTTTCTGCTAGTTCATTTCATTATGCCGACCGAAGATGCGAAATTCACAAGTCAGGGCCGCGCATTCCCCGCCAGCATGCTTTCGATCTCGGTCTTGTTGGCCGCAATGGCGTCAATCTTCACCTCGTCTGCGACCACCTTATTTTTAGTGTTTGTCGTTTCCTTCAGCGCCTTAACTACCGTGGCTGTTACTGCTTGGCTGGCCGACAGCCGAGCAGGTGAGCGACATACGACAGGGAGGACGAGAACCCTGGAGGGGCTCGACGCCGATCCTTCGGCTGCCCGACAGCGGCACCTCCGGCACGAGTCCGAAGATCCGACAATTGCTCCGACGCGGTGACCGGCAGTATAGCCTTCGGCAATGAACGGCGTTGAAGAGCTTCTTAAGCGGATATCCAGGCTGGCAACCAGGCTCCGATACGGAGGGTGCAATACGGATTGACCGATCGTCGGTTTGGGCCCACCCGAGCACATCATCCGAGTACATTACGGTAAACATCATACCGAGCCTTGGTTGCCTCCGCGCACGCGCGTCGCAAAAAAAGAATAACCTGCCAGACACGTCAGCCGCTCTCGTATAGCCGTTTCACGAGCGTTGCGGCTGCGTACCAAAAAGCCGTTCCAGCGCCGCCGGCAGTTGGTCCAGGCGCGCAATCAAGTTTGAATGTTCGACCCGCTCGCCGACGCCGATAAAATTAAGCCGCGCCGCTTCTGATGCGATGCGATCGGTCTCACTGTCACCTACGTAGACCGCATGAGGTGGAGCGACCCCGGCCCTTTTCAGGCACAGCTCCAGAATATCCGGTGCGGGTTTGGGTTTGACCTGGTCGCGCACGCTGGCGACTGCATCGAAGACGCCCGTCAGTCCAAGATAATCGATTATCGCCGGAATTGTCGCGGAGCGGTTGGTAGCGAGCCCAATTCGGTAGCGCAGTTTGATTTGCAGCAGAAAGGCCCGAAGTCCCGGGAAAGGCCGCAAAAGATGAAAGAACGGCGTTGCATCCATCGTCCGGGCGGCCTCGCGCATTCGCGCGATGCGCTCCGGGTCGCCGGCGCTCCTGAGCTGGAACACCTGCGGCGCGGACATAAAGACGCCCGCCTTCTCTTCCACTGGGCTCATCGGCGGTTCACCCACGCACGCGAAAATTGCGTTGTAGTAGGCGGTGTTGGATTCAGTCGAATCGAACAGCACACCGTCAGCATCGAAGATCACAAATTCGAGCATCGCGTGATGATTGTACCGGGTTCCGCGGGCCGAAACGATTTCGTTGGCCCCGAGATGGCCGCGCAGAACTTGCGCCGATGAGATAATCAAGCGAAATATAGTCAGCGCCGCAGCCTTTTGGGGCTGTGGTCGACAGCCTGTAAGCCGGTCCCATGTACGGAGGTTAGCAGCGGTGAAAGCGATTCAGTTTTCAGAAGTCGGTGGCCCGGATGTCATGAAAATTGTCGATATTCCCAAGCCCGAGTTGCGGCCAAAAATGGTGCGTGTGCGCAATCATGCGGTCGGGATCAATTTCGCCGACAATTTCTTCCGCCAGGGCACTTACCTGGTGCGGCCCAAACTGCCTGATACCCCGGGGATGGAGGGTGCCGGCGTAGTCGACGAGGTCGGCCCGGAGGTCAAGGGACTCAAGCCGGGGATGAGGGTGGTCGGGATCGGCCTCAAGACGTATGCCGAATACTCGCTATTCTACGAGAACCAGACTATCCCCTTACCCGATTTCGTCAGCTTCGAGGAGGGAGTGGCCTTTCCAATCCAGACCCTCACGGCATGGTTCATGATGCACGTCAGTCATCATCTCACGCCCGGCCAGACCGTACTGGTTCATTCTGCGGCCGGCGGGGTCGGCTTGGTTGCGATCCAGATAGCCAAAGCGGCGGGTGCACGTGTAATCGGGACCGTGTCGAGCGATGCGAAAATCCCAATCGCGAAACAATACGGCGCCGACGAAGTAATCAACTACGAGACACAGGATTTTGCCAAGGAGGTAATGCGTTTGACTGACGGCAAAGGGGTCGACCTCAATCTCGACGCGGTTGGCAAACCGACCTTCGAGAAGGGGCTCGAATGCGCTGCGCCATTCGGTCATATCATTCTTTATGGACGAGCGGGCGGGCCGCCAGATAAACTCGACGTTAATCGCCTCTTCCCCAAAGCGCTAAAAGTCAGCGGCTTCGTGCTTTTCACCGCGTCGTCCCAACATCAACTGATGCAGCAGGGGACAGAGGCCTGCTTTAACTTGATGAAGGAAGGGAAATTAAAGATGGTGATTGGCCGGACCTTCCCGTTGGAACAGGCTCCCGCGGCGCATCGCTTTATGGAGTCCCGGCAATCGGTCGGCAAACTGGTGCTGGTGCCGTGATGCGCTATTGGACCTGGTTCGGTTGGCATCGAATACTGCGGGACGGTTTATGAAAGTGTCATCGGCAGGCGGTGTCGGCACTGATCGCAGTGTCCGGCGGACAGCCAAGGTAATTCCGCTGCCACCGCCCCGGCGGCAGCGGCGGCGGGCGGCGCGGGTCGGAACCGTGGTGGTCGCTTTGGGCGTCATCGGCGCGATGACGGCGCGCATCGACGGCTTGCATGGCGTCCGGACTCAAAACTCGTCGATCCAATCGCCACTTTCCGCCAGGGAATTTCAGTTGCTTAAACTGGTCAATGATAGCAGGGTGCAGGCCGGGGTTACGCCACTGCAGTTCGCGCCACGCCTGATGGAGGCAGCTCGCACTCACAGCCGCGACATGGCAGGGCGGGGCTACCTCGGCCATGATAGTCCAGCAGGCGACACCCCGGCCGATCGTGCCCGCGCCGCCGGCATCAATTACGACGAACTGGGTGAGAACGTCTACCGCGGCGATGCGGCGGATGCGGACGCGCTGCCCGAGCGCGTGTTGCAAGCCTGGCTGCTGAGCCGAGCCCATCGCGCCACCCTGCTCTCGCCATGGTTTCGCCTGAGCGCGGTCGGCATAGCTCGCGCGGACGATGGGAACTATTACGTCACCCAGGATTTCATCCGCTAGTCATTTTGGAAAGGGCCAGGCGGCACAACCCCGTTGGTGGAGCCGTTCCGACCGCGCGCATCTTTTGGCGCCTGAGCGGCTCTCGAGTTCTCTAGCGCGTAACAAAGCAGGCACATGACGACCGGCCGGCTTGTTGACAGATAATTTCTGTCCGTTCCCTCCCTCTTGTCTCGTCCTCAGAGCTAGAGCAGGTTTAGGCATCATCCATTGAGAATTTTGGGCCGACCGGAACAAATCCACTTTCGGGACTGCGCCGACCGAATTGCGCAGCGCTTGGAACAGGGCTGGTGTTATGGCGATTGACTGCGGTGTTGAGGCGTTTTCCTGTCGCGTAGCATGTTGGCTTGAGTTTCACTCAAATGGCCGACGAGAAAATTGACTTCACCCGGCTGATGGGACTGGCCGGCGGCCACGCCGAAGCCCGTGCAATTCAGACCGGTCTGAAACTGGGGCTGTTCGAGGCTCTCCATCCGGACGAACGCGATTCTGACGCTCTCGCTGCCGCGATTCATTGCGAGCGGCGGGCAACGATGCTACTGGCCAATGCTCTTGTTGCGCTGGGGCTGCTTCGCAAAAGCGCTGGGCATTACGGTCTCACCGAAGCAGCGCGCCGGCTCCTGCTCGAAGACTCGCCGGAATATCTGGGCAGCATGATCCTGTTTGACGAAGCCCTATGGAGCACCTGGGGCAAACTCGACGAAGCGGTCCGTAACGGCCAGCCTGCCCGCGCACCCGACATGTACCAGTCGCATCCTGACGATACCGGCCGCTTTATCCGCGCAATGGACAGCCTGGTGCGTGCACGCGGTGACGCGGTGTGGACGGCACAGAAGCTCGACCTGTCTTCGGCTCGCACCGTCGCCGACCTCGGCGGGGGCCCCGGCACCTACCTGATGGAGTTTCTGCGCCGCTGGCCCCATCTGCGCGGTATCCTGCTCGATCTCCCGCCAACACTTCAGATCGCGCGGCAGATCGTGGATGCACGTAGCGGGCCCCTACGGGAACGCCTTGCGTTGCACGAGCTGGATTACAACCGTGCCGAGATTCCCGGTCCGCTGGACGTAATTTTCATGTCGAACATCATTCATAGCGAAGACGAAGCGGCCAATGCGGCGTTAGTTGCCAAATGCTTTCGCGCGCTGGCACCAAAGGGTCTGCTGGTGATCAAGGATCACATTATGGACGTGGAGTTGACCGCGCCCGCGGCGGGGGCCCTATTCTCACTCTATCTGCTCTTGACCACCCGCGGACGCGACTACAGTTTCGAAGAGGTCGCCGGGTGGATGCGCGGCGCGGGGTTTACCGGCATGCGCCTGGAAACGTTGCCGAGCCCGCCGTTTAGTTCCTCGATGGTGATGGCGCGCAAGCCATGACCATTGAACGCCATGCGTTGCTCATCTCATACCTGCCACTGGGGGGGATTTTGTGGGCCGCAGCGCTTCTCGCGGTTTTGGCCGGTACCGGTTGCTTCGTGCCCGCCCTCGGGCTTGCCCCGCTAGCGCTGGAGGCGAGTGAAATGGCGGGCGTCGGAGCGATTGACGCTGCCGGCTATGCTGCGGAGGGGAGCTCGCACGGGCGCAGCAACATGGACGGGGCGGAAGGAGAGGAACGTTGCGACGAACTCGAACTTGAAGTCCCCGGCACAATCGAGTTCCAGGTAGCCGATAATAATCCCACTGCATGGCGTGAATTGCAGCTTGGCGGCTCGGCTGATGCACCCCAATGGCAGGCGGTGGCCGGTGAGCAGAGCGATGCTGCCGGATGGCGCCCGCTGGCGAATCTGCACACGATGAGCTTCGTACCGCCCCTGCAACAAGCCTTGACAGGCGGCAAACGAAATTACCTCGCCTATGCTCCAGCCGAACCGCGTACCTCGATCGAGCGAGACCAGTTGGTTTCGCTTACTGCTGATTTCGGCGCCGGCCTCGGAACTTTTCAATGGAACGGGCGCGCGTACCAGTATACTTTAGTTAATCAGTTGCCATGTTTTCCAGGTCCGGTCGTCGTGGCGGGGTGAAACGGCGGTTGAGGGCGACTTTTCGCTGCCGTCCGGAGTGGAGCGCCATGGCGATGCTCGCAGGTGTGCTGATGCAGTTACTAGCGCAACATAACATCGTTGCGGCGGCGCGCAGCGGTGTTTCTCCAGCCGCTCTCAAGCGTTCCGCCGAGAATCGTACCGCGGCGCTCGAACCTGCGCGCTGGCCCCGTGATGCGCTGACAATCGCCAACCTCGGTCACGCGACCTTGTTGATAAATTTCTTCGGTGTGCGCGTGATAAGCGACCCCTCTTTGTTTGAACGGGTGGGAGTCGCTATTGGTCCGCTCGCTACCATCGGACCGCATCGTCAAGCACCGGCGCCGCTCAAGCCCGCGCAACTTCAGCAGCTCGACGTGATCCTGGTGACGCATGCACATATGGATCACCTCGATCTCAACTCGCTCAAGGCGCTGCCGAAGAGCGCCGTTGTCGTCGCCTGCGCTGGATGCGCGAGTCTCATCAGGCCGCTCGGATATTCCGATGTGCGCGAGCTGCGATGGGGCGAGCGGACAACCGTGAACGGCCTGACGGTGACCGCGATGGGCGCGAATCATTGGGGCAAGCGATGGCCATGGGGACGCGCATATGGCTTCAACAGCTATGTGCTGGAAAAGAACGGCCGCCGCATGCTGCTCGCGTGTGACAGCGCGATGACGGATATATTCGCGCCGTTGCATAAGAATCCGCCCGCTATCGCCGCGTTTTCGATCGGCGCCTACGACCCCTGGATCTGGAACCATGCCGATCCGGAACAGGTTTGGAGGATGTTCGTCCAAACCGGCGCTTATTACCTGGTCCCACTCCATTGGGGAACCTTCCGCCTGTCGAAAGAACCAATGGACGAGCCGATGCGGCGCCTAATCGCCGCCGCCGGGCCTGAATCCGGCCGCATCGTGATGCGGCAAATCGGCGTCGCCTGGACAATGCCGCACGGTGCCGAGGACGCCATCGGCATCGACGCGGCCGCACGTTACTAAAGCTGAACGCGCGTCTGAAAATCGTGATCACCGGCAGTTGAAGATAGAGTGGTGTGGAGGCCGCAGCGCCGGAGCCGATACTGGCGCAGAATCCAGGGTGAGGGAGAGCTGCAAAAGCAGCGAAGAACAGCTGGGGCGCGAGCGGGGTGCCCCCGCCGCGGCGTGAGATGGAAGCTCAGCGTCGCAAGACCCACCAGTTGCAACCGCCATCAGAACACCCAGTAGACTCCAATCTGAAGGCAGCTCGAGTGCACTCGCCCGCAGCCATACTCGCCATCCTGATCGGTCAGCCCGGCTCGTGCGGCGGCTTAGGCAGACTCGAATTGCAATCCTTCGATGGGTTCGAAGTGTCGCCGGTTATTAGTGAGGAGTGTGAGGTTGCGTTGCAGCGCGGTCGCGGCGATCACCAGATCAAAGTCGCTGATGATACGACGCGCCGCACGTAAACGGCCACGCTCCCTGCCAAAAATCTGGGAGGTGGCCTCGTCCACCAGGAGGACCTCTACCCCGGTCAAATAATTCCTGAGCCCGCTCTCTGCCTGCTTGGGGTTGGTTGAGCCATAAACGCCTTCGTAGAGCTCCGCCAGGGAGATCACGGCTAGGCCGAGGCCTTCTGGTTGAAGTGAAGCAAGACGCTCGGTCACCTTGGGCTGGCCGCGCAGCCAGTGGATCGCCCAGTCAGTGTCGACCAAGTAACGCGTCGTTATAGCCGGAGTCTGCCGCTTCTGGCGAGCAGGCGATCTCGATAAATCTCGCGGATGAGCTTGTCCGCATCCACGAGCCCTTCCCACGACCCTGCGGAACGCTGAAAAGCGCGAGCGCCTCTTTTGCCGCCTTTTGCTATCGTTATCTCTACCTCGGTTCCCTCGGGAAGCTTGACCTCTTCCAGAGGAACGAGATGTCCACCCTGAACTTGCGCGCGAATCCTCGTTGTCATCTGATGGCCTCGCTCACTCAGCATATGGCGCGAACCGCTCGGAACAAAGCGACGCCTTATGGCCGCACGCGAGCGACAATAATAGTGTCGCCTGACATTGTCACTGGCATCGGCGTCATCTACTCGCCGAGCGTGTCACAACCGGGCCTAGCCGGGTGCGGAAAAAAGGCCTTCCGCACCCTGCTTCCCTCTCTGTAATCTCCCCCAGAGGGGGAGAACTAAAGGAAGGAAGCCAACTTTATCGCAGGGTGCGGAAAGACTCTTCATGATCAAATA
>Ga0137390_10000653_pt1 | contig 24468 bp, 18 predicted proteins | sample 15con2h24AmetaG_FD_104937 | JGI IMG/M metagenome (GOLD analysis project Ga0137390, IMG submission 104937) | Vadose zone soil microbial communities from Angelo Coast Range Reserve, California, USA - 15con2h2.4A metaG | ecosystem: Environmental > Terrestrial > Soil > Vadose zone > Saprolite... | reverse complement strand
AGTGGTAGTGGTAGTGGTAGTGGTAGTGGTTGTGGTTGACCCAGAACCAGAGGCAGAGGTTGAGCCAGAGGTAGAGGTTGAGCCAGAGGTTGAAGTTGAAGTCGTAGAAGTTGAAGTGGAGGTCGAACTAGAGGTTGAAGTTGGCGGCGGGGAAAGCGGTACGTGCGTAGAGGGCGTGGCAGCTCCCGGCCAAGCCGAAGAACCGCATCCGGTAAGACTGATCGTGGCCAGAGCCAGAGCAATGAAAACAATCTGCCGCAACCTGCTTGCAATAGTGGGGGAGAAACGCACACAACCTCCTTAGTAACGGCTTTGAACCTTGAGGCGGAGATGCGCCCCAGCAAAGCCATCAGCAATTTCCTTGAAATTTAAATGCGACGAAGCGGGCTGTTGAGTGTTCTGATTTTATCCATGCGGTCTAAAAAGAAAAGACACGGAAGTACATGTAAGGGAATTGCCTTAGCGCCCCAAACCCTATGGCCGGTTGCCGAAAAAGGCCATGCCGCGGCTGTTCGCGTCGCCTTTGACCACCGCCCTGTTCCATCTTCAGGTCCATCAATTTTTCGACCCCGTAGAATCTTGTAGCATAGAGAGTTTCCAGAGCGGCCATGCCAGAAGCGCCGAGTGCTATCGTGTGGGGCGAGCTCGAGCCGGATTGAACCGATATATGAAGTACGACGCAATCCTCGTTGTTTCTTTTGGTGGACCGGAATCGCCGGAAGACGTCATTCCCTTTCTAGAAAATGTATTGCGCGGGCGGAACATCCCGAAAGAGCGCATGCTAGCGGTGGCGGAGCACTACTACCATTTTGGTGGCAAGAGTCCCATCAACCAGCAGACGCGGGAGCTGATTGCCGCGCTGGAAGCGGAACTGGAGCGGAACGGGCCCAAGCTGCCAGTCTATTGGGGCAACCGCAACTGGCATCCCCTCTTGACGAATACATTGCGGGAGATGAAGCAGGAAGGTGTCCAGCGGGCGCTTGCATTCGTCACTTCAGCCTACAGTTCTTACTCCGGATGCAGGCAGTATCGGGAAGACATTGCCCGCGCACAAAACGAAGTCGGTCCCGGCGCTCCGGAAGTAGACAAGCTGCGGGTGTTCTTTAACCATCCGGGATTTATCGATGCAACCATGGAACGGGTGCAGGATGCGCTGCAGTCCATTCCTGCCGGCGCACGGCAGAATGTTCAGGTTGTCCACACCGCACACAGCATTCCGGTTTCGATGGCGAACACCAGCGATTACGTCCGCCAGCTCGAGGAGGTCCGGCGGCTCGTCTCCGGACGGCTAGGCGTCACGAACGACGTTTTGGTGTTCCAGAGTCGCAGCGGAACTCCGGGTCAACCGTGGCTGGAGCCTGACATTTTGGACTACCTGCGTAGCGTGAGGGCGAACAATCTCGCGAGAGCCGTAGTACTCGCGCCGATAGGTTTCATCTCGGACCACATGGAAGTGGTCTACGACCTCGATATCGAAGCGCGACATCTTTGCGATTCGCTGGCGCTGCCGATGGCGCGGGCGAAGACGGTGGGAGTGCATCCGAAATTCATCGGGATGATCCGTGAACTAATTCTGGAACGCATAAATCCGGGATCTGAGCGAAGCGCCTTGGGATCGCTCGGTCCGAGGCCGGATGTTTGCGCAGAAGACTGCTGTCCGGCGCCGCAGCGGCCTGTGATCGCTCACAAGAGCTAGTTCACTGCTTCTCATCCGACGGCAGCCCTATCCTCAGCCGGAACCAATCCGCCGGCTCAACGATTTTCCAGAACTAGCGACTTGCTGGAACTAGCGATTGGCCGGAACCGGGGGACGCTCGTAGTCGGTCGCCTTCGGGCGGCCTTCAACTAGATGCATGGTGTTCAGGATGGTCTGGATGACCGGCTCATCGCCCACGGCGGTGTTCAGCATCAGGTGATAGAGAGAGCGCGTTGGCCAGTCGGCATTGAAGTAGTGTTTGATGTAGGCGATGCGCTCCCGGTCCACGGCATCGACCAGTTCTTCGGCATCTGACTCGCTGGATCCGTCTGCACGCAGGCGGCGGACTTTCTCGGCGCGGGGGGCGTAGAGAAAGACGTGAAAGGCGTCAGAGCGTTCCCGCAGAAAGTACGGGGCGCCGCGTCCAACCACGACAGCATTTCCTTCTTGCGCAATTCTCTCCGTGATCTCCTCCATCATGGACACCATCCGGTCCGTATCAAAAGCTTGATTGCCAAGCGCCGAACTGCGCTCGTAGCTGCCGCGCCAGAAAGCTTTCGCCAGGCGGTAGACCCGGCTGTCCATTCTTTCGTCGCAGCGCATCACGGCGGAAGGATCCACGTTGGCGATGCGGGCAATTTCGTCCGTGAAGAGGTGGTCCCAGAGCTTCCATCCGAGGTGCTGGGCCAGTTTGGCGGCAATGGCGCCGCCGCCACATCCGTACTCGCGCTCAATGGTGATGAGCCGAAACATGGCTGCCATCTAGTGTACTGCGAGTCCGCCGGGCTTGGATTTTTTCATCAGGAATACCATCGGAATCATGGCCATTATGGCCACACCAAGAAGCCAGAAACAATCGATATAGGCCAGCATGGTTGCCTGTCTTATAACCGTTCCCTGGATCAGGGCGTATGCCTGTTGGGTAGCTCCGGCTGCACTCGCACCGTGAGCCCGCATGGCCTGCGCGGCACCCTGCAGCATGGAGCGGAGGGCAGGATTGGCGGCGCTGAGGTGGCTCGCTAAATCCGTCATGTGTACCTGGGTGCGCCGATCGAGCATTGTGGTCACGAAGGAGATGCCCACGCTGCCGCCTATGTTCCGGGCCAGATTCATCAAGCCGGAGGCTGCATTGTTCTTCTCGCGAGGCAGAAAAGCATACGCGGCCGTGTTAATCGGGACGAACAAGAAGGCCATCCCCACTGCCTGAAGCATGCGGGCCGTGGCCGTGGTCCGGAAGTCGATTTCAAGATTGAACGTGGTCATGTGAAACAGCGACGAAGAAAGGACGATCAACCCGAAAACAAGAAGCCAGCGAGGCGAATAGCGTGACAACAAGAATCCCACCAGGGGCAGCAGCAGCATGATGGCGAATCCGCCAGGCATCAGGGCAAAGCCGGCCTTCTGAGCCGTGTACCCTAGCATGGTCTGCATGAAGAGCGGTAGCAACAGCGTGCTCCCAAGTAGTGCGAATCCCAGCATGAACATTAATAAATTGGAGACACCGAAGGTGCGATCACGGAACAGGTGCAGGTCGATGATTGGATCCTTGTGCCTCCATTCCCAGAAGACCACAAAGATCAGGGAAGCCACGGCGATCACCGAGAGGGTCAGGATGAAATGCGACTCAAACCAGTCGTCGCGCTGGCCTTTGTCGAGGACGATCTGAAGGGCACCCAGCCCGAGCGCTACGAAACCAAGGCCCACATAGTCGATTCGGGTTTCGCTAAGCTTGCGCCGTCTGAAATAGGGCGGATCTTGAACGAGACGTGACGTGAGCAGAATCGAAAGAATGCCGACGGGAATGTTGATGAAAAAAATCCAGCGCCAGGTGAAATTGTCGGTGATCCAACCACCCAGGGTAGGACCTATGGCGGGGGCAGTCACCACGGCGATACCGTAAACGGCAAAGGCCATGCCGCGTTTGGCGGGAGGAAACGTATCCGCGAGGATAGCCTGCTCGCTGGGCTGCAGGCCGCCTCCGCCAGCACCCTGGAGCACTCGGCAAATAATGAGCGTAGCCAGATTCGGCGCCAGCCCGCACATAAAAGAACTTACAGTGAACAGGGCGACGCAGCTCATGTAAAAATTCTTGCGTCCCATGATGGACGACAGCCAGCCGCTCAGGGGGAGCACGATGGCATTGGAAACCAGGTAAGAAGTGAGGACCCAGGTGCTCTCATCCTGCCCCGCCGAGAGACTGCCCGCAATGTGGGGCAGGGCGACGTTTGCGATGGAGGTGTCGAGCACCTCCATGAACGTCGCCAGCGTAACCGTGATGGCGATGATCCATGGATTGATGGCCGGACGCCAGGCGTCGGCCTGATCCATACTGGCAGTCGCAGCGCTCATTGCCGAATCCAGACCTTGGGTACTACTGACATGCCGGGCCGCAGCTCGTGATCTTTGTTCTCGCCAGGATCGAGCACGATCTTGACCGGAATGCGTTGCACGACTTTTACGTAGTTTCCGGTGGCATTTTCTGGAGGTAGCAGGCTGAAACGCGCACCGCTGGCGCCGGCGATGCTGTCGACCTTGCCGTTGTATTTTCGTCCAGTCGCATCGACTTCGACAGTCGCGCGCTGACCAACCTTCATCTCGCGGAGTTGGGTCTCTTTGAAGTTCGCGGTGATCCAGACGTCGTCGAGATTGATCAGCTTCATCAGTTCCTGGCCAACAGTGACGTTCTGACCGATTTCGACCGTGCGATTGCTGACGATGCCATTCACCGGAGCAACAATTTTGGTGTACTGCAGATTCAAGCGGGCCTGATCGAGGTCGGCCTTCTTGCGTTGCGCTTCGGCCTCCGCTGAGACGGCCCTCGCCCGCGTGATCTGCATTTGCTTGGGTGCCGTGTTGGCATAACGCCAATTGGCCTCAGCCTGGGCCAGTTTGCCCTGCGCCTGAATGACTTGCTGCTGCGCTGCGGCGGCGCTGGCGCGTGCAGCCGCGACGCCCGCTGCACTGGCATCGGCGGCAGCCGTCGCCTGATCGTACTGCTGTTGTGAAATCTCCTGCTTGTCGATCAGTTGCTTGTAACGTACCAGGTCGTTCTGGGCCTTTACGTTATTAGCTTCAGCCTGCTGCAGTTGAGCCTTCGCCGCCTCCAGTTGCTGCTTCGCTACTTGGATTCCCGCGCGCGCGCTGTCGACATCCGCCTGCGTGGCAGACACCTGGCTCGTGGTGTTGACCGAAGTGATGGGAACACTAACGCCAGCGGCGACGGCCGCAGCTTGCGCATCCTCAAAGTCTGCCTTGGCGCGCTCGTAGGCAAGCTGGTAGTCCGCAGGATCAATCTCCACCAGCACGGTTCCAGCTTGAACATACTGGTTGTCCTGAACATTCAGTTTGATCACGTGGCCCGAGATCCGGGCGCTGATGGAATTGATGTGACCATCGACCTGTGCGTCATCAGTAGATTCGTAGCTGGTTACGTAACGGTAGATGAAGAATCCGACCACAAGCAGCACGATCACAACGATGACTACAGCTATCCGGAAACCGGGACTACTGGAACGCGAGGGGGTGCGGCGAAAGTCCCGTTCCGTTGCAGGCAGGGGTTTAGTACTGGTGTCAGGCTTCTCCGCTTGAGCAGGCGGGCTCTGCGTGGTCTGTTCCATAGGCTAGTCGCTGCCTTTCAAATATCGTTTGACTCCCTCTTCCGCATCGCCGATCGCTCGCGCCAACTCGACTTTGGCGAGATTGTGCGCATACAGGCTCTGAATGTAACTCTCGTGCGCACTCGCGACTGTCTCCTGAGCCTGAACCACTTCAAGATTGTCCGCAATCCCGGCAGAAAAGCGGTCCTGGGATTGGGTCAGGGTTTGTTCGGCCAAGTCTACCGAGCTCCGGGCCACTTCGACTTGCTGCGCCGCCGCACTCAGATCGAGCAGTGCGGTCCGTACTTCGTAATCGATACGACCGCGCAGATCGCCGAGTTGAGAGCGAGCCTGCCTGAGTTGCGCGTCGGCTTCCAAGACATCACTGTGGACCTTACCTCCCGTAAAAATTGGAATGGTGAGACCGGCATTGACCTGCCACGTCCCGTTCGACTGTGCAGGAGTCACGCCGATGTCCCCGAAGTTCGCGTTCAGATCAAGCGAAGGATAGCGTCCCGCGGCGGCCCCCTTGCGCGATAATTCCGCAGCTCGCACCTGCGCCATTGCTGCCTGATAGTCGAAGCGCGAGGCATAGGCACGTTGCAGATACGTATCGAGAGGCAGTGGCGTCAGTTCCTGATAGGGAGCTTTTTCTGTGAGAGTGAATTCCTGACCCAGCGCAAGGCCAATGATGCGCGCGATTGAAAGCTTTTGCTTGGCAAAGTCATTGCGAGCGACGATAAGCTGCTGTTGCCGCGTTTGCAATTCGACTTGAGCACGGAGGGTATCGATCGCAGGACTAACTCCTGCTTTCTGCTGGTCGACGGCTCTGTCGTACAGAGCCTGAGCGCTCTTGATTTGGGATTCGGTAGTTTCAATGCGGGCATTAGTCGCTATGGCTTGCAGGTAGGCGTTCCCCACGGCCAGCACAACCAACTCGCGGGCATCCTTGTAGCTGTATCGCGCAGATTTTAAGCTCTCCGAGGCAGCACGCGTCTTCTCGATACTTTTGAAATCAAAGAGGGACTGGCTGAGGGAAGCACGTGCATCGAAGTAGTTGAACGGACCAATCACACGGGGAACGGGAAGGTGAAAAACGCTGGGTTTCAATCCTAAAGCAGTAAGACTCTGAGTCTGTACGTCCTCTTGCAGGCGGGCCTGCACGTTGGGCAGAAGATTGCTCAGCTCCTTCCATCTTTCCCCGCGGGCCGTGATGGTCTGGTCGTCGGAGAGCAAGAGGCCGAGATTGTTGCGCAGGCCCCGGGCGATTGCTTCCTTAAAGCTGAGTTGAAGCACTACCGAGCTGGCTTTGCCCTCGGGTTCGCTGCCGAGGAAGGGGCTCTGAGAACCAGGCAAGGTCACGGAAGGGGTCGCAGCGGACGGATTTTGCGCCGCGAGGTCGAGGGAAAGCAGCGGAATAGTCAGGGAAAGAAATGCGGAAAGTACGGTTTGGGAAATCTTCAACACGCGCTGCATACTTGATCGTGGGAACGCCCCGCTTGTCAAAGAGCAGTTCGGGGACGCCTCTCTCTTCCATAGCATAACTTGTTGCGTTTGATTTGTTTAGGCGCGTCTACGATGCGCATGCCCCCTCAGGCATGCTGCGACACCGACAGGACATTCTCGTCGGAATCCTTGAACCACGCGACCTTGTCTCCCGTGGGAGCAGTCCAAATTCCAAGATCATCCTGCTTGAAGAATCCGAAGATCTCGAAATGGACTCCCTTCTTCTGGAGACCCCGTACTACGCTTTCGATATCCGAAACCTGCCATCCGAGAATGGTGAACTGCGCCGGCTTGAAGTCCGGGACCTTCGCTACCCGTATCGTGATTCCATTCGCATCCAGCACGAGCGCAAATCCATCATCTTTCACAAAGCGAAGTCCCAACACGCCCTCGTAAAAGGCCCTCGCCTTCTCAGAGTCTTTGGTGGGAACGAACGCGACAATGTTGATTGCTCCCAGCACGGTAACATCTTCCTATGAATCGCTGAAATCGATCATTACCGGGGCGGCGCGGAACCAGTTCGTCTTGTACCCAACGTAGAGTAGCCCAACAGCAAACCATATGCCACCGACGGTCTTTGCCAGGCTGTTCAGGTTCCACCAGATCAGGCCACAGAACGCGAAGCCAATCAGCGGCAGCACGGCGTCGCGCAACAGGTTCCTTTTGTAGCCTGGCTTGGCCAACATCGAGAACTGCCAGAAACAGGCGAAATTAACTCCCATGAATGCGAGGAACGCGCCGAAATTCAGCAGTTCGCCAGCATGTTCATACGCGCTGCCAATGTAGTTGAGCAGGACAGCCCCGGCAAAGGCCAGCCCGCCGATCAGAAGAATGTTGTAGGTCGGCGTGCTGCTGCCTGGTTTCAAGTATCCGAAAAACTTGCGCGGTAAGACCCCGTCGCGTCCCATGCCAAAGAGCAGCCGCGCGGCGCCGAGAGTGCCCGTCAATCCGCTGCCAAAGGCCGCCACGATGAGGATGAAGCCCATCGCGTTGAACAGCAGCAGGCCGCCGACGCGTTTGCAGATGTCCATGTACGCGGTTTCAAGGTTCGGGAAAGAGTGCCAGTCAGGCCACACTCGCGCCCCGAGGTATGCTTCAAACCCGCTGCACACACCCGCAAAAATACAGGTCAGCACCACGGCTAACAGCACGTTGCGTTTTGGATTCTCAACATCTTCAGCAAGAGTTGTCACGCCGTCAAAGCCGATATAGGTAAGTGCCGCAAACGACGTCGCGGTCAGGATCTTATGCGAATTGAATGTCTTGGGGTTATAGAACGGCTCGGTCGACAACAAACCGGCCCACCCTTGCCCGTGCCACAAGTAGCGAATCGCGAGCCACACGAAAGCAGCCACCACCACCGACATGACTGCCAGCAACACCTTGTTGGCCCGCGCCGATGACTTAACTCCTGCCAGATTAAGAACCGTCATGATTCCAGCAATGAGCGCAGCCCACGCGATGTATGGGATCTGCGGCAAGTAGCGCTCGTGCAGCGCCGTCGAGATCCACACGGTGTTGATAAGCGGCTGCAGCAGGTAGTCGAGGATCATCGCCCAGCCCGCTAGAAATCCCAAATGCGGGTTGAGTCCGCGCCCCACATACGTATAGGCCGAACCCGCGGTCGGATACAGCGCCCCCATGCGTCCGTAGCTGACCGCTGTAATCAGCATGGCGAACAACGCAATCAGAATGATGGTGACGAAGTGGCCGTCGGAAAGTTTCTGGGCCACGCCATACAGCGGGACGGGCGCGATGGGCTGGATAAGAACGATTCCGTAAAAGATCAAGTCCCAAAGCGTGAGTGTGCGGCGCAGACGTGGGGCCGAGGATGAAACTGCAGCTGAGGCGGTTTCCATGGGTCCGGCTATTGGATTATGGGAGGGGTAAAAATGTCAATATTAAAACGATTCTGTTAAGGTGTGCCTTCGCGTTCTGATCAATTTCGAGCCGTGGCATTTGGAACAGATTGAGGCCGGGCTTGCCGAAGCTGACGCCGGCCAGGTCGTGGATCATCGCAAGGTCAAGGCGATGGCCGCAAAGTGGCGGCGTCAGAAGTGAAGATTGTCTGGTCCAGGCGAGCCAAACGGCATCTGCGCGCCGCTTACGACTACTGGGACCGCGAAAGTTCCCCCTTCGGCAGCGGACACGATGTTGGAGCGCATTTTCTCCGCGGTGGAATTACTCGAGCGCCACTCCGAAGTCGGACGCCGTGGACGCGTTTCCGGAACTGGTGAACTGGTAATTCCAGCCACTCCATTCCTCATTGCCTACCGCGTTCACCGCAACCGCATCGCAGTGCTCGCCCTTCTCCACGGCGCTCGCAAGTGGCCCGACCGCTTCTAGTCTGCGCTTAGCAGCAATATTCGAGTCTCGTTCACCTGCCTATTTCGGACTGGTGTAGTCGAACCAATACCCGCGCTGCTCATTCCCTGACATGTGGCGCGTGTTGTATTCGAGAAGATAGTTCACGTGCGCATCATCCAGCGGGAACGACTTCTTCGGCGCATACGGATACTCGCCCATGCTTAAGAACGGCAGCGGCGCAACATAGTTTCCTTCGGCGGCGTAGAAGTCCATGTCTTTCTCATAGCCGTTAGCGGCGAAGAAGTAATCGCGCACCCAGCCGTCGGGAAGTGCGGGCAACTTCGATGGATCGAAATCCAAACGAACTTCGTCCCCTGATCCAAATACTGCGAGCCTGTCATCGGTCGCGATCAGCAGAGGGAGCACGTCGCCGTAGCGCGTATAAGTTCCTGCCGGGCGCGTGTACGGGCCGGTCGCGCTCGTCCTCTCGTAGATGTATTGGACGTTGCCGGGAGGCTTGCCTTCGATCTTCAGCGGGAAGCCATGGAATTGCAGATCAGCGCGGGAGAGTGGAACGGTCGTCAGGTGTACGGACCGACCCGCGCTTTGATTCGGCTTCTGCGACGTGCGATCAATCAGGATGCTGTCCCAATAAATCTGCAGATTGGTGGTGATGCGAATCTTCTGCGTGCCCGGCGGCAACTTGCCGCTGAGATCCGCGGTCATAGTACGCGGACCGCCAGCGGGAAAGCCCATATCGTCGACTACGCGCGACCATTCTCCGTTCGCACCGAGCGCTTCAAGGTAAGGAGAGATGGCCTGCACTCCAGCCTGCGACGCCGCGTACATGCTGTTCGCGGAGAAATATTCGATCTCGCCATGTAACAGCAGCCAGAGCGCTCCGCCGCGGTAAGGCTCGCCGAGATCAAGGGTGAGGTTGTGCGGATTGGCGAAGCCCTGGAACTGCGTCAACGCGAAATCGCCGAAGTAGCGATGTGCTAACAAATCGGGGAGAACGTTGTGGCCGTGTTCGTCCCAAGCTCCGGCGGGAGGACGAGCATCGCGGCTCACTATGACTTTGAACTGCGGATACGGCGGATTCGAGGCGAAGTATTCGTTGGGATGCACGTCGACGTCTGCGGGATGATCGACGGCGAGCAGGCGCACCTGATCGAGATAGACGGCTTCTTCCAGCGGCTCCATGAAGCGGAAACTCAAGGTCTTATTCGTGTCCGGGTGCCCCACTTCTCCCTGGTTTTGGGAGAAGTGGGGATTTTCCTTCTCACGAATCCTGCCGCCATCGATCTTGATGTACTCAACCGGACGCGGAATATCCCGTTGACCGGGGCCAACCCAGTGTCCGACGACGCCCGCGCCCAGCATGTCGGCAACGAACTCGTAGCGCTCGCCATTCCACACAAACAACGTGGGGCAGGAGCTGCCGCGGCGATCGATCTCGAGGAAGTCCTGCTGCTTGTCACCGGCGACATTGATCTCATCCTGCAGAACGCCAGTGGGCCACAGCATGCGCACGATGTCGGCCTCTTTCGCGTCACCGAGGCCAACGGTGAGATACGGCGAATTCTGGCCGAGGTAGCCGTTGGAGCCATAGATTTCGAACTTCTGCCGGTTGCCGCCGGCAAACACTTCGACCTTGGTGCCGATGGCGGACTTGTTGTCGTTCAATCCCTTGAGCGAAAGGCGCAGCCAGTGATTCTGATTGCCGCCTTCGTTGCGCAGCAGTACAGCGGGGCCGTGATTCTGCGTGATCAGCAGGTCGGTGGCGCCGTCGCCATCGTAGTCTCCGGTGATGATGGCGCGGGGATCTTTGAGTTGAATCTCGTCGAGGCCAACGTCGGTGGTGACGTCTTTGAACCCATCAGGCCCGAGGTTACGGAACAGGCGAACTTCGCCCTTGCCGTCTTTGGTCTCGCCAACGGCGACGAGGTCGACCCAGCCGTCGTTGTCGTAGTCAAAGGCGGCGATGCCAAACGATCGAATCCAGTTGACCTTGGGAAACTCAACTCGCTCGAAGGTCTTGCCGTGGTTATTGCGCCAGAGTGTTGGGCCTCCCCCGCCAGATTGGGTGAAAGCCAGGTCCATCCACCCGTCGTGATCAAAGTCGAGGACTGCCGCCCCAACGGCATCGATCCATCCGGGGAAAGGCTTACGAACGGGGAACTTTCCTTCGCGTGGGTTTTCGAAAACAGTTATGTCACTGCGGAATCCCGAAGCCACGATATCCACGGCGCGATCGTTATTGTAGTCAGTGCCGATTGCAAATGTGTAGAAGCCCTGTGCAGCCAATCCGATCACGTTGCTTACGTCTTCGTAGGTTCCGTTCCCGTCGTTTCGCCAGAGCTCGTTCGCCCACTTTCCCACCCGTTCGGGAATCGCTGGTTGACGAGCCTTCTCACCGGAAAACGGCACAGCGGTCGGGCCGTAGTCTTCTTCCAGAGCATGTTTCGACGCTTTCGTTATGTAAAGGTCCAAATCGCCGTCGTGATCGTAATCAATCAGAGTTAGGCCAAGACAGAATGAATCCTTGTCCACTTTTACTTGGCCGAGGCGGGCGGATTGCGTAGCGTCCTTGAAGGTTCCGTTCTTCTCGTTGTGCAGAAGGACAACGTGGTCACCGAAGCTCACAGCGAGATCAGTGAAGCCATCGTTGTCGTAATCACCGGCAGTGCAGCTGATGGCGTGCTGTTCCGAGTCGAGGCCAGCGCTTTTGCTTACATCCTCAAACTTGCCCCCGCCAAGATTGTGGTAGAGCGACATCCCGCCATTCGCTCCATTATCCGGGAGAAAAAGGTCGACCTTGCCGTCGTTATCGTAATCGAGGAAGCAAGCACCAGGGCCGAGCGCCGCGCCAAGGCCGTGCGACTCGCTTATGTCTGGCTTGGTTACCAGCCCCGCCTGCGCCGTCACGTCGACAAAGTGCAGCTTGATCTGCGCGGGTGCTTTTAACACTGCCGAAGGCGATTCCACCGCGCGCGAGTACTGGCCCTGCTCGCCATAGGCCAGGCTCATGGGCACGCCGATTTTGTTTTGCGTGATGTACTGGAATTTCTTCAGATGTTCGCGGGCGTGGTCGACGTCGGTGGACTGCTGGTAGGCCCGCGAGAGTCCGAATTCCGCCGAGGCATGCAGCGGGTTGAGTTTGAGCGCGTGCTGGAAGGCGTCGATGGCTTGCGGAAATTGCTTCGCCTGCACGTAGGCTGTGCCGACGAAGTACCACGTGTCCGCGTCGTTGGGATCGAGCTCGGTCACCCGCTTGAACGCGTCAATTGCTGCTTGCGCGTCGCCGGTGTTCTTGGCGAGCAGGCCTAAGTTGTACCACGCATTCGGATTCTTCGGATCCTGCTTGAGCGCGTTCTCGAGAGCAGCCTTAGCTTCGTCTACCTTCTGCAGGTTCAGGAACGCGATGCCTTCATTGAGGCGCGCAATCGCCAACTTGGGATCGAGGGCAGCCGCTTGCTGGAACGCCTTGAGGCCTTTCTCGAAAAGTTGCTGGTTCATGTAGGCGGTGCCAAGATTATTCAGGCGCGCCGCTTCAACCGGGTTCGTGGGCTTCGATTCAGTTTGCGGAGCGGTGGTAAACAGGCCGAACGCGGCCAGGATGATGCCGGCCAAACCAACTGGGATTCGTGAAGTCATTCGATAACGATTTAACCACAGAGGGCACAGAGAACACAGAGGAACCCGAACGTCTGTCATCCTGAGCGGAGTATGGACGCGCTTCGCGCGGCCATACGCAGTCGAAGGATCCCTAGCACTCCCGATGCTGCGCGATTGTGGCAAGGCATTCTCGCGGAGAAGTTCGCGCCGTGGGCGGATTCCAAGAGGAATCCCCTGAAGCTCCGGAGGTCGCGTCCAGTTGCAAGGGATCCCTCGACTCCGCAATTGCCTTCGCTATCGCGAACGCAATTACTCCGCTCAGGATGATAGTTGAGCGGATCATTTAGTTTTCGAAGCCACGGCCGCCTTCCCATAAGCGCGGCTCGCGATCACGCCCTTCCCTTCCTGCACGGTGACGGTCTGGCCGGCGTTGATGTTCGAGAGCTTATCTACCTGGCCGCTGGGCCATTGAATCTCAACGCTGTCGGCTTTCGCTTGCGTACCCAGCCCGAACGTCAACACCAATTCGCTCTGTGAAAGATAACTCGAGCCGGAGCGCAGCATCTTCCATTGTTTGTCTTTGTCGTTACCCGAGGTCACACGCACGACCGCGCCAATGCCGTCCCGGTTCGATTTTGTGCCGACCAACTTCACCCGCAGGCTGTGATTCGATCCACCCTCGTTGTGGAATAAATAAGCCGGACCGGCATTCGTGGTCAGCACAATATCCGGAAAGCCGTCATTATCGATGTCGGCGTAGGCTGCGGCCCGCGCCACTTTTGGGGCGGCGAATGCGCTGCCCATCTGAGTCGTCACTTCCTGAAACTTCCCGCCGCCGAGATTCCGGAACAGGTGCGGAGGCTCGGCGTAACTCACGCGTTTCTGCACGCGTTCGATCTGGTCTTCGATGTGGCCGTCGGCGACGAAAACATCAGGCCAGCCATCGTTGTCGTAATCGAAAAAGAAGCAGCCGAAGCCGAGCGTAACCAGCGTAGCCCGTCCGACTTCGGATTGCGGAGCCTCGTCGACGAAAAGTCCGCTGCCCTCGTTGTGGTAGAGCGAGACCATCTGGTTGGCGAAGTTGCTGATGAGAACGCTGGGATGGCCGCTGCGATCGTAGTCGGCGGCGTCCACGCCCATGCCGGCGCGCGCCACGCCATCCTCGCTGAACGCAATGCCGGCGGCGACGCCGCGCTCTTCGAATGTGCCGTCTTTTTTATTGAGGTAAAGTTTGTTGGGCTGAGTGTCATTGGCGATCAGAATATCGGGCCAGCCGTCACCGTTGTAGTCGAGGATTGTAATGCCGAGGCTTTTCGAAGTGGGATCACCCAGGCCGGCCTTTTGCGTGGCATCTTCAAACTTGCCGCCACCCAGGTTGTGCCAAAGCCGTAGCGACGTCCCCTTGTACGACTCCGGCGTACAGTATGACTTATGCGCGCCGTCCAGCGTGCAGTAGAGATCGGTCTGCTCGCTCCACTGCACGTAGTTGGCGACGACCAGGTCGAGCTTGCCGTCGCGGTCGTAATCCACCCAGGCGGCGCTGGTGGAGAATTCGTTGGGACCAATCATCCCGGCGGACTTGGTGACATCGGTGAAGGTGCCGTTGCCGTTGTTGTGAAACAGATGGCTCTGCCCTAGAGCGGTGATGAAGAGATCATCGAACCCGTCGTTGTCGTAGTCGCCGACGGCGACGCCCAGGCCGAACATGGGGACAGCAAGGCCAGCCTTGCGCGTTACATCTGTGAACGTGCCGTCGTGGTTGTTGTGGTAGAGCTTGAGCGTGGTGGCCCCGGCTTTCGTGTGTCCGGGCCAGTCTTCACCATTTACCAGAACGATGTCGGGATAGCCATCGTTGTCGTAGTCAATGAAGGCGCAGCCGGGACCCATGGTCTCCGGCAGCCACTTCTTTCCGAAGGCGCCGTTGTTGTGAGTGAAGTGGATGCCAGCTTGCGCGGTAATGTCGCGGAAGTGGATTTGCTGGGCAGAGCTTGCTGACGTAAGGCCGCAGATCAATAACCACAGAGGCACAGAGACACAGAGGGACGTTAGAGAAAACACCTTTTGTCTTTCTCCGTGTCGGAGCCTGCCCTGAGCGCAGCCGAAGGGTGCCTCGGTGGTAAATTGCATTGAGATGGTGCGCATTATCTGGAGGCCTCTGCGGAGGTAGTGGTGGACCCGAGCCGGGCTTTGCCCGGCTGGACAGCCGGGGCGGCTGTCCGCACATAATTTGAGGTGGGCGGCAAGGTTACCGACACATGCTCGTGCACCGCTTGGCGCTCGTTGTTATCTTCCGGATGCAATTGGCGATACGGGCCCGTGATGGCCTGCGATGATTCGTCGGCCTTGAACCGCAGATAACGGGCCTGATGTTCCTTGGCCAGCTTCTCGTTGCCCAGGCCGCTGTAGCATAGCATCAGGTTATAGTGCGCCTGCAAATCTTCCGGATCAATCGTCAGCGCGGAATTCAGAACTCTCACCGCGTCATCATACTTGCGCTCGAGGAAGAGCACGCGGCCCAAATCGTTGAGTGCAACCCGGTCTCTCGGATACTGCTCCAAAACCTTGCGCAGGCGGTCTGCGGCGCCCGCATAGTTTCCGTCGGAGCGCAACACTTTGGCGTAAAAGAAATTCGCACGCGCCAGCGCCGGACTCAAGGTCAGCGCCTTCTCCAGCACAGTGCGGGCGCGTTCCATATCACCTTCCTGCACGGCGGCGCGGCCAATGTTTACCCAGCCATCGGGATTGTTGGAATCCGCTTCGGTGACTTTCTGGAAAGCGGCAGCCGCTCCTTTCAGATCGCCTTGCAGAAACAGGCCGATGCCATAGTCGTTCCAGCGTTGCCACTCGTCCTTGCGCGTGATGGTCTTCGGCTCGGCAGCCGGGGATTTGTGAGCTACAACTGGCAATGTGACCTCGTCCTCCGCAATGGTGACGATCGGCACATCCGGAATCTTCTCCCGCTTCGCTGAAACGCCGTTCAGCGACGCGGTAAAAACGAAGGGTCGGTCATCATAGTCTGGGTCAACCGCGTTGGGCTTGCTGGGGTCAGGCTCGCCCGCGAAAGAAAACTGCGTTTCCCACCACGAAAATTTTCTGTAGCACAGCCGGGCATGCAAAGTGATCTTGCTGCCCCCGTTCTCGGGAATCTGCATGCGGTAGTGAACCGTATCGGCCGCGCCGGGCGGAATCAGCCTCACGTAAACCACGGCCCGCGTGGCCCAGGCGTTGCGTTTGTTAATCGGATTACCGTGGGCATCCACCTGCAAGGAACGGTAAAAATGCGCGCCTTTTTCCACCGGACCTTTGCCGTTGTCCTCGACCATGCCGCTCCAGAAAATCGTCTGGCCCTTATCGTCGATGCCTTTCAGCTCCAGCCAAGTATCGTAGGCATCCACCGTTCCACCGGGGAAGAAGTGTCCAACTTTCTTGGTGCGCACCACGACATCGACGCGCACGGTGTCGCCCCGGCGCAACGGCGGCTGCACGCGATTCAGAGGAGCGCTGACGGGAGCCACTTCTCCCGCGGTCGAGGCATTGACCTTGCTTTCCGCTTCTTCTCCCACGGCAAAGGTCGTAGAAAGCTCCTGCTGCGTGCTCGCACTCGGCTTGAGCGGAGCTTGGGCCGGGGACAGCGCAAAAATGTCCACTGTCAGTGCGCCGTTCTTCAGGAAGTCTTCCGTCAGCTTGAGCTGTGGCGCATCTTCATTCGCCACCGGCAGCGCGGTATTGGCGCCGGGGAAACGATGCGAGTGCACGAACCCGTCGATATTCCCGGCGTCCTTCGAGGCCTCGGCGGGCATGTGACAATCGGCGCACTGCTGCGGCTTCGGTGGATAGTAGAATGACCGCGCGCCCTGTCCTGAAACGCCGCTGGCCTGCCAGTTGTCGTATTCGTTGAAGCCGCGGAACCAGCGGTAGTGATTTACCGGAACGTCGAGATGCACTTTGTGGCAGGATGAGCAGAACTCTGCGGTCTGCGTACGCATAAAAGGTTTGAGGAAAACGCGCCGGTGCGGCTCAGGATTCAGCCGGATCAGAAAGTCATGCAGGGCCCGCGCCACCGGATTCTGCGTCGCCGCCAGTTCGTGCAGTTTCGGATACTCCAGATAAAAATCTCCCTGGCCCATCGTGCTTTTCACATCGGCAATGGAATGGCACATCATGCAACCCAGCCCCGCCTGCGACTCGGGGCGATGCACGATCTGTTTGATGGGAGTGTCCATCAGCCCGCTGTACAGAACGGCGGGGTCGTGGCAGCCGCCACACCATTTCGAGGGCTTGGTGCCGATTGTGTCCTGCATGTATTCAATCGACTTGCGGTACCACTGGTTATTGAATGACGAGAAATGATGGGCGGAGCTGAACCATTGATTGTAGATGTCTTCGTGGCAGCGCTTGCAGGAGTCGGACTCCATGAAGAATTTGCTGGGAATTTTCTGACGTCCGTACACTTGCGCCGAACTGGGGAAGAACGCACCTTCGGGACCGTCGCCTTCTCCGTTCATGTTGTCAGGCGGCATGGCGGGATTCAGGATGTGGCTCCGCGTCTGCCAACTCTGACGCACGTAGTGTGCGCCGTAGCCGAGGGCGCCCAGCAGGACCAGGCAAAGGGCACCGCGGAAGGCGGACGGGGCAAAGCTGCTCGCGGGGTTGCCCAGGCGGCCGGCAATTAGAAATCCGACCCCGGCTAACGAAATCACGATGTGTATATAAAACTTGATCCACTCAGTGCGCGGAGTCCCGGTTTTGATCAGAACCAGGCCGAGAATCGCTCCGACGGCGATGAGGATCCAGCCGACGCGGGCGGGCCAACTTCCGCCGCGCAGTAGTCGGAACAACATCGGGACCAGCAGGATCGTTGCGAGCACTCCTCCTACGGCGTGTAGTAGGACCGCAACTGCGTAGAAGACATTGGGCTGAGGAAAGCTGTACAGATAGGCTGCCGAAATGACGAGGAATGCGATAACCCAGTAAAGAACTCGGACGGAAAGAGCTTGGGATGGGGAATTGTCTCGCATCGGAGTGACAAACGAAGAGCTTACTGCGTCAGAAAATCAGCCTGACAGTAGCGCCATCCAAGTTACTCAGAGGAAGCGGAAGGCGGAATAGTACAAAAATACTAGAATGTGCCTCAATGCCCTGCCGGACAGTTCATTGGGCGGCCGCAGAGGCTGAAGCCCCGATTTTTTGGACCTCTTTGGGGCACGGCTGGAAACCGTGCCCCTCAGAACTATTTGAAACATGCTTCGGGTCGCTGCAAAGTGGGGGCTTCAGCTAATGGGCGGTCGTCGCCACGCTCCGCGTTCTTTTTCAAGCACTGCTGCTACAGCTAACACTTGCTCTTCCTCCCATGGCCGTCCAACAATTTGCACGCCGATGGGCAAGCCTTCCGAAGATTGACTCACCGGAACTACGACACCGGGATTGCCTAACAGGTTGAAGAATTCCGTGTAGCTCCACGCGTCCAGATACTCGACTGTCTTGCCTTCTATCATCCAACTGCGCTCGCCGTGGCGGAACGCCGGGATCGCAGCCGCAGGGCACAACAGAATCGGGTACTGCAGCATCTGAGCAAGAAATTGAGCACGGAGCGCATCGCGCTGAATCCAGGCATCCAGCAGTGTTTCGCCAGTATGAGCGGGTTCGGACGCAGACCATTCCAAAAACTGTTTCAGGATTGGACTGACATCAGACTCGCGGTGTTGGAACATCGGCCGCAGGAGCATGCCGCCAGCGACGACAAAATATTTCCACCACAGTTGCCGCGCTGCTTCGAGTCCCTCCGGCTGAAAGCGTTCCACCTGAAATCCAGCGCTGCGCAAGGCTTCAGCGGCAGTGCGGACCGCCGCGCGGGTTTCTGCTGTGACGGGTGTGCGGCCGTCATCTTCGAAATATCCGATCCTGAGTTTCCTAACTTCTTCGTCGCCTGGCCAGCGCAACGGAACCGGCGCTGCACACGTGTCACCCACGTCCGGCCCCTGCAGCACCTCGAACAGAATTTTCAGGTCGCCAACGGTACGCGCCATGGGCCCCACAACGCCGATCAATGCGAACGGCCCCTCCGACACTGGAAAGTGTCCGGTCGCGGGAATTCGGCCCGGCGTGGGTTTGAGCCCGCAGATGCCACTGAAGTGAGCGGGCACGCGAATGGATCCTCCGCCGTCGCTGCCCACTCCGCCCGCCGACATGCCCGCGGCAATCGCTGCCGCTTCGCCGCCACTCGAACCGCCGGGCGTACGCTCCAGAGCCCACGGGCTGTTGGTGCGGCCATAGAGCAGATTGTCGGTTTCCCACGCCATGAGAAGTTCGGGCGTGTTGGTCACCCCCAGCACGATCGCGCCCGCCGCCCGCAAACGCGCCACCAGCGGGGCGTCCTGCGTAGCCACGAATCCGGCGCGCAGCCGAGTGCCTGACTCGCAATGCATCCCCGCAACTTCCAAACAACTCTTGATGCTGACCGGGACGCCATGCAGCGGGCCCAACTTCTTTCCATGCATGACTGCGATCTCGGCGTCCCGGGCGGCCTGATGCGCCCGCTCTGCGTCTACCTCTACAAATGCATTTAATTTCGGATTCAGCTTCTTGATCTGCGCCAGGTGGGCATCAACAAGTTCTACGGGAGAGATTTTCCGCTCGCGGATTTGCTCGGCCATGACGACAGCAGGAAGAAAATTCAGTTTGCTCACGAGGTACTTCCTCGCACGGGACGATCGAGCACTCGCTTCTCATCCTCAGACAAAGCGCGGCATTCACCTTTCACGAGTTCGCCCAACTGCAGCGGCCCGATCGCCACCCGCACCAGGCGCAACACCTCGACGCCCATGGCCTCGATCATCCGCCGGATTTGGCGATTCTTTCCCTCGTCGAGAACGATCTCGAGCCAGCAATTTTTCTGCCCGGAACGCAAGCGACGAGCCTGCTTCGCCCGCAGCACTTCCCCGTCTTTGGTTTCCGCGCCTCGAACCAGTGCCTGTATAAAAGCCTCATCCGCAACTGTTGCGATCTGCACATGATAGGTCTTGTCCAAATTCGTCTCCGGCGCCGCGATGCGCGCGCCCCACTCGGAATCATTGGTCAGCAGCAGCAAGCCTTCGCTGGCTTTGTCCAGGCGGCCAACAGGCGCCACCCAAGGAAGCGTTCTGTCGGCAGATTGTTCTTCCCCGCGGAACGCCGCCCGCAGCGCCGCGTAGACCGTCTCCCGCCCTTTTTCGTCGGAAGCCGTCGTCACCAGACCGCGCGGCTTGTTCATCATGAGATAGACTTTCTCAGCCGCGCCGATCGGCTTGTCATCCACCTTGATGTGGTCCTGTTCCAGGCGGACAGGCGTCTCCGGATTGCGGCGTACGCTTCCGTTCAGGCTTACCTGGCCCGTGCGGATCAGTTCCGCCGCTTGCGAGCGCGAGCAGTAACCCAACTTGGACAATGCACGCGCCAGGCCGATTTTCCGAATTGCTCCGTTCGCTCTCACCCGCTCATGCTAACCGAGATTTGGCTGGACCACGATACGCGATCCAGCACCACTTGGTAGGATGTTTATCGTCGAATGACTGGAAAAGGAGATCTCATGGCCACCCAACATCCCCCTCGCTTCTTGAAGATTGTCGACGACGCGAAGACACGCGTGCGGGAGACGACTGTAGACGAAGTGAAAGCCAGGCTGGATCGTGGAGAGAAGTTCACGCTGGTGGATGTGCGTGAGGAAAGCGAATTCGCCAAGGACCATCTCCCCGGCGCGATTCACCTCGGAAAAGGCGTGATAGAACGCGACATAGAGGCTCGGGTACCCGAGCTCAACACCGAGTTAGTGCTCTACTGCGGCGGTGGATTCCGCTCGGCGCTGGCCGCCGACAACCTGCAGAAGATGGGCTACAAGAATGTGATTTCGATGGACGGCGGAATTCGGGATTGGCGCGAGAAAGGCTATCCGCTGAGCAAGGGGTGAGAACAGTTCTCAGTTCTCCGTTTCTATCCCACCAAGTTTTTGGTAAGCTCCGGCTCTGCCACTTATGAATGGTCGCATCTTCTTCTGGTCGCTCACGTCGGCGCTTGCCGGATTTCTTTTCGGTTTCGACACCGTCGTTATTTCCGGCGCCGAAAAAACAATTCAGTCGCTCTGGGGTCTGAGTCCGGGACTGCACGGCATTGCCATGGCCTCGGCCCTTTACGGCACCGTCGTCGGTTCCCTGCTCGGAGGCTGGCCCGCTGACCGGTTCGGACGCAAAGCCACGCTGCTTTGGATCGGCGTTCTTTACTTTGTCGGTGCGGTGGGCTCAGCGTTGGCGCCCAACGTCGCCACTTTCATTGTTGCGCGCGTGATCGGGGGGTTGGGCATCGGCATCTCTACCGTCGTTGCCCCCATGTACATCTCGGAGATCGCGCCGCCCAAGCATCGCGGACGGCTAGCCGGCATGTTCCAGTTCAATATTGTTTTTGGTATCCTGATCGCTTTCGTGTCGAACGCGCTGCTCGCAGGCATCGGCGAGAACGCCTGGCGTTGGATGTTGGGAGTGGCCGCGTTTCCGTCGTTGCTCTACGCGGTGTTTTGCTTGGGACTTCCCGAAAGTCCCCGCTGGCTGCTAAGCAGAAAAGGGGACCGAGAGGCCGGCCTGCAAGTCCTGCAACGGATCGAACCAGACGCTTCGAAAGCCGAAATCGCAGCCGAGGCGGATACGATCATCGCCGCATCGTCCGAGAAAGCATCGTCTGGACATTTCTGGACGAGACGTTTAAGCAAGCCGATCCTGCTCGCCATCTTGATTGCTTTCTTCAACCAACTTTCCGGCATCAATGCGATTTTGTACTTCGCTCCCCGCATCTTTGAACTGACCGGTCTCGGCGCAAAGGCTGCGCTGCTGCAATCGATCGGGATTGGCTTGACCAATCTGGTTTTCACTTTCGTCGGCCTCTGGCTGATTGACCGCCTGGGCCGGCGCACGCTTCTTTATGTTGGCTCGTTCGGCTATATTGCCTCCCTCGGCCTGGTCGCTTGGGCCTTCTTTACAAATCACTTCTCGATTGTGCCGGTCTGCATCTTCGCCTTCATCGGCGCCCACGCGATTGGACAAGGCGCAGTCATTTGGGTCTTTATCTCCGAGATATTTCCTAATCGTCATCGCGCAGAAGGTCAGACCCTCGGCAGCTTCACGCACTGGATTTTCGCCGCCTTGCTCACAACTTTCTTCCCGAAAATGGTCGCAGCCTTCCCTCCCGGTTACGTTTTCTCGTTCTTTGCCGGCATGATGGTTCTCCAACTTGTTTGGGTGAAGACGCTGGTTCCGGAAACGAAGGGCGTGCCGCTGGAGCAAATCCAGAAACAACTGGGCATTGAATAAGGCGCTCACATGGAATGTCTGGGTCGGCCAATTCTCATTGAGTGCTAACGCCCTGATTACTTCAACTATCGCTGCGTATTGAGCTACAGCTAGGCGTACTCTCCATCTACTGTATCTTTGGGGTACTCCTCCTCGGCTTCCTTTAGGACACTCCAAAAGCCAGTAGCTAGTGGCCCTTTCATCAAATTCCCATTTATGAGTAAATCATCTTGACAAATTGAATTCTTGGTGTATCCTTCCGCTACCGCTTCGCAGTGTAAGTAATTGGGGCAATCAGTAGGTCTAGGCTTCGAATTCCGGGGGAACTCCGCACTAAGCAAGGTGCCGTGAGCTGAAGGCGCAAGCTGCGCGTGTAGCTCAGGCGGCACAAATGGTGTATGCCGTGCGCGAGGATGCATTCAGGCCGGCTTGGCGATGGCGCAGGACGTTCTTCTGGGCGCTATTTGCCCTAGGGCTGCTGCTCCAGGCCTGTGGTCCACACCTGAAAATCAAAGACAATCGGTTCGTCCTGCCGCCGTCCCTCATCTCGGCCAACTCGGAGATTCGACCCGCTGAGATTGTCGAGCGGGCGCGAAGAATGCAGTTGTTGTCCAGTGTTTTGACTCTCGGAGGCGCTCTCGGCTTGGCTCTATGTTATGGCAAGGTCCTCTTTGGGACGCGCTCGGCCCGACGCGACCTTGTGGACGGAAGCCCGGTGGCTTCGACCAGATCTCGAACCGTGGAGTGATGTGAGGACGCGAGCGCAAGAGTCCCTTGTCTCTCATCTGCCCGCGCATTCGAGGATTATTCGCAAAAGGAGAAGACAATGACACTACGTAGTCACAACTTTGCTCGTCCGGCGAAGTTAGTTCTGGCTGCAATCGTCGCTACTGTGACTTTTGCGGTCGTCGGGCACGCCGTTCAGACCATCACCACTCCCAATGCTGCGTCTTTCGCCTATAGCCTTTTACCAGGCACCAATGGCGCAAACATCACACCCGTCTTGAACACGCCAGTGATGATCTTGGCCGACCAGACCGGGGTTGTCTGCGGGTGCGACAATGTTGGATCGAGCCTCATGACCGTGGTGAATTCCACCGTTGACGGCGAATTAGTGTGGAATGGATTCGAAAGTAACAGGGGCGGGCTTACCTCAGGCTTCAGCCCTGTCGCGGGAACCCACATCATGTTCATCGACTTCGCTCATTTGGTGGACCTACAGGTGACTAACGCGACCAGCTTCCATGTCCACAACTCCAGCAGCAGCAGCTTCAGGTACAACGGCAACGTCACGCTTATTTGGTAACGCAAAACGCTGCGCGCCGGCTGGACCGGGGCGCAGCATTACTCTTTCCGCATTAAGAATCGACAGTGGCAACATGCCTTCGGCGATTACTGGCGAAACATGCTATTACGCGCATCCTATGAAAGAGGATGTCAAGAAAAAAAACTTCTCCCCGCCCCTCGAGAAGACGCGGGTGTGGTGACTTACATCCAGCCCCACCTCATTCTTAGAGGGGTTATTGGTTTGGTTGCTTTGGCCCGCCGCACGTTCTAGCGGCAATGCCAATCCCAGTTGCTTGTCCCCAACTCGACGGTTCCATGAAGCAGTGGCGCTCGACCCATTCGGCTCCCGAAGCTACGCAAGCGAAGGGTTGGCTTAAGTGCCAACCATGATCCTATGTGAGACTCGAGGCCTACAGCTTTTTTGGGTTATCCGAGGGGGCATAGGATTGAGCCGGAGACTCGGTGCGAAACTTCCGCACACAGAGCGCCTAATGAGTGTATCGATACTCTCCCTCGAACCCGAGCATCGCAAGAACCGATTTGGACCACCACCGAGGCATGCCAACCTGGGAGATCACCCGGGTTCTGTTAGATGCTCAAACTGCTTGCGCTTTCAGTTGTTCTGCGTCGAAACGTTCTCCTCTCTTCCAAAGTGTCAAAGTAATGGCCGCGATCTTGCGCGCCAGGGTCAGACGAGCCATCTCCGGCTTCATGCCCTTGGCCAGCAAAGCCGCGTAGAAATCGTGGAACGGTCCCGTACCACAGCCGGCCCTGGTGGCCGTACTCTTGAAGATCTCTTTCATCTCATGGTTGTGGTTCTGATTGAGACCACGAAGTTGCTGGGGTTTCTTGGAGCGTTGCAATTGTCCACGGACAAAGCGGAATTGCGCACTGTCGTGCGTCTCAATGCCCAGGCCACTATAGGTCCACAGTTGCCGCTTGCTTCGGAACCGGTGCGTGCGGGGTTTGCATCAGTGCGATCAAGCGGGCTGCCCGAATCGGCCCGATGCAGGGAATCTGGCGCAGCAGTTTCGCTGCTTTATGTTTCCGGCTCTCGGCCAAAAACTCGGGTCGCAGGTTTCGCCGCAAGGCCTGCAATCCATCCAGCTGTTGATAGAGCAGCTCCGCGCGGCGGCGCAAGCCGGCT
>Ga0137390_10000651_pt1 | contig 24480 bp, 20 predicted proteins | sample 15con2h24AmetaG_FD_104937 | JGI IMG/M metagenome (GOLD analysis project Ga0137390, IMG submission 104937) | Vadose zone soil microbial communities from Angelo Coast Range Reserve, California, USA - 15con2h2.4A metaG | ecosystem: Environmental > Terrestrial > Soil > Vadose zone > Saprolite... | reverse complement strand
TCACGCAAAAAAGATGCGAGGACCGGGAAGCGCAGAAACTTAGGAACGTTTTTGTCACTGGCGGCGGCGCAGAAGCACGAGCGGGCGGTACAGTTCTTCAAGAAACATTGAGCCAACTCTCGCATGGAGTTCCTCCGCTCGGGGCGAAAGCAGGTTCCTCGGCTTCGCTCGGAACTAGAGTTCTTCAGGGAGGGCTGGGGACGAAAGTGCGGCTCTATCCGTTCGCCAGTTCTTTCGCCCGCTGCGTCGCCTTAACCACGGCTTTGATCAGCGTCACCCGCAGCTTTCCTTCCTCGAGCTCCATGATTCCGTCAATGGTGCATCCCGCGGGCGTGGTGACCGCGTCTTTCAGAAGTGCGGGGTGATCCCCGGTTTCGAGCACTACAGTTGCGGCGCCGAGGGTCGTCTGCGCAGCTAACAGGGTGGCGATATCGCGAGGTAGGCCGACTTTCACACCAGCCTCAGCCAGCGATTCCAGAATGATGTAAATATAAGCCGGGCCGCTGGCAGAAAGACCGGTGACCGCGTCCATGTGCTTCTCGTCCACGACGACCGTCCGGCCGACGGCATTGAACAAGGCACAAGCTGTTTCCACGTGCTCAGGCCTCGCATACTGGCCTTTGCATAGCGCCGTCATCCCCTGGCCGAGGACACAGGGAGTATTGGGCATCGCACGAACCACTGGAACGCCCCCGCCGAGCGCGGTCTCGATCTGTGAGGTGTGCACCGATGCCGCCACGGAAATGACCAGCTGCTTATCCGTGACTTTGTCCGCAATCTGTTCGGTCAGCTCCTGCACCACTTGCGGTTTCACGCAGACCAGAATGACGTCGGCGCCATCCACGGCAGCAAGATTGTCGGTGGTCACCGTGACGCCGAGCTTGCGGGACAAATCCTGCACGCGAGACTCGTGTGCGACCGTAGCACGCACCCGCTCCGGCGAGAGCCGGTGCTTCTCCACCAGCGCCTTCACCAGGATGCCTCCCATCTTTCCGGCTCCCAGCACTGCAATGCGGCTCTTTGAGAAATCAGGTTGCATCCGGTTTGCCTCCATTTGCGGCCGTACTTCGGGTGAAACACTCCCACGGCCAGACCTTCGCTGGCAAAAAGCATCTCCACCTGTCGAGTGAAGTTTGAAGATATCACAGTCGGCTGAAGGGTTATGGAGTGACGGTCAGGCTCATCTGAGTGCTGTGGGTGACGGAACCTGAAGTCGCGGTTAGGGTTATGTTGTAAGTGCCGGTCGGGGTTCCCGGGCTTCCGCTCCCGCTGCCGCCGTTGCCCTGCAGGCCGCTGCCACAAGAGACACAGGCAAGGACACTCAAGAAGAGCGCGAATGTGATAACCATTCGACGCAGTTTCTTCGACGGGGGCATACCAGTGGACCGCCGTCGTCCCAGCCAGAATACTCCCGCGATTGGAAAGATCATCACGAAAGTTAGTGCCGCAAGGTTGGCCGAGCGCAGAATCGGGGCCGTCGTGGAGACCTTCATCGTGACAACCGAGCCTCCGTTCCCCAGCGGCACTTGCGCGGGATTGAAAGCGCAGGTGGTCAGCGCAGGGAGCGTAGAGCAAATAAACGTTACGTTGTTGGGAAAGGTCGCCGTGGTCGGCGAAACGTCCAGGCTGTAGAGCGCAGGATTCCCAACGACGACGGACACGCTGGGCGGGGTCGCACTCAGTGTGAAATCGAAACTCTGGACCGGGAGGGCGGTGAAGTTGACTGCCGCAGACGGCGGGATTCACCGCGGTGAAGCCATCATCTCCCGCATTGACGTTTACCCATGATCCACCGCTCTGCGAGAAGGCGGTTGCCGGAGTGCCGTTGTCTTGGGTGCCCCCAAACATCAAATTGGCATCGGAAGCCGATTCGGAGACCGAGACGAATTGTGTCATGGGCCCCAGCGTCGAATTCAGGCCATCGAACTGATTGGCCTGGCCGCAGGTGCCGGTTCGCAGTCCGCTGAAGCCGTCGAGGGCACGATAAATCCCGCCGTCGTTTGCGAAGTAGAGGAGTGCGGTACCGTTTGCGGCGAGAAAGTCCATCGCATGCTGGTCGGGATGGACTTTCGCAATGTCGCTGCATCCGTAAACCTGAGCCAGATTCAGGAACGTATTGTTTCCGGAGCCATTGCACGTGGGGAAAGCATTTGTGATTGTGCACTTATAAAGGTTTTCTGCTCCGGCATAGAGGTCGGTTGCGGTCCCGTTGGGAACGGCTGCCAGCGCCAGGTTGTAACGTCCTTGTACCGTTCCGCAGCCGCCGAAGACATCGCCGCAATTGGAGATGCCGGAATCGTTGATCTGGTTCCACGACACCCCGCCATCAACGCTCTGCCAGATGCCTTGGTCGCCGTCGTTGGCGTCCACGTCCCAGACGTACATTTCACCCATCCCCGACGAACCAGGCCAGTTGGGGACCACCGCAATTTCGCCACGATAGATGGGGCAAAAACTCGGCAGGACAGTCTGCGGCGGACAGGACGCGGTGTTCAAACCGCTTCCCGGCTGAAATGCGAGCCTGCTCCAGTTGATTCCATCAGGGGACGAATAGAATCCGTGAAATCGAATCGCCGCGTAGAACGTGGCTGCGGCAGAGTTATAGACCACGGATGTTATGGAAGCGGGACTCGTACTTGTGCCCCCATCACTGACGCTCGCCGCCTGCCACGAGACTCCCGCATCATTCGAGTAGTACAAGCCGCGATTCGATGCCGCAGGATTTTCCAGGCCTTCGACAATGCCCTGCGAAGCCGCCGCCGCTGCCGCCACGACCAGGTTTGGATTGGCAGAACTGAAGGCCATCTGGCTGAATCCCAGCCCCGCGAACGAATGTGTTCCGGACACATCCCCTGAAATGAGCGTCCAGCTTTGCCCTCCATCGGGCGAGCGCAGAATGCCGAGTCCGTAGTAGGAATCCGCTGAACTGTTAGTCTCGCCTGTTCCGGCCAGGACCACACTCTTGGTGGGATCTGGGATTGAGAGTTGTGGCTGAATCGCGATCGCTCCGATGGCCAGAGTCGCCTGATTGTCGGTGAGCGCGGTCCAGTTGACGGATACCGGGTTGGGGCTCAACGCCCCAGCGTTACTAGATTTCCATACTCCGCCATAAGCGCCGCCAGCGTAAACCGTGTTCCCGCTCGGATCGTTTGGGTCAATCGCAACCGCGGTCGCCCGGCCTGTCACCCAACCGTAGTCCTGCGATCCGATGCCGCTCGCATCTGAGGGGAGAGGCGAAGGGCCGATTGAGACCCACGCACCGCTGACTCCAGTCGCGGCCTGGCTCACGGCATACGCCGTGCGCATCAGAACTTTCTGCTGGATCGCGCGATTTCGCAGCGCGGCAGAGTTTGCGCCAGGAATGCGCCGGCCATTCATCTGCCATTCCTCACGGGCAAGAACATGCCGCCGACGCTGGACAGCGTGTGTCTGCACGGCGGGCTGTTGCCCGTGCAGGGCGCTGGTAATCACGATGGCGATGCATGCCAGTGCGACTGCGGCAGATCGTCTGCGGATCTTGTTTGCGGCAAGCTTTGTCATGGGGCAATACGGTCACGCGGTCTTGCTCACCGGTGGCGCGGCCGATATTTTTCCCAGATGCACCGGCCGCGCGATGATTGAACCGACAGTGCGATTGTGGGCCTTGGCAATGCCTTCGAAATTGATTCCATGCCGAAGTTCGTCACAGATCTGAGCGTCTTGCTGGTCGGACCACGTCTTGCCCGCGTTGGCCGGGAGGAACCTCCGCGTACGCTCTCGTTCCTGCTGAAATTCCAGCGCCACAATCGCGCAGTGCAGAGCGCGCACCGCCTGCGGATGCTGATACAAGCAGTCGCTGGTCACGATTTCTCCCGTCTCTGGATGCACACCGTTGGCCAGCTTGCGCACGATGTCGAGCGCTGCCTGAATTTCCATTCGTATTTCTCCCGTGCAAGATCCTACGGTGGCGCCCGCCGCGACCCCTGTGACCAATGAACACCTCCGCTGTGACGAGACCCAGAATGGAATTTTCAGAAGGCGAGTGCGTTACACTCTTTACTTATGGACTGGCAGGCGTTTTGGCTGACAATCCGGCTGGCTACGGTGGTGACCGCCATTCTTCTTACGCTTGGGCTTCCGTTGGCATACTGGATTGCTTTCTCCCGCTGGCGTTGGAAATTCCTGGTTGAAGCAGCTGTGGCGCTGCCGATTGTTTTGCCGCCGACGGTGCTTGGCTTCTACGTGCTGATCTTGCTAGGACAACGCAGCCCATTCGGGCGATGGTGGCAGTCCATGACCGGACACACGCTGGCGTTCACCTTCAGCGGCCTGGTTATTGGGTCTGTGCTCTATAGCCTGCCGTTTGCGGTGCAGCCATTCGCCACTTCCCTTTCCGCCGTGGATTCGCGGCTACTGGCAGCTTCGGCGGTGCTTGGCGTCTCCAAGTTTCGGACGTTCTGGCGAGTAATTGTGCCTCTCTCTGTTTCCGGGCTGGTGACTGGAATCGCGCTGAGCTTCGCCCACACCATGGGAGAGTTCGGCGTCGTCCTCATGGTTGGAGGCAACATTCCGGGAGTCACGCGGACGCTCTCCATCAATATTTTCGACCAGGTGCAGGACTTGAACTATTCCGCGGCGAATACTACCGCCCTAGTGCTCGTCGTGATTGCGTTCGTCCTGCTGTCGTTGATTTACTCACTGAACCGCAATCTGTGGAAGATATGGCCACGACTGTAGAGAACACCAAGTCAGTGCCTGCACAACTAGAGATGGCTGCGGGCGCTCTCGACGTACGCATCCGCAAGGCCTTCGGCGCGGGTTTCGAGCTGGACGTTGCCTTCGCCCTGCGCCGCGGAATAACGATTCTGTTTGGGGCCTCAGGAGCTGGAAAAACTACCCTGCTCGATTGCATTGCCGGGCTCACTCCGCCTGACTCTGGACGAGTCACCATTGGTGACCGAGTGCTATTGGATTCGGAGCGCCGGGTCAACGTTCCAGTCAGAGGCAGAAACATTGGCTACGTGTTTCAAGACCTTGCTCTGTTTCCGCACCTGAGCGTGGAATCCAATGTCGCTTACGGCCTCGCGGGGATCCATCCCCAGGAACGTGAGCTGCGGGTCGGCAAGGCGCTTGACGGGCTCGGAATTAAATCGCTGCACAACCGTCGTCCGGCACAACTTTCCGGTGGAGAGCGCCAGCGGGTTGCCCTGGCTCGGGCGCTGGTGACCGGGCCTTCCCTTCTGTTGCTCGACGAGCCGCTGGCGGCGCTTGACTTGCCAGTTCGCATGAAAATCGCCGACGACCTGCGCCGTTCGATCCAGAATTTACCCATTCCGGTTCTCTACGTCACCCACAGCCGCGATGAAGTCTTCATGCTGGGCGAAAGGCTGCTGGTTCTTGAGCGCGGCAAGGTGATTTCAGAGGGAACGCCGCATGAGGTGTTGTCCGCGCCTCGAGGTGAAACCGTCGCCCAGCTTGCCGGGTTTGAGAATATTTTTGACGCGCAAGTCATGTCCATTCACGAAGACCGCGGCACCATGACTTGCCGCGTCGGATCGGCACGGTTCGAGTCGGCGCAAGTTGAGCTTGAGACCCCGTTGGTTCGAGCAGAGCCAGGCGGCCAGATGCGCGTCGGAATCAGTGCTGGAGACATCCTGCTGGCAACGTCCGCTCCGGTAGGCCTCAGCGCCCGCAACATTCTGCCGGGCAAGTTGCTCTCTCTTTCCCAAAGAGATGCCATCATCGTCGCCCACGTGGACTGCGGAGTCGAGCTTGCCGTCCATTTGACGCTAGGCGCGCGCGATTCGCTCGAACTTGCACCCGGGCGACAGGTTTGGGTGATTGTGAAGACCCATTCGTGTCATCTGCTGGGTGTGTCCACTGCGGTCTGACATGGAGTCGCCAAATGCCCGATCGGCAGATTGATCTTGCGCAGAACTTCGGCAATCGCGGTTTCCTCCGGTTGTTCGTAGCCGACGTGGTAGTACGCAATCGTGCCGCTAGGATCGATTATCGCTAAGAGTGGCACGCCGTTCAGCATCCACGATTTCGCCGTCTCGCCATTTATATCCCGAAGGTTTGTCCACTCATACTTGTTCTTGCGCAAAAAATCGAGTGCCGCGTTCGGATCATCGTTCCAGTTGATCCCAACAACGGTCAGACCCTCCTCATATTCATCAGCAATGGTTGCCAAGCTTCGTATCTGCTGAACACATGGCACACACCACGATGCCCAAAAGTCTATTAGCACTACATGGCCTTTCAGCGAGCTGGCATCGAATGGCTTTCCGTCAAACGTTTTCAGCCTTAAGGACGGCGCTGGAAAGCCAGTCAGATCCACAGCACTGTTATCCAAGAAAAGACGACGAGCCAGTTTAGCGCCCGCCGGCGGAGCGAAATTAAAGAGCGCATCCGAAACCGACCCTCCCAAATCGACAGTTTCATAGTAAGTTGTCGTTACCCTATCTATTTCATGCAGGGGCTGGAGTGGCGAAGCGCTGTCACGCACAGAAACGGTTTCTCTACGCACCACTCTGCGATCCTTCTCAATCCAGAAAGTAGCTTTCGCAGGATATTTCGTGGCGGGAACGTCCTCCGGGCTGCTGTATGTAGCCCGGATCACATAGCAAGGTACATGGCGTCCTGCGAGCATGATGGTTTCGTCTGGCAAGAATTCCGCCGTTTGAATTCCTTCACGTGCCAGGTCCTCGACGTAATTTTGTGCGCTGCGCGCCACAAAGGCTCGAATTACATCATCTGGGCCGTTCGCCTTCGCGGTCAGTTCTGGGATTGCACGTCGGGTGTATTCATTTCTCCATGGCTGGAAAGTCCACTCTGTCGTGCCATTGGCGACGACAATGTTCCATTGATCGGGTGCCTTGATGTCGTAGTGGTACCGTTGGCCCGCCATCTTAGCGACCACAAAACGCTCCTGCTGCCATGTGCGTTGTATTTCGTCTGTGATCTTCGACTCACGCGTGCCCTCAACGTAGTACGTCGATAGGCTTGCATAGTTATTTAGGACAGCGTGCAGCGTGGTGCTGGCGTCTTGAGCACTTGAACACCAAGCAGGAATCGAAAGCAAGAGAAAAAAGATCAAACGTGGGGCAGGCATCGTGGCACCTCAGGCGTCCATCGCGGCTCAATTGCATTGTTGCCGACCAAGTCCAGATTGTAGCGCGAGGCTCTCAGGGTGTTGGCTCAACCAGTGCCCCAGTGATAGCCGGGGACTTCTGAAGACCTAGTCCCGCCTCTTTCATCTTCTCCATTTCGACAATCCCCACCCACTGCCCATGCCGATACTCGACATAAACAACGGTCCCTCCCAACACGGATGCGGCTGCTTCTGGGGTCAGGTCGCGGTGGAAGCCGAAGTAGCGCGCTTTCCACTGCTGCCACAACTGCCATCGGTCAAAGATGTTGGGCGGCGGCTGGTACTTGGTGGAGAAGACCAGCGCCACGTCGAAACGCGAGCGGGCTTCTGGGCGTCCTTCTGAACTGCCATCTGAACGGGCTTCAGAACGAAGATCGGCGGCGGAGAGCAACTGCTCGGCGGTGAAGTCTTCGATCTGCACAATCTGGACAAGCGGCATGGGTCGCGGGACGTATCCGAGATAAGGCTGGGTGAGTTCGCCGCTTGCGGGCCACGCGGTGAGCACTCGAGCGTTGGGATAGCGAGCCAGGAGGAAAGTTTCGGCTTGCTGGTGCAGGCGAATGTAGTCCCGGTAGGCGAGATTGTCTTCGGGAGCGAATCCGTAGGGAGGATTCACGAAAAGCGCGGCGACGAAGGCCAGCACGACCACGGCAATCACCGCCTTCCAGAGGCGCAGCCTGCGCCAGATGGTTGAAACATAGACCAGGATGACCATCGGGACAACCGGAAGCATGTAGCGGGCAAGGACCGCGCCACCGATCACCGCCAGCGCGCCTCCGTAAAAAATTGCGCTAGCGAGGAAAGTCATCTGAATTGCGGGATCGATGCGCGGCTTTTCTCCGGTCGAATCCTCTTTCTTCTTGGGCGAGTGCCACATCGCCAGAATGCAGGCGATTGTCAGGACGTAGAGGTTCATATATCCGACGGCCTGCCAGGTCCGCAGCAGAGCCGCGAGGAAGATTCGCAGAGGATGCAACGTCCCCTGCACGTTGTAGCGGAAGAATTCGGGGTTGCCGAAAACGAATCCGGTGCGGGCGTAGTGGTAGGCGTACCAGAGCGCTAGGGGCAACAACGGCACGGCCAGCGACAGGAATTGACTCGTTGAAGCTTTTACCGCATCCCGGCGAACAACAGGTTCTTCACCGGCTGACGCGGGTTCGGAATGACAAAACCATAGGGGTTTGTTCAAGATCAAAGAGAGGCTTTGCCAAAGCAGCAGCGCCAGCGGAATCAAAATCGCGGTTTCTTTAGCCAACGCGGCTAGCGAGAACCAGACAACACAGGCCACCCGCCCTTGGCGAAAATACGACTCCAGACCCCAAAAGATCAGGCCGGCAGCGGGCAAGTCGACTTGCGCCAGAGAACTTTGCGCGAAGAAAACAGGATAGGCCGCCGTCAGCAGTGTCGCCATGGCCGCAACAGTTGCGTTAGAGACGGTCCTCGCCAGACAAAAGAATCCCAGCAGCGAGAAAGCCGCCAGCAATAGCATGGAGCATCGGGTCACAATAGGGCTGTAGCCGAAGATTTTCCAGCCGAGTGCAATCCAGGCCAGAACCAGCGGAGGATGCGCGTTCGAAGGAGTGGAGTGCGGAATGAGCGAACCTGCAAGCAGGTCGCGCGCGGCGGGGACGTAGTAACCAGCTTCATCCCAGAAATAAGGAAGGCGAAGCAGGCGAATATGTAAGGCGACGAGAACCGCGGCAAACAGCACGAACAATGCCGCCGTCCTGCCCGGGCCGAGTTGGGAATCGGTTGCCAGGGCTTTAGTGCACCGGGCCGGGGGTGGTTACTCGTGGATCAAGCTTAATCTCGCCGAAGGTGCTCTCGTAATTGGAAACATTCTGCTGCAGGATCGCTGACAGTGCCTTTGCCTGTTGCGGACTCAGGTAAATACCCTGAAAATTTCGCACCTCAACCTGATTTTCTGCCTGCTGCTGCATGGTGCCAAACACGAGAAAAAAGTCCCAAACGTTCACCCGCACCTGCACGCTGTTGGCATAAGTCTCGCGATAGTCGGCGGTGTTTACCACACTAAAATTCGGTTGCGTGGGGATAATCATGGCACTCAGTTTAGCGGGAATGAAGGGAGAAGAAAACGTGGAAAATCGGCTTCGGGCTTCAGGCTTCAAGTTCCCGGCCTCAGTCTCAGGAGTCTGGCTCTGGGGCTTGTCCTCTTAATTTAGAATGGCTCTAAGCCGGGATGGCGGAATTGGCAGACGCGCTGGACTTAGGATCCAGTGCCCTAAAGGCGTGCAGGTTCAAGTCCTGTTCCCGGCACCAGAGAGTCAGGCTTCGGGCCTTGGGCTCGCGCCTCAGGCGTTAGACTAGTCCGCCAGTTCTGAATTTGCCGGAGAGTCCGCTCTGATCTCAGTCTCAGCGAATGGCCACCACAACGCGCTGACTAGAGCCTCCCATCCGATCCTGGGCAGGCCGCGCAGGACCCGCCGCCGCAGATCCGAGTACTCCTGGGTCCCGGCAAACAAGTCGCGCATCAGCTCTCGGAACCGCGGACTCCGGGCGGTCAGTTGCACCATACGCTCCAGCACTGGTCCACCCAACCAATCGCCGCAGTAAAAACGATCCGCGATGCGGGAAGCGCGCTCAAGCTCCGGCAGAAAATCCTGCTTTACCAGAGCTGGATAGCGCTGGGGCTCACCTGCCAACAGCGCTTCGGAGAGTAGTTCCGCCGAGCGCAACGCGTAAAACAATCCTTCTCCGGTAATTGCGTCAACAAATCCCGCCGCGTCTCCGGCCATGGCCCAACCATCTCCGCTGAACGCCATACTCTGTAGCGTCTGTGCCGTGAACGAAGGAAGAATGTGGGCATAGAAGCGCGCGCCTTCCAGTGTCAGTCCGAATTCCGGCAAGGAGTCTTCCAGCAGCCGCCGCAGTTCGGCAGTGCTCTTACCTTTCATGCGTCCGCAGATTCCTGCCGAGAAGTGGTCAGAGCGCGGAAATACCCAGAGGTAGCCGTGCAAGCCTTTCAAGAACTTGACTTGGGCAACATGACTGGTTCCGGGGATGTAGAACCCGACCGCGACCATGAAATTCTCCGGCCCAAAGGCCTTCGAAAACCGGCCGCGAAACGGATTGCGCGCTCCGGCCGTCAGCACGACGAAATCAGCGCGGTAGTTTCCAGAGGACGACTGGAGACACCAATCCCCCGCACTTCCATCAATTCTGGTGATTCGTTCGTGCAGCACTCGAGCCCCAGCATCGCGGGCCCGCTCCAGCAACAGACCATTCAGCGCCAGGCGGGAGAAGATTGCGATTGGCCGATCGAGTTGGAATGCGACCTTGAGGCCAGAGGGAGCGATCAGTTCGCAATTGCTGATCCAGTTGCGCTCAACCTGCGCGTCCCGAAGGAACGGCCAGCGCGCTAGAGCTTTATCCGTCAGACCGCCGCCGCAAGGCTTTTCCCAAGCCAGCTTTTCGTCAAAAAGAAGGACCTCGCGTCCAGCGCGAGCCAACTCCCCAGCAGCAAAAGCACCTGCGGGGCCGCCGCCTATGATCGCAATTCGTTTGGGAGCCATGACTCAGAACGCGAAGATGTGCTGATTTGCCTCTGATGCTAATAGACAGGCAGGAAACAGGCAACCGCCTGCTCGCGAGGTGCGTGTCCTGCGCGAAAAACTGCCTACTGGGCTGCCGTCATCTGCTGATAGACCGCAAGCCCGGCAATGGCCAGGACAAGTACCGCCGAAAGTGTTCCCAGTACCTTTACGAATGGACCGAGCTTGTTTACCCTCGAGATGATCTCGACCTGCTCCCTCGCCATGTGCGATTCCGACTCGCCCAGGAAAAGCTGGTCGTCTTCATGCATGGTTAGAGTGCCGCGATAGATCAGGAGGATAATTAAGGCTACGGTGAGAACTACCCATGCGACCACAAGCTCGAACAGAGTTGTCATAAATCACCTCGTGCAGGCGACCGTTCTTGCCTTCCACCTGGGCCGCCGTGCGCGGCTCCGGGTAGGGATCCTGCACGGATTATAGCTCTGGATTACCTTGCGGAAGAAGGTTTTTTCAGGCCGGGACCAGTCTCTGACAAGGAAACAGACCGTTCGGTCGGTTTTCCTCTCAGCGAACCAACAGCGACGTCAACGCCACGACAACCCCAATTGTGCTGAACACAATTCCGGAATACCAGAAGATTCGTCGTCCCGAGAGCAGGGTAATCGAGGTAACCACCAATGCGATTTCCAGAAACACTTCGCTCAAGTCGAAACGGTCGGAGCGGCGGCTTTCTACGGCCGTCTCTTTTTCAAGTTTTCGGGCCTCAGCTTCAATGTCGTTCTTATCGGTGCGGTAGCGGTCAGCTTCGGCCTTGTACTTGTCGCGCAGCTGGGCCGCTTTCTGAGTATCGGTGGCCACCATAATCGAATCGTGATCCGCCTCGATCTCATCCTCGTGCATGCGGATGTTCTTGGCCTGGTAGTAGGCCCACTTATCGCTGACCTGGGTTTGCAGAAGCATCTCTTCGGTGTGGGCGCGGTGACCCAGCAGCGAAACAATGGCCAACCCTACAGCCAGGATCGCCATAGTCAGAGATACAGGCGCCATCGTGGGGTCGTGCGCGCCATGCTCGGCGTGTTCGTGGAGTTCGTGGAACTCTGGGGATGATCCCATAAGTGAAAACCGATGTTAACGATTCGTGGGAAGGCACGCAAGGGGGGGACTCGTCGCAGCGATTCGAGAGATCATGGCCCCTCCCCGCGGAAGCTTCTACTACACGCTGGCCTGCGCCGCGTCGCGCGGTTTGGCGTGGCACATCTGTATTCTGAGTTCTGACTTTTTACTTCTGCACACTCCCGGATTTTTCAATCTCAAATCTGCAATCTCTTCAATACTTCACAATCGCCGCAAAAGACTTCGCATCCAAACTCGCCCCACCGACCAACGCGCCATCAATTTCTTCTTCTGACATAAGCGCCGTCGCATTCTCCGGCTTCACCGAACCGCCGTAAAGAATGCGCAGTCCATCGGCAAACTCCTGCCCGAAGGCTTTCGCTGCTTCTCCGCGAATCAGTACATGCGCGTCAGATGCCATCTGCGGCGTGGCGGTCTTGCCGGTTCCAATCGCCCACACCGGCTCGTACGCGATAACCAGCCTCGCCGCTTTCTTTGCTGAAATAGCGTGGAAGGCGCGCACGCATTGCCGGCGCAGCACGTCTTCGGTGAGTCCAGCTTCGCGCTCTTCGAGTACCTCACCGACACAAACAATTGGCGTCAGGTGGTGTTCCAGTGCGCCTTTCAGCTTCAGGTTCACGCTGTCGTCGGTTTCCCCAAAATACTGCCGACGTTCAGAGTGGCCGATGATCACGTGCGTGCAGCCGATTGCCACCAGCATCGCGGAAGAAATTTCGCCCGTGAACGCGCCTTCGTCCTTCCAGTAAACATCCTGCGCGCCAACCGCGATTTGCGATCCTCTGGCGGAATCGAGCGCCGCGTGCAGATCAATATATGGAGGACAGACCACGATCTCATCCCGCTCATGGCCATGAACCAGAGGCAGAAAACCGTTGAAAAACTCTTCCGTCTGAGTGGGATTCTTGTACATCTTCCAGTTGGCGGCGATCACTTTCTTACGAGCCATGCGCTCAATTCCTTTCTCTATTTTTCAACCACAGAGGACACGGCGGTCACCGAAAAAACTCATCGGGCAGCGAATCGCAGAATTGTTCAGCTTGATCCTTAATGCGCCTCAATTGCGAATTCCCTTCTGTTCTTAGCCGCTCCTTCGGCGGCTCTGACGTATGCCCTCAGCGCGGAGCCATCGAACAAGACAAAGCGCACTTGTTCGATCGCGCGCGCATTCCCTACGGCATCGAGAACCGCTGTAACCGCGATCTCTGCGGCTTCATGCAGCGGATATCCGAAGGCACCTGTAGATATCGCGGGAAAAGCCAGCGACCTGATGCTGTGTTCCTCGGCAATCCGCAGTGACTCGCGATAGCAGCTAGCGAGCACCTCATGCTCTCCGCTGCGGCCACCGCGATAGACCGGACCGACAGTGTGAATCACATACTTTGCCGCCAACCGGCCGCCGCCGGTTAGCATCGCCTGCCCGGCTGGCAGTGTTCCGTTCTGAGCTACATACCGCTTACACTCGTCGAGAATGGAAGGTCCTCCGGCGTCATGAATTGCGCCATCGACGCCCCCACCGCCGAGCAAGTACGAGTTAGCGGCATTGACAATTGCGTCTGTGGTTTCGAGAGTTATATCGGCCGGGCCGTGGAATTCCACGAGCCACTTGTCGCTGACGAGACGTACTCTGCTTCGTGCCAAGATAAATACCGCGGACGTATTCAGCGTTTATCGCCGAGCGCAACCACTCCCGGCAATTGCTTCCCTTCCAGAAACTCGAGCGAGGCCCCGCCGCCAGTCGAAATATGCGAGATCTTGTCCGCCACTCCGGCAGCCTTGACTGCGGAAACGGAATCGCCGCCGCCCACGATCGACGTAGCGCCGGCATTCTCCGCCACCGCGTGCGCGATTTTAAACGTTCCCTTCGCAAACGGAGACATCTCGAACACTCCCATCGGCCCGTTCCACACAATCGTCGCTGCCCGGGAAATTTCTTCAGAAAAAAGTTCCGCCGATTCAGGCCCAATGTCGAGCCCCATCAGATTTTCCGGGATCGTCTTTACCGTTTGCGCACGCGCGCTGGCTTCGATGCGGTCTGCGACCACGTGGTCCACGGGCAAAAGGAACTTAACCTTCCGTGTCTTTGCGTCTTTAAGAATCTGCTTCGCCAAGTCGAGCTTGTCTTCTTCTACCCGCGACTTCCCAACTTGTTGACCTTGCGCCTTGAGGAACGTGTAGGCCATGGCGCCGCCGACGATCAGCGTGTCCACTTTGGTCAGCAGATTTTCAATTACCGCGATCTTGTCACTGACTTTTGCACCGCCCAAGATCGCGATAAACGGCTTCTCCGGATGCTCCATCGCCCGGCCCAGGTACTCCAGTTCCTTTTCCATCAAAAGCCCGGCCGCGGATTTCTGCACGAATTTAGTGATCCCCACGGTTGAAGCGTGTGCCCTGTGCGCGGTTCCGAACGCGTCGTTCACGTAGTAGTCGGCCAGGGCCGCCAGTTGCTTGGCAAATTTCTCGTCGTTGGCTTCTTCTTCTGCATGAAAGCGGAGATTCTCCAGCAACAAGGTCTGCCCTTTTTCCAGCTTCCCCGCCATCTCCTCGGCTTCAACCCCAACACACTCGGGACAGAAACCAACGTTCTCACCCCGTGCCAGTTCCTTATCGAGCATCATGCGCAGCCGCTCGGCCACGGTCTTCAGGCTCATCATGGGATTCGGTTTGCCTTTGGGACGGCCCAGATGCGAAGCCAGGATCAGCCGCGCCCCATGCCGCAGCGCGTACTCAATGGTGGGCAGCGTTTCGCGAATTCGCGTGTCGTCCATGACTCGACCGTCTTCGAGTGGAACATTGAAATCCACGCGCATGAAAATGCGATGCTCGTTCAGCGGCAAGTCGCGGATGGAAAGCTTTGGCATTTTGATTCTTCCTCGCGTCGTTGGTGAAGGCCGAAAAGCTACTAGCTCCTAGCAACCCAAATCGCGATTTCGCCAGAAGCCACGGGCTAGAAGCTAGTAGCTGCTTTTCACAGTCCCTTGCTGCCGATGAAGTTAACCAAGTCGCGCACCCGGCACGAGTATCCCCACTCATTGTCGTACCAGGAAACAACCTTGACCAGGTTGCCGACCACCAGAGTGGAAGGAGAATCCACAATGGAAGAGCGCGGATCCCCTTTGAAGTCTGACGAGACCAGCTCGTTTTCCTCGTGTCCAAGATAGCCCTTCAGCGGACCGCTCTCCGACGCGGCCTTCAACGCCGCGTTCACTTCTTCCTTGGAGGCCTTTTTCTCCACCAGTGCAACTAGGTCCACAACCGAAACATTTGGCGTCGGTACGCGAACTGCGAAACCGTCCAACTTACCTGCCATCTCCGGGATCACCAGCTTCAGCGCCTTTGCAGCTCCGGTTGAAGTTGGGATCATGGAGAGCGCGGCCGCCCGGGCGCGCCGCAAATCTTTGTGAGGGAAATCAAGAATGACCTGATCGTTGGTGTAGGAGTGGATGGTGGTCATGGTCCCGCTGACGATCTTGAATGCATCATTTATAACTTTAACAATTGGCGCCAGACAGTTGGTAGTGCATGAAGCATTGGAAATAATATGATGCTTCGACGGGTCGTACTTATCGTGATTGACTCCCAGCACAAGCGTGACGTCTTCATTCTTTGCCGGAGCCGAAATGATGACCTTCTTCACCGGCCCGCGCAGGTGCTTCTTGGCATCTTCGGCGTTAGTGAAGCGTCCAGTAGATTCAATCACCACCTGCACGCCGACGCTTTCCCACGGCAGCGCAGCCGGGTCCTTCTCTTTGAAAACTTTGATTGTCTTACCATCCACCGTGATGCTGTCCGCCCCGGCAGTAACTTTGTTCGGCAGGTTGCCGAGGACCGAGTCGTACTTCAGCAGATGGGCCAGAGTTTTCGGATCGGTCAAGTCATTGACCGCCACGAATTCCAGGTTTGAGTCGTGCAAAGATGCGCGAAGAACATTTCTTCCGATTCGACCAAATCCGTTGATACCTACTTTTATGGCCAATGTCGCCTCCAAATGAAACATGAATAAGAGATGAAATTGCTTACGGCAAACTTGGGCTCAAGGGGAACAGAAAATGGTAACAGGCGGACGTGAACAGCGGCAAATTAGAACCTGATTGATATTTCCGCAGCTTCAAGTCACTTTATCGAAGTGGAACACTCTCAGTCAATGAAGGTTTGCATCCGGGATCACTGGGCAAACTCAATCTCCAGGAACTCGTTCTCCTTGCTCCAAAACGGCAGGCGCGCCAGCCAGTACTTGCGATTCAGCGCTTTTCTTGCTTCCGGCCATTGGTCAGGTGGCAACACCCGCGCAGTCGCTGAAAACTGCGGCCCGATAATCTTGCCGCTCATGGTGCAGGCTGTAACCTTGATCTGCGGATTGTTGCGGATGCGCTTGTACTTCCCTGAATCGCTACGCGTCTTCACGTAGAGTTTCCCGTCCCGCTCCGCAAACCATACCGGCGTGTTTACCACTTGGCCGTTCTTGCGGAACGTGGTCAGCGAGATGTACTTCTGCCCCTGTATCTCTTTAGGTATCGCCATCCATTGCTCCGCCATTTACATTTGATGGTCAAACCCCAAAAACGCCCGTGCGGAATGCGCCAAGGTTCGGTTGGCGGCAATTGCCCACAGGCGTCCCAATATGTTACAAGCCCTACATGCGTAAATGGATGCAAGAGAAATTGAAACGGCGTAAAAAAACGCCGGAAGAGGCGGCCGCTCAACCCGCACCTTTGCAACCGGCTTATTTCGACCCGCAGGAGAATCTGCCCGAGACCCCTGCGGCCAAGGCAGCACCCGAGCCTGCACCCGAATCCTCGCAGCCGGCTCTGGAAAGAGACTCTCCGGCAACCGCGCCAAGTAGCGAACCCGCCGTTGCGCCTCAATCCGCCGACAATGCCCGCCGCCCTCGGCGCCGTCGTGGCCGTGGCGGTCGCGGACGAAGGAGCCCAGGCCAGCGATCGTCTGTGCCGGCCGTGACTGCCGATCCGTCTCTTGCGGCAACGCCCGTTCCCAGCGCTCCGTCCGGGCCACAGGGCACTCCGAAAGGGTTGGTGATCCTCGCCGTCGGCCTTCCTGGTTCCGGCAAGAGCTCATGGTTCAAGCGCCACAACATCACTCCGCTTTCCAGCGACTTGCTCCGTTCCCTGCTCTTCGACGACCCTGCCGAGCAACGATTCCAGGATCTGGTTTTTTCTAATCTGCGCTCCATGCTCAAAGCGCGGCTGATTGCGCATCGTCCCCTGAACTATGTGGACGCAACTAACCTCACCCCGCAGGAGCGCCAAAACTGGATCAAGCTGGCTAAAGATTTTGGTTACGAAGTTCAGGCCGTATTTTTTGATGTGCCTTTGGAGGTCTGCATAGAGCGCCATTCTCGTCGCGACCGCTTGGTACCGGAAGATGTGATGCGCAAAATGTCGGCCAAGCTGAAGGCCCCGACGTTTGATGAAGGGTTCTCCAAAATTACGGTGGTGAGGGTCAAGCAGCAGAAGCCGGAAGGAGAACCGTAGGCCCTTTAGGATGTGAGATCTCCCGCCAAATTATTGTAGCCGTAAGAAACAAAGTAGACAGGAAGTCCTGCCCTATCGTCGGAATAGATAACTGATTTTGACGAACAGCTCGCGGCCGTCATTGGTAAGCCGGTTGGAGCGCAACAATCCCCCGCCGTTGGGATCGCATTGGGTAGGTCCCGTGAGACGAAGGCAGAGAGCCGGGTCAACGTTCTCCAGGTTGGAGTTGTATCCCACGTAAACCGCCGTTCCCGGATGTAAGAAGTACGTGAACAGCAAGTCGAAGTTCATGTTCTTGGTGGTTTGCAGGTTTGAGTAGCGAGGATTGCTGAGCAGGCCGTCGTACTGAGCGATGAAACGCAAAGAAAACTCTCGCGTGAACTGGTAATTCCATTTCGACCGGATGATATCGCTGTTGACCACGCCGTGGTGAACCAACCCGTTGACCACGCGCTCCAGGATGTAGGTGTTGTCAATTTGCAGACGGTGTGTGGGCTTGAGGCCGATCGTCTGGTCAATGAAAGTCTCGTTTCCGGTGTAAGGTAATTGGCCCGCAGCCGGCACCACCACGACCGTTCCGTCCCGAATGATGCGCGTAGTCCAGCTGAACATGCGCCACGGGCTGCCTCGAAATACGATCCCGGCGGCATCCTGCGAGTATTGATGATTGCTGGGCAGACCTGCAAAATCCACCGGCCGCAGCACATCGGATTCATAGGCGACGATGGGAGCCAGAATAATGTTCCTTTGGAATCCAAACACATAATCAAAACTCGCCACCTGTTGTAGAGTTACGCCGCGGTGGTCCCACAATTGGGTGGCGTTTTCCTCCGGCCCGTGGAAGATCAGATGCTTGCCTTCGGGGCGCCAGTAGAAATGCGCATACTCATAGAACGCCCGCTGGTCCACGCGCGGAACGAATCCGGTCTCCGTAAGAAATCTCGGCGTGATATCGAGATAGTCCAGACTGAACGTAAAGCGGCGCCCCTGTCCGGCAAGCACTCCTTCATGATGCTGTCCAAAGGAATAGCCGGTGATCGGATCGAGGGTGGAGCTCATGTATCCGCGATAGCTCGCATTCCAATTCTGGTTCAGGCGAAAAGTGCCGTCCAGTCCGCCCACCCGATTAAAGGTGTTCTGAAATTCCCGGTCGGTGTACATTGCGCCGATGCTCGATTGCTCACCCAGGTCGCGGCTCACGCGGGCAATGGCGAAATAGGCCCGCGTTCCGTGCAGAGGATCATTGTCGGGAACGATGAGGCCTGGCGAACGGTCATCGGCCACCAGGAAACCAAGATTCCACGGCCCCTCTTTGCCGGTCAGCCGCACACCAAAGGTCGGATCGGCAATCCGGCGGGTGAAAACCAAACGCGACTGTAGGGATCCGATAGAGATCAACGGCGCTTCAAAGAAATTCGAATTCTCCAGAAAGAAAGGCCGCTTCTCGGGAAAGAACACTTCGAACCGCTGGTTCACCGTGTTCTGCGGTTCATCGGATTCGACCTGAGCGAAGTCTGGATTGACCGTGGCGTCCAGCACCAGACTGTCATGGAAGACAAACTTCGCGTCCACTCCAGCCTTGCCCTGGAAGTTCGCCGAATCGAATTGCGGCTGCGTGGGATCGCGGGTATCGAGGGTGCGGAAGGTGCGCGACTCCACGTAAGGAATGAACTGCATGTTGCGTCCAGGAGAGACGTTCTCAAACCCGGTAACGGTAGCCTCCTGGTTCAGCCGCCCCGCCAGCTTGGCCGACACCCAGGGCCAATTGTCGTACTCATTATTGTGAGCGATGTAGCGGGTGAGGATCACTCCCCAATGGTCGGCATTGCTGGAATGGAAACGCAGGCTGTGAAACGGAATGGCCGTCCAAATAACATAGCCTTGCTGGCTGATCTTCGAACGCGAATACCAGAGCGTGTCCCACGAGTAATCTGGGCCCTGGCCCTCGGTCCATAGCGCATCGGCCTGCACGCCTCTCGGGTTCACATCAAAAATAAAAGCGTGGCGCTGGTCCTGGAAGGTATCGAGGTTAATCTCGATATAGTCGTCCGAGTCGAAGGGTGTCGCCGGCTCACGGTGGGTCAAATCCGCGCGAACTCCGTGGTTGCTGTCCCAGCAAACCAGTACCACATAGAGATTCGACTCGTCGTAGCCGAGATAGGCATCGGTGCGCTCGGTCGCCGGCTTGCCGTCGGAGGGCTGGTTCTGGATGAAGCCCGTTACCTGCTGGAGTTCTGCCGCCACGCCCTGCGGCGCCATGTCTTCGAAGTCTTCGAGCCGAGGTGCGTGGCTGACTCTCGGAATTTTGATTGAGGTGGCAGCACCCTGGCAGGCCGTGGGCGCCATCACTGCCAGCAGAAATGCGCCCTGGGGCATGGCGAGCAGCCATCTCCGAAGCGCTCTAACTCCCACCGTCACGCAACCCGCTCCCTGCACTCCAGCCTTTTAACAGCTAGGCTTTGGACGCCGGACGGCGGCGAACGTTAGCCTCATCGCTTTGGGTTCGGGCGGCCACAAATCTAAGCCAGTTTCCACTGGTTCACGATACGTATGACCACGGCCGAATCGTCAGTCCGTCAGTATCCTTTCAACGCTGCCGATTCTTTGACGTTGATCGAGAGCAAACCTGCTGCGAAGGCAAAACCCGTAGCCAAGAAGATGAAGTAGAAATAACAGGGAATTTCGTGCGTGCTGCAACCGGCCGGGCAACTAACTCGGCAGGTTGTTGAGCATAGAAGAGAACTTCGTACCGCACCACAGCGCAACACCAGGGAGCACTGTTTCTGGAGCTATTTAGCCCGGTAGTGCCGGGTCTTCCGGGTTCGGGAGTTAAGGACCTCGAAGCTTCCGTCCGGCCATGCGGTCAATTCGAGATAGTTTCCTGCATCCGGTCCCGAAGGATTTGCGATGAATTCCTCCGCGACATTGTGCGCCGTACCGCCTTCGTCAGAAAAATGTAGTTGCCACAGATTTTCCAGTCCCGGCGACTTCTCGATGATGTCCCATACCGAAGGCGTCCCACCCTTTTTCGCGCCGTTGTCCATGATCGCCACCCTAGGCGCGATTCCGTACACCAAAGCCGGGCTGCCGCTCTGGCTCCAGCCGTGGTGAGAAACGATGTAGATATCAATCTTCCCCAGCTTGTTTTTTGGACACATCAACTCCATCTCTTTGTCATGAGTCAGGTCGCCCAGGTCAAGAACTCGCAGTTTGCCGAAAGTAATGACCGTTCCCAGCGATCGAAGATTTTCCGTCTGGTCGGCCGGATACTGCTCCGCATTCTTGCACGCCGGATTCTCTCCTCCCGCGTCGGGCAGCGGACTGGCGAGCACTGCGCCATCAGCACTCGCCACGACGGCATGAATGCCAGCGATAGGCAGAACATCTCCAGGCTTGGCGGTTATGCGTTTGTACTTTCCGGGGGCCAGAAGGTCCTTATACGCCTTCCAAACCTGTACCGTCGGCGCGTCCGTGCTCTCCCGGTTCTCGCCGTGATCAATAAATGTTCCAATCGGAATTCGCGCCGCCAACTGTGGGACGCCGCCGACATGGTCCATGTGAAAATGCGTGATGAGGACGTAGTCAATTTTGCTGACCCCCGCCAGCTTGGCCGCCGCTACGATGCGTTCCGCATCGCGGCCTTCGTTGCCCGGCCAGCCGGTATCAATCAGAAGAGATTGCTTCGCGGGAGTCACGAACAAGGTCGCTTGCCCGCCCTCGACATCCACAAAATAGATGCGCAATGCATTCTCGGTCCGCGACGCGGGCGCCGCGATGGCAGATGCCACCACTAGTGTGCCCAATAGTCCCAATGCGATCGCGGAAGCGAAAATCGCAAATAGCTGGCAAAAGTATAGACGCCGTTGCTGCTGCTCGAATGCTGAAGAACCAGTGAGCACCATGTTCGAGTCTCCGTCGTAGGCTACTTCGGTTTATTGGCCCATGAGAGAAGAATGAACGAGCCGATGAAAGACAGGACCACCGATAATCCCGTTACGCTAAGCGAGATGATTGAGATGAGAGGTACCTTCTCTGCGCTCTGTTGGTAGTAAAAAATCATTTTGAACACAGCAGCTAGGCTCAACAGGGAAATGAACAGTACGCCAATTCCACTCGCCACCTCCAGCGGACGTTTCACTTCAAATCTCCTGGCCGATTCTCATCCGCCGCGGGAAGGTGTATTCTTCCCTCTCGCAAGGCGGCTCTGAGATTTACCCAAATGGTTGTACACGATTGTCGGGGCGTTTTCCATCGCCTCGGCGGATTGATAGAGCAATGAAGAAGCTCCGCAGTCAGGAATGGTTCGGCAGACAGGACCGCGAAGGGTTCATGTACCGCAGCTGGATGAAGAACCAGGGCTGGCCGCATGATCTTTTCGATGGCCGCCCGGTCATTGGGATCTGCAATACCTGGTCTGAACTCACTCCGTGCAACGCGCATTTCCGTGAGATTGCGGAATCCGTGAAACGCGGGGTGTGGGAAGCTGGCGGCTTTCCCCTCGAGTTCCCCGTCATGTCGCTCGGCGAAACGCAACTGCGTCCCACCGCCATGTTTTTCCGCAATCTCGCCAGTATGGACGTCGAAGAATCCATCCGCGGCAATCCCATGGACGGTGTGGTCCTGCTCATGGGTTGCGACAAGACCACGCCTTCCCTGCTCATGGGCGCCGCTTCATGCGATCTGCCTAGCATCGGCGTTTCTGGCGGCCCTATGCTCTCCGGAAAATTCCAGGGCCGCGACATCGGTTCCGGCACCGGCCTCTGGCAAATGTCGGAGAAGGTCAGCTCGGGGGAAATGAAAGCTGCCGAGTTTTTTCAGGCCGAAAGCTGCATGAGTCGCTCCAAAGGCCACTGCATGACCATGGGCACCGCGTCCACCATGGCGAACATGGTCGAAGCTCTGGGCATGAGCCTGCCGGGAAATGCCGCGATTCCAGCTGTCGATGCCCGGCGCTACACTCTGGCCCAGATGACCGGACGCCGCATCGTGCAAATGGTTCGCGAAGACTTGTGCATTTCTCGTATCCTGACTCGCGAAGCTTTCGAGAATGCGATTCGCGCCAACGCGGCCATCGGCGGATCCACCAATGCCGTGATTCACCTGGTCGCCATCGCCGGCCGCATTGGAGTACCGCTTTGCCTGGACGATTTCGATCGTCTGGGATCGGGCCTGCCTTGTCTGGTCGATATTCAGCCCTCCGGCAAATATCTGATGGAAGACTTTTTCTACGCCGGCGGCTTGCCGACCGTTCTTCGCGAGTTAGGCGAGGCTGGCGCGCTGCATCGCGACGCTCTGACCGTAAACGGAAAGTCTATCTGGGAGAACGTGGCCGAGGCACCTTGCTGGAATCGCGACGTGATTCATACTTTCGCCGATCCCTTCAAACCAAACGCCGGAATCACCGTTCTGCGCGGCAATCTTGCGCCCGATGGCGCAGTAATCAAACTCTCCGCCGCCAGCCCGCATCTTCTGCAGCACCGTGGACGGGCCGTAGTCTTTGAAAACATCGAGGAATTTCACAGCCGTATCAATGACGACCCTCTCGATATCGACGAAAGCTGCGTAATGGTCCTGAAGAACTGCGGCCCGCGCGGGTATCCCGGAATGGCCGAGGTCGGAAACATGCCTCTGCCGCCAAAACTTCTGCGCAATGGCGTGACCGATATGGTCCGCATCTCCGATGGGCGTATGAGCGGCACCGCGTACGGCACGGTTGTCCTGCACGTTTGTCCGGAAGCCGCCGCCGGAGGCCCGTTGGCCCTAGTGCGCTCGGGGGACATGATCACATTGGATGTAGCGAAACGAATTGTTCAACTGGATGTGGACGAGACAACCCTCGCCGCCCGCCGCGCCCAGTGGACGCCTCCACTGCTCCCGAAGCGCGGATGGGAACGTCTCTACGTTGAGCACGTACAACAGGCACATCTGGGAGCCGACCTGGATTTCCTCGTTGGACGCAGCGGATCAAAAGTCGCCCGCGACTCGCACTGAAGGCGACCTAGTTTGTCTTCGCCGGCAGAATAATCTTCTCCAGATACTCAAGCGGAAGCGGCCCTTGATCCAGAGCGCGATTGTGAAATTCTTCCAGCGTGAAGGCGCTCCCCTTTGCCGCCTGATATTTCTTGCGCAGTGTCCACCACTGCCGGTTGCCGACGAAATATGTCGGCAGCTGGGTTGAGCTCAACTTCGCGCGCACCAGTTTGCCCTCGGCTTCCGCCTGGGTCTGGAAAGTATCGTGCATCATCAAATCGAGCGCCTGCTGGTCGGTCATGTTCATGGTCTGCAGGCGAATATCGAGCACTGTGTTGGCGACTGCACGCAGCCAAATTTTCAATCTGGCAATCCGGAATTTCGGGCTTGAATCGAGATAGCCCTCCTGTGTCATGACGTCGGCTATGTACTCGGCCCAACCTTCCACATAAGGCCCGTTCGCGAACATGTTGCGCACCAGCCGCCGCGTTGGAGGCTGAACGTCATTGGCGTGCTCGGCCTGAACATAGTGGCCGGGCAGCGCTTCGTGCATGCTCAGCCACTTCAGCGTGTAGTTGTTGTATTCGCGCAGTTTGCTTTCGGCCTTGGCGTCGGACATTTTCGGATCAATCGGCGTCACCCAATACTGCGCCTCCGCCGTCGGCTCCAGCGGCGGTGCGGAATGGAAGCCCGCAACCGAGTAAATCCCGCGCATAAACTCCGGCGTAGGAATCACCTTCAAATTGTCGCGGCTGCCGAGCGTGACAATCCTCTTGTCGCGGATGAACTGCGTGATCCCCGCCAGATCCGCTTCTATCGCGCTCATCAACTGACCGCGCTCGGGATGTTCGTCGCTGATCTTGTCCAACACCGCGCCGATGATTTTGTTCTCGCGATCACGCGCCGGCAGACTGCTGTAATCATCCTGCCCGGGATACATCTCTTTATAGAGCGGCAGCGCCAACTGCAACATTTCCCCACGCACTCGCTTGATTTCGGCTTCCGCATCGGCCAGCAACTGCGCCGGTTCGATGGACGCCTCAATCACGTAACGGAATTTGAGCGCGTACCACTCCTCCCCCAAACGCCAGGTGCGACCGTTGGTCGGCCGCTTGGCCGGTTCATTCGTCATCCAATCATTGAAGTCGCTAAGCGCCTTCTTCGCCGGCGGCGCAACCTTGTCGTATTGCGCCTTCAAAGGCGAGTCCGCCGGAATGTCGCTGGCCAGCCCGTCGAC
>Ga0137390_10000647_pt1 | contig 24549 bp, 22 predicted proteins | sample 15con2h24AmetaG_FD_104937 | JGI IMG/M metagenome (GOLD analysis project Ga0137390, IMG submission 104937) | Vadose zone soil microbial communities from Angelo Coast Range Reserve, California, USA - 15con2h2.4A metaG | ecosystem: Environmental > Terrestrial > Soil > Vadose zone > Saprolite... | reverse complement strand
GCGCGACCAGCTAATCGTCGGCGGCAAACCAATCGCAGTGCGCAAAGTGGACGCGCAGACAGTTGTCTTCCAATTGGCGAAAACTTACGGCGCCGGGGAGAGGCTGTTCGACGGCCTGGCCATCTTGCCTCGTCGCTTGCTCGAAAAACCCTACACAGCGGGCAAGCTTTCCCAAGCTTGGCCGCTCGCTACGTCCGCGAATCAATGGGCTGGGCTCGGCCCGTTTCGTTTGAAAGAATATGTAGCAGGGCAAAAGCTGGTACTCGAGCGCAATCCCTACTACTGGAAACAAGACACAAAGGGAAACCGGCTGCCCTATCTGGACGAGTTGGTTTTCCTCTTTGTGCCCAATGCGGATGCGCAAGTCTTGCGGTTCCAATCCGGAGAGACGGATCTCATCAGCAGGCTCGGCGCCGAGAATTTTGCGGTGCTCAGCCGCCAGCAGGGCGGCTACACGATGGCCGATGCCGGACCCGGCCTCGAATACAATTTCCTTTTTTTCAATTTAAATGAGCCAGGGGGAAAGACTTCCCCGGATTTGGCGTGGAAAATGAAGTGGTTTCGCGAAATTAAATTCCGCCAGGCCATCTCCGCGGCGGTGGACCGCGATGCGATTGTACGGCTGGTTTATCAAGGGCGTGGAGCGGCGCTTTGGGGGCCCGTCACACCGGGAAATCGCCGCTGGGGAAATGCATCGATCCCACATCCACAACGTTCTCTCGAGAAAGCGCGGGCACTCCTGAAGGAAGCGGGCTTCACCTGGACCGCCGTGACGGATGGAGAGTCCACGCTAATGGATTCCGACGCCAAGCCCGTGGAGTTTTCCATCCTGACCAGTTCCACGAATGCCGACCGTACAAAGATGGCCACGCTGATTCAGGATGACCTGAAACAACTCGGGATGCGCGTGCAAGTCGTGCCGATGGAGTTTCGGTCCTTGATTGATCGCGTCACGCAAACAAAAGAATACGAAGCTTGCGTGCAGGGCTTGGTCAGTTTTGACGCCGACCCAACTCCTGATCTCAACGTTTGGCTCTCGAGCGGCGGCACGCATCTCTGGAACCCGTCGCAACCGCGTGCCGCGACGGCCTGGGAAGCGGAGATCGACAAGCTGATGGAGCAACAACTTGCCGAGCCAAGTTATGAGCAGAGGAAAAAGTCGTTCGACCGCGTGCAGCAGATTCTTGCAGAAAATCAGCCGATGATTTTTCTTGCCAGCCCGGACATTCTGACTGGTGCAAAATATTCCATTGGTAACTTCCATCCCGCCGTTCTTGAACCGTACGTACTATGGAATGTCGAACAGCTCTACTTCAGAAATACCTCGGGTAACGCCCACCAATGAGTCCTGTTATTGCCAAATCCGAAAAGAAATTTCGGAACGCCTGGGATGACCCACGGCTGGTCAAGGAATGTCTCGCGGGTAACGAAGAAGCCTGGTGCCTGCTGATTGACAAGTATAAAGCGCTTATTTATTCAATTCCCGTCAAGTACGGCCTGCCGCTTCACGAAGCAGCCGACGTATTTCAGTCAACCTGTATGGAGCTGCTGACGCGTTTGCCGGAATTGCGGGAGCCGAGAGCGCTTCCGAAATGGCTGATACAGGTGGCGCATCACCAGTGCTTTCGCGTCAAGCGTCAGCAGCAGCGCCTAGTCAGCCGAGACGCCGAGCCGGACTTGCCGGATCCGGAAACCCCCGCCATCGCCGAAACCCTGGTGCAACAAACGCAAGAAGAACAGATGCTGCGGGAAGCGATGGGGAGCCTAACTCCGCAATGCCGCCGGCTTGTGGAACTGCTCTTTTTTGAAACTCCGCCCCGGCCTTACGCCGAGGTGGCCGCGGAACTCGGTCTGGCACTGGGTTCCATCGGGTTTACTCGCCAGAAGTGCATCGAGCGATTGCGGCGGAATCTGGACGATCTGGGATTTCACTGATGCCTACGATGGTCAAGACAGTTCCGCTGGAAGAGCTGTTTGCTCAACTGGCTCACTTCGAGAGTGAGCCGGCCCGCCGCAAATTCCTCACACGCCACAAATCGCTGGCCCGGCCAGAGGTCGTCAAGCAGCTCTCCGATTTGGTCCTCGAAAAAATCCGGGTCAATACCCGCGAGGCGCTCTGCTTGGCGGACGCCGCCCTCCTGATCGCGCGCAAGCTGCGCCGCAAAGAAGAGCTAGCCCTTGGGCTGCGCACCAAAGCGAATGCCCTCTATGCCTCCGGGGATAACCGGAGCTCAGTGGAGCATCACGAAAAAGCAATCGCCATATACGAAACGCTGGGAAATCAGAAGGAAGCAGCGCGCACGCTGAGCAGCTCAATCCAGCCGCTCATTTTGCTGGGCGAATACGACCGCGCTTTCTCGGCCTCCGAGCGCGCGCGTGAAATATTCACGCGCCTTGGCGAGACGCGCCGCATTGCAAGCCTCGACAACAATGTGGGCAACATTCTCCATCGCCAGGATCGCTTCGAAGAGGCCATCACGTACTACGAGCGCGCTTACAAAATACTTTCCGGACATCAGGATTGGGAACGCGTCGCCATCACCCTCCACAACATGGCCATGTGCCTCATCAGCCTGAACGATTTTCCGCGCTCGCTGGACTGTTATCAGAAATCGCGGGAGTTATGCGAACGCTACGGCATGCCCCTGTTGCGCGACCAGGCCGACTACAACATCGCCTACTTGTACTACTTCCGCGGCGAATACAGCCGGGCAATTGAAATGCTCTTTGCCACGCGGCGCGCCTGTGAGGCCTCGGGTGACGCTTACCATCTCGCTCTCTGCCTTCTCGATCTTTCGGAAATTTACCTCGAGCTGAACTTGAGTGAAGAGGCCCGGGAAATGGCCCACGAAGGCTTCCTGCGCTTTGAAGAGCTGGGCATGGGCTACGAAGCCGCAAAAACGCTGGCAAACGAAGCAATCGCGTACGGCCAGCAAGGAAAAACTGTTCACGCGCTCGAAAGTTTCACCAAGGCCCGCGAAATGTTTGCGCGAGAGAAAAATCTAGTATGGCCCTGGCTGCTGGATTTGTACCAAGGACTGCTGCTCTTCCATGAAGGGCGTTACTTTGAGGCAAAGAGGTTGTGTGCGGGAGCAGCCAGATTTTTTGATCAAACTTTGCTCTCCGGCAAAGCCGTTCTCGCGCATCTTCTTCTGGCCCGCATCGCCGTCCAAGTCGGAGAAACGACAGTCGCGGAATCGGAGATGCATGCTGCTGTCGCGCGGATTGAGCGCCTGCAGGCGCCGGTGCTCGCCTACCAGGCGCACTTTCTTCGCGGGCAACTTGCGCAGGGGCGTGCCGACCGCTCCGCGGCTCTCGCCGCCTACACCGAGGCACGCAGAGCTCTCGAAACTCTGCGCAGCCGGCTGCACTCCGAAGAACTCAAGATCTCTTTCGTGAAAAACCGCTTGCAGGTGTACGAGGCGCTGGTGGATTTGCACTTGAGCGGCGAAACCGGCGAAGCCGCGGCTGCCGAAGCCTTTGCGTGCATCGAAGCGGCAAAGTCTCGCAGCATGACGGAAATGATTTTTCAAAGCGGCCAGAGTCTTCCCATGGGCGATACCGGACAAAGTGAACTGGTACGGCGAATCCGCGATTTGCGCGAAGAGTTAAACTGGTATTACCACCGCATCGAGCTGGAGCAACTGCGCCCGGAAGAAAGTTCTTCCAAACGCCTGCAACAATTGCAAGAAAAGGCCGTCTCTCACGAGAACGAGCTGTTGCGCACCCTTCGGGAATTGCCCGCGAACGAACGTGAATATGCCACCCTCGAGGCTCCAGCGGACTTCTCGTTGGCCCGCCTGCAATCCACTTTGCCTTCCGGCACCGCGATGGTGGAATATTATTTGACCGGCGATCGGCTCATAGCCGCGGTAGTGACCAGCGAAACGATCAAGATCACCGCGGTCAGCGTGGTCTCCCGGGTCGTTCACTTTCTCCACCTGCTCCGCTTTCAGCTTTCAAAATTTCGCATGGGCGCCGCTTACGCTCACCGTTTTGAACACCCGTTGCTCTCCGCGACGCAGGGCCACCTGGCAGCCCTTTACACAGAACTCATTGCTCCGATCCGCGAGCATCTCAAAGCCAGGCATCTGATCTTCGTGCCTCACGGCGCCCTGCACTTTCTTCCCTTTCATGCCCTGCGGGACAGAGATGAATATCTCTGCGATTCGCACACGATTTCCTACGCGCCCAGCGCAACCGTCTTTGCCCTGTGCCAGGAAAAAACGGGCACTGACATACCCAACTCCCTGGTGATGGGAATCCCTGATGCGCGGGCTCCGCATATCCTAAACGAAGTGCAATCCGTCGCGATGCTCTTGCCCCACCCCGAACTCTTCCTCGGCGCACAAGCGACCTCGCAGATTCTTCGCGAGCGCGGCTCGGCGAGCAGCCTTCTTCACATCGCAACCCATGGCACCTATCGCCAGGACAACCCGATGTTTTCCGGGATCCGTCTCGGAGATGGCTACTTAAACTTGTACGACCTCTACCAGATTCGCTTGCCCGCCAAACTCGTGACTCTGAGCGGTTGTGCCACCGGCATGAATTTCGTTTCCGCCGGAGACGAGCTCCTCGGCTTGCAGCGCGGCCTCTTTTGCGCTGGCGCGACATCATTACTGCTCTCTCTGTGGGACGTCCACGACGAAAGCACTTCGGTGCTGATGCAAGCTTTCTACAAGAGTTACATCGAAACCGGCGATATGGCCGGCGCCCTGCAATCCGCTATGAAGCAACTCCGCCAACAGCACGCTCACCCGTATTTCTGGGCCCCCTTCGTACTCGTCGGGAAACTAGCTGAAAATAAAGCATTTAGTTAAAGCTTCTCGCCCTATATTTTTCCCCACTTCCAGTGCCCTTATTCCAGGAGAGCTGTACCGGCTCTCATCCGCTGGGGAGCGGAAGTTCAGAGAAAGGCTGATGGGGGGGAAGAAGATGAAGCACTTTACGACTAAGGAGTGGATCGATTTCGTGAACCGCGTGGATTCTCCAAAGCAGCAGGAAGCAATGAAGGAGCACTTGAGCACGGGTTGCAAGCGATGCATGGAAACAGTGGCGCTATGGCAAAAGGTTCACAACTCTGCCGCTGCGGAGGCCAGCTATCAGCCTTCACCGGCGGACGTTCGCATCGCCAAAGCCGCATTCACGGCGGTCGGCCGAGCCACGCAATTGCAGGAAAAGAGCGGCTTCGTAGAAGTGTTATTCGACAGTTTCTTGCAGCCGATGCTGGCGGGCGCGCGTTCCGGCGGTCTGGGGACAAGACAAATGCTCTACCGCGCTGACCCCTACCAGATCGATATCCAGATTGAAGCCAAGCTGGAAGGCAATCGGCTCATGGTGACCGGGCAATTGCTGGACATAAGTTCTCCGGGAATTGGTGGCCGCGACGTGAAAATCACGCTTTCGAATCACCGCGGCAACGTCATTCACACGACCACCAATCAATTCGGCGAATTTCGCGGCGAAATTGAGAACACTGGCGACCTGGAGCTTTCCTTCCCTGGCCAGGGCGAAAAATCTATCGTGATTTCGCTCCGGAATGCTCTGGGAGCTTTGCCTGGGAGAAAAGCGTGACAGGCTCGTGCCACCTCGAGATTCCAAGGTATTTGCCCGACGGTACGAAAGTACCAAAGGCAGATAGTTCAGATGGTTATGACAGAAATCACACTCGTACCATTGGCCCAAAAGGCAAAATCCGCAAGACTTGGCGGGTATCCCATTGTGCCGAAGGCGGAGTGAACTTGAAGCAGGAGTCCCCTGAAAGGGATATATTCTATGAAACGTAGCTTACTCGTTTTCGCCGTCCTGATTGCCATCGCCACCGCCGGCGTTCAGCCCGCCGCGGCCCAGAACCGCTACATCGTTCGGACCACGGGCGGATTAACATCCGTCCTGAATTTGTGCTTGTCCGCCGGATGCCAGGTCCAAGGCTCGCTGGACGGCAACATAAACCAGACCTTTCTCGTTACCTCGACCACCAATCTCGTCGTTGACGTGGTGAACTTCACGGTCAATTTGCTGGAGTCTCTCCTGGGGATTCAAAGTATCGAGCCAGACCTGCCCCTACCGGTCCCGCAGATCCGACTGGACGGCATTTCCTACGGTCTTTACGACACCACGCTGGTGAAGTACTACGGCACCTTGGTTATCCACGGTTATGCGGCCCAGCCTGCTGTTCAGATCATCCGCCTAATTGATGCACAAAACGGCTTTAATATAAGCGGCACCGGAATCGTTGCCGTTATCGACACAGGCGTAGACCCCAATCACCCGGTTCTCCACCCTGTGCTTCTACAGGGCTACGACTTCACACGCAATCAGCCGGGCGCCTCCGAATGGCTAGATCTGTCCTCGACCGGCATAAGCACCACTTCCTCGTCGAATGCCCAGCCTGTGATGGTGCAACAATCCAGCGCGGCTATACTCGATCAATCCTCGGCCGCGATTCTGGACGGCTCGCCTTACGTCGCATTCGGCCACGGCACCATGACTGCCGGACTCGTGCATCTGGTTGCGCCAAAGGCCAAGATCCTCCCGCTTAAGGCTTTCTCTTCGAATGGAACGGGGAACCTTTCCAACATCGTGGCAGCCCTGTACTATGCCGTCCAGAATAAAGCGAACGTCGTCAACATGAGTTTCGACCTCTCTTATCCTTCTCCAGCGCTCTCTCAAGCGATCTCCCACGCGAATAAAGCTGGCGTCGTGTTGGTAGCAGCGGCAGGCAACGAAAATACCAGCGCGCGCGTCTATCCGGCCGCGATCTCCGGCTCCGTGGTGGGCGTTGCTTCGACAACGGATTGGGGCGCCCGCTCTTCCTTCTCGAATTATGGAACGGCGGACGTCTGGATCGCCGGGCCCGGCGAGAACGTCATCAGCACGTATCCCGGCGGCGCTTACGGAAGCGAGTCTGGCACTTCGTTCAGCGCTCCACTGGTGACCGGCACCGTGGCTTTGATGCTCAGCGCCAAGCAGCCGCTCAACCAGTCGCAGGCCTCCAGCGCGCTGTCTCACGCTATCAAACTCACTCCGGACCTCAACCACGGCCGCCTCGACGTATACCAGGCAGTTTCCGCCTGGGTGAATAGCTCGAGCTCAACCTCTACTACCAGCCCGTCGTGCCTATTATTCTGCTGGTAACAACCGTGCTGACTGAGCGCGCATCGGTGCTCGCCGTGCCCTCCAATCTTCATTGGACGCCGGACTCCCTGCGCGTCAAACAAGTCGAAGAGCAGGTCACCGCGCTGCGCAGCTCGGTGATCTGCGCCTTCAACCAGCTTCTGGACTTGAAGGATCTCAACACCGGCGTTCACAGCACCCGCCTCGCGGAATGGGGCATGCGCGTCGGACAGGAACTCGGCCTGGAAGAATCGGAACTGCAAAACCTGGAAGTTGCCGCGCTTCTCCACGATATCGGCAAAGTCGGTATTCCAGACGCTATCTTGAAGAAACCGGCACGCCTGGACGCCGATGAATACGCCCTGATGAAAAAGCATCCGGAATACGGATGGGCTGTGCTCCGCATGCTGCCCGGATTCGAACGCGCCGCACTGGACATTCTTCACCACCACGAGAATTTCGACGGGACCGGCTATCCAGCGGGATTAAGAGAACTGGAGATTCCCGTGGTGTCTCGCATCGTCTCGGTGATCGACGCCTTCGATGCCATGGTTTCCTCGCGTCCTTATCGCGTCGGCCTCCCTCACCAGGAGGCCGTTCGTCGGCTCATCGAATCCAGCGGTACGCAGTTTGATCCCGCCGTCGTGCAATGCTTCATTTCCTTCGCGCAAGCCGAAATGGCCATAGTATTTGCGGCCGCCGGCACCTCCGTCTCTTCCGCTCTTTAAATCTCTGAGGCCCGCTTTTTCCTCTTGTCATCCCGAACCCGCTCGCGCCCCTTTAGACTGAAATTTGTCGCGAACGGCGTGAGCCCGCCCGCCCATGGAGGGGGACCCGCTTTTTCGGTCATCGCTCAAATGTAGCGCCCGCTTTCCGAAGCGGGCTCCGTGTTTACCCTGCTTGCCCTGAGCCGCGAACGGAAACGGGCTCCCCTTGTAGCGGCGAGTTCATCTCGCCACGTTCCCCAGGTGGAAGCCCCGGACTTCTAGTCCGGGGGGAGCGGCGCCTTCAGGCCCGCGGAGCAAACCATCAATCAATCAAAAACTTCCTTCTTAAATTCTCTCCTTAAGTTCCCCTCCCCTTTTACCCGCTTACCCTGAGCGTCAAAGGGTAGCGGCCGCGGACCGTCGCGGGCACTTGTTTCTCCCCCTGCTTCTCTCTTCAAACCCCATGCCGGCCCTCCAGTTTTCATCCCGAACGTAGTGAGGGATCTGCTTTTTCCTTGTCCGTTGTCATCCCGAACCCGCTCGCGCCCCTTTAGACTGAAATTTGTCGCGAACGGCGGTGAGGGACCTGCTTTTTCGCGCATCAACCAATGTAGCGGCTGGGCTTGAGCCCAGCTAGCGAGCAACGCGAGCGCTCCTCACCTGTAGCGGCGTCCCTTCAGGGCGCCATCTTCGTTTTCCAGCCGCGCGGCCTGAAGCCATGTAGCGGCCGCGGACCGTCGCGGGCGCCTTTGCCTCCGGTTTTCGGCCGCCGACCGCTTGCCCTGAGTTGCGAAGGGTGCCGGCGCCTGTCATGGTCACCACCTAAACACTACACCGCCTTCGTACTCCCCTCCCGCGCTATAATCCTTTCTTCCTGGCCATGCCCATCACCCCCGACGATCGCGCCCGCCAAACCATCGACCGGCTCCTCACCGACGCCGGCTGGCTCATCCAATCCCGCGATCAAATCAACACCGCGGCCTCGCCATCTTCATTCTGTTATTTCGCGATTGATCTTGCTGGAGGCTCAGAATGTCCACTCTACTAACGACCGTAGCGCAGCAGCTAGGCGAAACCCAACTTCCAGCCGACCTGCAAGCCGCTGGTGCCGACCTCGCGGCACTCGTTGAGGCAGAGGCCTACGTAGGGGAAATCTACTCGATAGGTTACGAAGAAGCTCTAGTGCAAATCCATGACTACAACCGCCAGCAAGTCGGCGGAATTCCGGCTCTTTCTTTTCTCATCGCTACAAGAATAATTCCTGGCACAACCCCGGACGTGCGGAAGGAGGACTCATCCATCGTCCTATTACGGGTCCTGGATCATGCAGACCTTCCTAACTCACAGGAAGCACTTCGGGTGCGAGTCGAAAATGCCCAGCGCGTTAGCGGAGAGCTTACCAAGACCTTCGACCATCGAGACGTCATGGACCCGACCACAAACAATTTGCTAGGTTATGCCGGAGTCCGGTGCCGAGTCATTGGCACTTTTTATATGTACCCGCTCCCCGATGGAGCCAATTCGAAATTTCAGATTGTCTTCGGATCAGACCTCAGTAACTACTACCCAAATCGAGGATTGAAGGTCTTTAAACCTCGCGGCGAAGCGCTACGCAGAATCATTAACTACCGAGATCCTAGACTCACCAACCCAGAGGACAAGGATCGACTCGTCAAGGTCGGAGAAGTGCGGTATGCGTCCACAAATCGGCCTTTCCAACAAGTCTCGAGCGTTCCGGTGAGCCTGACTCCCACTGATCTCTTGGGACAGAAAACGGCCCTCTTTGGAATGACCCGAACTGGAAAATCTAACACCACGAAAATAATCTTAAACTCTGTTTTTGCTTTACGGTGGGACACCACGCCCCGCCGCATCGGCCAGATCGTTTTTGATCCAAACGGCGAATATGCCAACGAAAACACGCAGGACAAAGATGAGAGCAGCAACGCAAACGCAATAAAGAACGTCTGGCTGAGCGCTCCACCTGAAAAACGCAACGAGTTCCGGCCCGACGTTGTGACCTATGGGATCATGCCACATCCTAACGATCCCGACCGCCACCTGATGCTCCTAAACTTTCACCTTGATGAAAACCTCCAGATCGGCAAGGAAATCATCGACAGCGCTCTGGAACGCGACAGTGCAAGCAAGTACATTGGAAATTTCCGTGACGTAACCCTCGAGCCGCCTGACGACCCGCACGACATGTCGGCAATGACGCGATACAAGCGCCGCGTCCTCTGCTACCGCGCGTTACTATCAAAAGCCGGCCTTAACCCGCCAGCGACACTTGCCCCTGCAACAAAGGGTCTCTTCAAAAAAGAATTGCTAGCAGAGATGAAAAACGGGAAGGGGGAAGATCCCGCTGCATACCTCAAATGTGCAACCATCCTGGAAAAGCCCAACCACAGCTGGGCAAATCGCATACGCGTGTGGCCTTTTGCGTGACTTCATCGACGACAAGAAATCTGGCTTCTCTGACTTCGATAAAGACTACATCAAAACGAGTAGCACTGGCTCTTGGGCCGACGATGACCTGAAAAAACTTCTGGAAATGTTCCGATACGCGAACGGATCCCGACTGATAGGCCGTGTCAAAGAGCAGCATACGGCCACTACCGGCGCTGATTATGCGGAAGAGATTTGCGGCCACTTAACGGCGGGCCGATTAGTAATCGTGGACCAGTCCAGTGGTGATGCTGAACTCAACAAAGCATCCGCTGATAGAGTGATGCAACGAATATTTGAAAATAACCGCGCACTTTTTCGATCCGCCAAGCTTCCACCCGACATTCTCGTTTACGTTGAAGAAGCCCACAACCTTCTCCCATCGTCAACTGAGATGGACCTACATGACATCTGGGTTAGAACAGCAAAAGAAGGCGCGAAGTACCACATTGGGCTGGTGTATGCGACTCAAGAGGTAAGCTCAATTCAGAAGAATATCCTCCGCAATGCGGCTAACTGGTTCATCGGCCATTTGAATAACACCGACGAAACAAGGGAACTCCGCAAGTTCTACGATTTTGCAGATTTTGAGAACAGCATACTTAAGGCGCAAGACAAGGGCTTCATCCGCGTAAAAACACTTTCTAACCCCTACGTTGTGCCAGTCCAAATAGAGAAGTTCTCGATTAATCTTGAGGCGGCCTGATGCCCTATGAGGGAGAATTCGCCGGGTATCGCCCGCTCCAACGCATCGCCGAAACAGAAAGGGTAAAAAGCTTACTGAAGAAATCGAGAGTGCTCCCAACGAACGCTGTGGGAGCCCCGGCCCTGAGTCCTAAGACCCCACCAGAGCCTCGTAGCCCGCTTCCCATCTACGCCATTGCCATTGACGGCAGCTGGGCCGAGGTTGACGTTAAGAATGGGTACCCCGGTGCAAAAGTTGGCTACTGCACTGTCGCCAGTGTTCTACTGGACCTACTCAAAGTTGACCAGTTAGATGCGTCACGGCCCATCGACCCGAGAGAATTCAGGAAAACGGAAGAAGCCTCTACTCTCGACGCGGCAATGCCAGGCTGCAATGTTGTAACACGCACTCACGCTTCAGCTCTCGATTCCTTCAGAGAAGCGCTTTTTGAGAACTTCCACGATGTAATAGTCGATGCCGCGGATGGAAAATCTCTCTTAGACACCTACGAAGCCCTGCTACAGACGAGAACTACCGCCCTAATCGCGTGTCCGTATACAACGCGCTCGGGCTGCAGCAAGCATATATCAATTGCGCCTGGCACCGGATCATGCGACTGCCAACACCGTTATCCGATCTACTCCACTGATGCTCTCCGAATCCACGAGCGATTCCATGACAACTCGACCAACGGTGAGGCTTTCGGGGAAGTCGTACAGGTTTGGGAGCGCATGCTCCTTATACACCTCCTTCGCTGGTTTGAGCGTCGCAAAGTACTCGACCGCGTCACCAAGATAGCTTTCATTGTTGATGGGCCTCTCGCGATGTTCGGTCACCCGGCTTGGCTAAGTCCCCAAATCAAAACGGAATTGGGACGGCTCAATCAAGTCGTCAGGAGCACCATTGCTTCAGCACCGAGGTACGCTGGTTCCTACTATGCGCGAGAGCCCAGCTTAACTGGAGACAAAACAACGTCGATCGAACATTGATGGCCTTTCTCCTAATACACCTGCACGGCAAAAGGGCTGACTCGCTTTCCAATCAAATGCGACAAACCAAAGCCATGGCCCCTAAATACGCGGTGAAATGGTGGAAAGCAAGGAACCTAAAGCCACCAAAGATCCAGCCGGTCGAGTTTTTGAAAAGAAAGATCCGGTGGCGATACGCCAGAGGGATTCCGAAATCGAGAGCAGGAAAGGCATATCTCGGCGACAGCACGTCAGTGCTAGCAAGCCTCAAGGGGAAGCTCACGGGACGTGGGCTGCGTCGCCCATCCCTACTGCTCACATCTCCGCCTTACTTCGGAATCACAAACTATCACTACGATCAGTGGCTACGCCTATGGCTACTGGGGGGACCCCCGACTGATCATCGCAGATCGAACCCTTACAACGGCAAGAACAGAGGAAAGTTTGCGAACCGTGAAACCTATCAGCATCTCCTCACCACGGTTTTCCAGCGAGCTTCCAAACTGCTCAAACCAGACGGCGTCGTCTACGTAAGGACGGACCGTCGCGAGCCTACGCTCGCGATGACAAAGCTCGCCTTAAGAGCAGCGTTTCCGAAGCACCGCCTACAAAGAGTGAACCGTCCAATTGAGGGCAACACTCAAACCAAGCTTTTCGGTAACGGCGACCCTCGCAAAGGAGAGGTCGACCTGGTACTCGCACGTCAGAAACCCAGACGCTTAACTCGCGGGTGGCCGACCCTTGAAGCTGCAAGAAGGTTTTGGGTGGCCCATCCTTGCGAGCTTTGCAAGGGTGGGGCTGGTTTTCGCTAGCCTCTTCGCGGCGGGTGAGCCAGCCTTCCTTGTTCTAACAGCTTCTCAAGGACTTATCTTCCTCAATCATCGCAATCCACAGTTTTAGCGTTAAATCCTCCCGTTCCGGATTTCCAAGTTGCCAGCGAAGCTCTTTTGCATATCGTTCTTTGAGAATTTCCAGGTCCAATGGGATCGCACGAGCGAGGTGCTTGACGTCATCCCGATCGCGCTGAATATTTCGTTCCAATTTTGACAGCGCGAGATCGTACGGGTCCAGGGCGCAAATCCGCAGACGTCTGAACTCACCGGCAAACATTTCCGTGAGCCGCTCCTCATAGTTCTCTGGTACCTTGGCCACTCCCACGTAGTCCAGGTAGACCTTGTATTTCTTATGGAGAGTTCCGCCCTGGACACCAAGTTCGAGCAGGCGCCTGCCCTGCTCCCGCGGAGCGATGAGCAGTACATCGAGATCGGACGTCTCTCGCGAAAACCCGTATAGAACGGTTACTACAAATCCGCCCATGCAATCCATACGGGTCTCTTCGATCGCCCGTTGATCGAGTTCCTTCAGAAAGGAGCGCCACGGCTCGGGGACTTGCTTAGGGCCTGCCATGAGGAAGATTCTCAGCCTTCATGTCGGTCAACAGATTCCAATGTGCGGCTTCCGCGGGACGGTTCACGCGTAGCCATTTTCTTTCGGCTTCCGTCAGCGAATCGTGGCACAGGGTGTCTTCTTTCGCCAGACGGGAACGGTCCAGAACAGCGGCGTATTCCTTCAGCCTCCTGGAACGTGGTTCGTCGGTTGACTCCCTGCTCCCTTGAGTAGCCCCAAATTGACAAGCCAGCGTGGTCACAAAGCCGAGCCGGTTTTGCAGGTCATGGAGTTTTGCGTTCTGCACCGCCCAATCCCAGTCCAAGTCGGCATAGCTGAAGGCCAGCCACGGCAATCCTTCCACAACTCGAGCATCAAGCTCGGACTTATTCAGGGCGTTCAGCAGGACCTCCGCGGGATTGTGCCGCACCCTCCCACGAACGTGCGCGAATCCTGGGTAACCCAGCCCTGCGAGTTCGGATCGGAGCTTATCACTGTCGCTGGGCGGACTGACCCAATCCTCGCGCAGCGGGAGGGCTGTCGGTGAAGCATGGAGGATCTCCACCGCCTTGCAGGCAAGGACAGAGGGCAAGACGCGGTGGCCACGCTCAACCATCGAAAGATAGGCCTGGGTAACCCCTAGCCTTCCTGCCGCCCGCTGCTGCGTCCACGCCGCGCGCAACCGTGCTTCTCTTAGCTCTTGGCCATTCATAAGCAATCCTGATTCTCTATGCCTGCCACAACGAAAGAATCCTGTCACTGGACTATAACAAGTTTTGTTATATCTGTCAACAGCTCTCGCACTTACAAGTTAACTCTTGATAAAAGTTCAGGCCTGTGGTATGGTTGCGCGTGTTATCTCGAAGAAACCTTTCCTACCCCTCCCGCCGCTCCAGCCCTAACTCTAGTCTTATCAATCGCCTGGAGCCTCTTTGCTTTCTTTTTCCGAGTCCTGTCCTTTGTTTTCAACAGCTTGCAGCCTCTTTTCCAAAAACACCCGGGGTGGGGGTACCCCTCCGTGGCGCCCGTTGCACCGAAGCGCAAAAATGCCCTTCTGTAAGTCCTTTGCCTGCCACTCTTACGCACTCCGTGTCGCGTAAGTCCTTTCCTTGCCACTCATACGCAAACACCCGGGATAGGGGTGTCACTCCTCCTGTCAAATCTCTCTCGCCACTCGGCACACGCCACTCGCCACTGACGTTAACTCCCTTTAGAATCAACACTTGTAAAAGTGTATCAAAATAAAGGACTTTAACTAGGTTTAGAATCAACACTTATGAAAAAACGGGGGAGGGGGGTACCCAACTCACTCCGGTACGAGGCTCCGGCACAGGTTCGAAGTCTCGGGCTGGCGCGGGCAATCTCTAAGATGGGGTACTGCTCGCGGGCGCAAGCGGCGGAGCTGGTTGCAGCCGGACGCGTCCGGCTGAATGGCGCGGTGCGGCGCAACGCGGAGGCGCCGGCGCTGCTTGGGCAGGACAAAATCGAGGTGGACGGGCGGCAGATTCGCGCGGCGGAGAAGGCCTATTGGATGCTGAACAAGCCGCGAGGCGTAGTGACCACCACGTCGGACGAAAAGGGGCGCGCGACGGTACACGACTACATCGGCGAGGGCGGGGGCTGGTTGGCGCCGGTAGGGCGGCTGGACAAGGCCAGCGAAGGGTTGCTGCTGCTGACCAATGATTCGGAATGGGCGGCGCGCGTGCTCGATCCTGCCGGGCACGTCGCAAAGACGTATCACGCGCAGATTGCGGCGCCGTGGATGAGGCGCTGCTCGAGGCTTTGCGGCGCGGCGTTCGCGATGGGGGCGATTTTCTCCGCGTAGAACGCGTGCGCGAATTGCGACGTGGCGAACGCAATTCCTGGCTGGAAATTGTGCTCCATGAGGGCAAGAACCGGCAGATCCGGCGGATGCTGGAGGCGCTTGGGATCGAAGTCTTGCGGCTGGTGCGCGTCGCGATTGGGGGGCTGGCGCTGGGCGATTTGGCTAAGGGAGAGTCCTGGAAGTTGAGCGCCGCGGAAAAGGCAGCGGCCGAGAATTGGAAAAGGATGTCGTGATAATTCCCTGCAGCACGCAAAAAACAATGGCGCGTCAGTACTTGGCCTTGCAAGCCGCAGAGTTGCAAATGGCTTGCGGAACCTCTAGGCTCTAAGTTCATGCCTGAATTTTCGCCCCAGCTTCTGGCGTACGGATTTGTGTGGTATGTGGCGTTTCTGTTTTCGACCACCTGCCACGAGGCGGCACACGCGCTGGTGGCCAAGCTGGGCGGTGACGACACCGCGGCGCGCGGCGGGCAGGTGTCGCTGAATCCGCTGCCGCACATACAGCGGGAGCCCTGGGGCATGGTGCTGATCCCGATCCTGTCGTTTTTGGTTTTCAAAGGCGGAATGATCGGGTGGGCCAGCGCGCCATTTAATCCGGAATGGGAGCGCCGGCACCCGCGAAGAGCGGCGTTGATGGCCCTGGCTGGGCCGGCGGCGAACTACGCTCTGATGCTTCTGGCGGTGGTAGGTTTGCGGGCCGGGCGCAGCATGGGCTGGCTGCAGACCAATCCGCAGACCGTGCACCCGGGCCTGGCGACCGTGGCGCTGTTCGTATTCTTCTCGCTGAACCTGTTGCTGGGCACGTTCAATTTGCTTCCGGTGCCCCCGCTCGATGGCAGCGCGGGAATCATGCTGTTTATGAGCGAAAGCCGGGCACAGCGGTACTTGGACTGGCTGCGCGGCAACAGCTTTGCAATGGTGGGTCTGCTGGTGGGCCTGCTGGTGTTCCGCTACTTTTATGGTCCCGTCGAGAATTTCGCCACCAACCTCCTGTTGCGCAGTCACTTCTGAAAATTCAAGTGTGGTTCAGTTGCGCACAGTTTGGCTGGGGTGTCCCTTCTTCGCACACTTTCAACTTCCGCAAACCGAAATAAACAGATTAGCTTCTTATAGTTACGGCCATTGACCTGGCACTGCGCCTGCACCTACAAGTGGGCGGAGGACGGAATGATCTTGACCGCCGAACACCGGGTTACCAACCTATATCGCGTGGAAGTTTCCGGTTGGGACGACAACAAGGCATTCTTCGTGGAGAACTCGGAATTGGAGTGGACTGACGACTCCGGCAAGCAGGTCACCCTGAGCTGCGGGCTTGCCGATCGCGCCGTCATCTTTCTGAGATTGCTCCAGCCGACTAGTAATGACCGATCCCATCCCGTGGCGTACGAAGCGGAACTTGTGACGCGCACGGACGAAGGTCCGCGGCAATTCCGGCTGCGGCCGGTGTCTACGCGGCCGACGCGCCGGATGGAACTGTTCCGATAGAAGCGGGAGCCCTGGAGCGGCGGAGGTGCCGAAATGGAACAGAGGTCCGAAATGGTGGTGCGATAGGACGGCGCAGATTTGCCGATAAATTCTGTCCCTGGACTGTGCGAACTTTATGCGCTTCTGAAACAATAGCTTAGCGCGTCCACCGGCGTAGGTTTTCGCCGCAGAACTGTAAGAAGACTGTAAGAAGATACTGGCGTCAGGTGGAAGCCAAGATGCGATATAGTGGGCGTGGTCCAAGCCCACCCCAAGGCTGTCGAAACCGCTTCGGCGAAGGGCTCGCTGACCCCCTGTATTCTCGACGATGATCCCGCACAACTGGAGATGCTGGCGGCGCTGGTGGTGAGCATGGGCTATGAGCCCATCACCACCTCGAACCCGGAAGAGGCTTTGAAACTGGTACAGTACGGGCGCTGCCGGCTCGTGCTGGTGGATGTGCACATGCCGGGAATGAACGGGTACCAGTTCCTGGACGCGGCACTGCGCAGCGATCCGGGCCTGCACGTAATAATCATGACCGGCGACTACACGCTGGAGTCGGCGTTGGACGCGGTGCGCCGCGGCGCGACGGATTTCCTGCCCAAGCCAATCGACCGCGCGCGCCTAAAACGCACCCTGGATGATGTCGCGGCGCTGTACGACCAGCGGCGGCGCGTGCGCGAACTCGAAGAACAACTGCTGAAGGATCTGGAATTCCACGGCATCGTGGGAAAAAGCCCGGCGATGCTGGAGGTGTTTGATTTCGCGCGCAAGGTGGCGCGGCACTATACCAACGTCTTGCTGATTGGAGCCACTGGCACCGGCAAGGAGTTGGTGGCGCGGGCCGTCCACCAGCTCAGCCCGGTGAGCCAGCACAAGCTGGCGGTATGCAACTGTTCGGCGATGGTGGATACCTTGCTCGAGAGCCAGCTTTTCGGACACATGCGCGGGTCATTTACCGGCGCGACCGACACTCGGGCGGGATTGTTTGAGTTCGCCAACAATGGAACCGTGTTTCTCGATGAGGTGGGGGAAACCTCCCTGGCCATGCAGGCCAAACTGTTGCGCGTGATCCAGAACCGCGAAATCCAGCGCGTAGGCTCGCCGGAGGTGCGACAGATCAACGTGCGGCTGATTGCGGCAACCAACCGGGACTTGCGCGCGGAGGTGCTGGCCGGACGCTTTCGCGAGGACTTGTATTACCGGCTGAGCTCCATCCAGATTCGCATCCCTCCGCTGACCGAGCGGCTGGAGGACATTCCGCTGCTGGTGCAATTTTTCCTCAGGAAGTACAACGAAGCGTACGGAAAGACAATCTCCGGGTTGACGCGGCGCGCGCAAGGGGTGCTGCTGCAGCATGCCTGGCCGGGGAACGTACGCGAACTGGAGAACGTGATCTCCAGCGCCTGCATCACGACCGGCGGAGACTTCATCGACCTGGCCGACTTGCCCGAAGGCCTGGAGCACCGCGGGCCGCGCGCGGCGGAGGGCAACGAGTTTCATCCTTTGTCTCTGGAGGAAATGCACAAGATACACATCCATCGCGTTCTCGATATGTGCCAGGGAAATCGCCTGCGCGCCGCGCAGGTTTTGGGTATTGGGCGCACGAGCTTGTACCGGTATTTGAAAGACGATGAGAAAGAGAAACCCAAACCGGCGAAATTCGGGCATGCCTCGGCAGGCGCGCGCTTGTAGCCTTTCCATTCTTGCCTAACCTGGATTTCGAGTGTACCGCGGAGGAACAGTTTTCCGTGTTGACCCAAAGCGGGTAGCTCGCCGTTTTGTAATTTCAAGCAAATCAGCAGCATGCAGAGGCGGAGTTTGGCACTCGTCCTGCACTCATACTTGGGCAGCGAATTTTTGGGAAGCAGATGAGAACGCCACCGAGATTCGAAGAAGATTTTGCGCAGGGCATTGCGCGCGCGACGTGCGCGCCCATGCCTCGCAAGCGGTCTCCTACCAGCAGTACATCCACAGCGAACCCACTATCCACCAGCCAAGACCCCCTGAGCGCCGCGTAACTCGCCACAGGAGCTGCGCGGCGCTCTTTCCTTCCTCCTAGCAAACTAAGCGCAATCGACGAACAGCGAGCAGTTTTGGGGTATCGCAAGCAAGTCCTGAACAGCGAATCCGGAGCTTTTGGACAATACGCGCAGTCCGTAGCGGACATCTTGCCAGAAATTTCTCACTGGAGTCCTCCCCGTGGCCTTGATGTGTGAATGCTGACAGAGTTACGCACGCGCGCGGGCATTTGTTTCCCAGCATTAGCCTCCCTCGCATCGACTCGTGCTAAACTACGCCCAATTTTTGCCAGGAACCCTCGGCCCAAAGTACCCCGTCTGCTGGAAAAGTCGCTTCGGATAAGGAGGAAAATCGAATGCGTGTTAGTTTGATTCTTCTCGTCACTGCAATGTTCGGGGCAGCCGCGCAAGCTCAAACGGGTCCTTGTACGGAAACCGCCATCAAGGAGGGCCGCTTGCCCGTGGCCGACAACGCCTTCTCCTTTATGCCTCCCTTCGGCAAACCGGTGACCGGCAAAGCCGTGATCCACGACGCCGCCGCGGAAAAATTCGCCGACCGCATCAACAGGAAATATACCTGGGCCGATGACCATAAAATCGTGGTCTCCCCATCGGGCGACATGGCCTACGAGCACGGCACGATGCACGTGTCCTACGACACAAAGAGCGATGGGCAACATCATGAGTTCAGCGCCGTGATGCTCACCGTATACAAGGCCAACGGCGGTGCCTGCCAGCAAGTGGCCGGCACGATGCACCCGCTCGAGGACACGGTTAAGCCCTGAAACCGTAAAGCCGCAGTAGACTCCAGCACTTAATGGAGCCTCACAACCTGAAATTTTCGCACTAGGCTCCTCCCCACCTTGGGGTGTGAATGCTGACAGAGTTACGCACGCGCGCGATCATTTGTTCCAGTCTCCTGGTTGGCGGAGTTGGGTGTGTTCTGAGGCGGAGTTGGGTCAGGCAAGTCACGTTCGGGTCTGGGCGCGTCGAAGATGAAAGAAGTGGGCTCGGCGTTTTCCTCTTTGGCGATTGCTGGGAGGGTGCGGAGGAGTTGGTTGGTGATATAGGCGAGGACGGCGGCGCGGCGCGTGGAGATTTTGTCTTGCGCGAGGAGGAGGAGCAGGCGCGACAGGAAATCGTTGATCTGGGCGGCGGAGGTGAAGTCGTCGAGGTCGGCGGTGAGGGTGGAGGCGATTTCGGCGGGGTCGGGTGGGGGCGGTGCAGCGGCAGGTTGCGTGTGCTTGGGGCAGAACGGCTGGCTGCCGAAGCCGATCAGGCGGCAACGCATGCCGTTGGGGAAGCGATGGTTGCGGCGAGCGGAGTTATTGAAGCGCGTCCTGTTTTCCATCTTCCAGCGTAGCGAGTCGCGGAGCCGCCAGAATAGAGGCGCAGACCCAAAGCGTTTTCTTCCGCGCTTCGTACATGTGAACTCCCGGATTGAATCTGATGTGCGGGGTTTCAGCGTTCATCTTTGTGACTGTAGGTTTGTGAGCATATTTGTCGTAGACGCTAAACCTAGAGAGTGGTATTAAAAACTGATGCGAGCGGAAGAATTCGATCAAGCTACAATTGAACAATTACAAGCCCACGCCAACAAGTGCTTTGACTTAGCACAAAGCCCTCTCGAAGAACCGCTATTCGTAATGCCCGATGGTAGACCTTTACACCTAGATGACGCTGGAAAACTTCGCCTCCTTCTGGAGGCACAGTTTTATGTGACTGCGGTTGCTAGAAAGCGAGACGAGCAGGTTGCACGTCGAGACTTTCGATTGGAAATTGCCGTAATCGCGCTGATTGGAATCGAAATCATTTTAAGTGTTACAGGAATTGGTATAGGAATTCACGAAGCAAACCAACAGGCGAAGGTTTGGAGCAACATCGAGACAAGCACACGCAACACTGCTTCCGCGATGTCTACAGTGAGCACTTCACTTAAGACGGTCGCCGATGAGCAAGCTGCGTCACTTGGCGACCTTAAACAAATGAACGAGAGTTTGCAGAGTTCTTTAGCAAGAACTGGCACAATGGCGTCCGCTACGCAGAAGCAACTTCAAATCCTTCAACAAGAGCAGGCCAGCAGACTTGCTCAATTAGCCAAAAAACCGAAGTTAGAACTCTATATAAGTTCTGTTCCACCGCCACCGAACGGTATCCTTCCAGCCAAAGCCCGAGAATCGACAGACGATCACTCTACTTACGATGTTGTATTGAAGAATTCAGGCGATGCGACTGCGACAAAAGGTAATCTCCGTGTCGTCGTGCTCGGAAAAGGGACATGGCTTTCAGGCAACGTGCAGGTTTTACGCCCGTATGAACCGCCCGAAAGCGAAGCACATACATTTCTAATTCCGTTTGATTACCTACGCCCTAACGTGCAAATGCCGATGTCCCTAACGATAGGATATCCAAAAGGTCTGTTAGGTGCGGTCATGGTGATTTTGAATGTCGATGTTGACGAACTCCCTACTGCAACCCCGTTGGGAACTCTTGTGGTTCTTCCGCCACAAGGTCCCAACGCTACAAAGTAAAGAGGCCACTGACTAACCGATGGCTCAGTACACGCTCATTGACTTGAATGACCCCGAAGCTGTGCGGAGTTTTGCCTACAAAGGCAAGAAAAACATGGCGGAGGATGAAGTAAAATCCGCCATGAAGTCCACGCTTGAGGGACGCTCATACGAGGTCCAAGTCAAGTGGGGACGGAAAAGCGGTTCAGATATCGTCGCAATTTGCGGAAACAGGTGTCTTGTTATCGAGGTAAAGGGCGAGGGCTCATCCCGGCAAATGTTGGGCAATTTCTTTCTCTGTGCGCTTGGAGAAATTCTTCAAAGGATGTCAGACAATACCGCTTCGTATGCCATCGCTTTCCCTGCTCATGCAAGTTACGTTGAACTTGTTTTGAAACTTCCAAAACGAGTTAGAGAAGCCTTGCAATTGGACTTCTATTTTGTGAGGCCGAAAGAAACGGTACACGAAGTCGGCGTTCTCAGGTGGCAAGTAGGGTACTCGGCACATCGGCGTAACAAATTGAAGCACAACGGCGTATCCATGTGGCGAGTCATTGCGGTTGCGGCACGGTTGAAACCGTGCCCTGACGAAAAGCGCCGGGCTGAAGTCCGCCGCTACGTAACAGCGACGGAGAAAAGTGGATCGAAGACGCGGTAGCGATGCAGAAGCAGATGAGCGGAACGGGCGTAACGGTTCGCTACGATCCGGAGAATCCGGACATTTCGATTTTGGAAGATCGGCAGATTTTGGGGCGGAGGGTTACGCAGAGTCCGCATTGGCTGCCTTAGGGGCGGGAACAGCCGTATGGTTCGGTTGATGTTCATTCGAGTTGAGGTGGGGATCGGCTTTCGCCAGGGTCCCTCGACTCCGCAGGCCGCGCGCACAAACCGCGCGGAGGAAAAAACGGCCTGCTCCGGTCGGGATGACAGCGGGAAGTTGGGGCGGGATTTATGTCGGACCTGAAGGCCCGACGCCTTGAAGCGAGGAACGCTCGCCTTTGGCTCGCTTGGCGGGCTGAAGCCCGCCGCTACGTAACAGCGAAAGCGAAAAGCAGGTCCCTCGGCTTCGCTCGGGATGACAACCTAGAAAGCAGATCCCTCACGCCGCTCGAAAGGCGAGCGGGTTCGGGATGACAATGGGCGTCAGTCAGTGAGGAAGGCTGCGGTCTCTCGTAGGAAGAGATCCAGCTGGTCGTGGTGAACCCAGTGGCCGGCGCTGGGGACTTTTATTAAGCGGTGATTGACGATGGCTTGGTAACGAGCATCTTGTTCGGGAAGCGGCAGAAAGCTTTCCAGTCCCCAGAAGAATAGCGTGGGGCAGGTGATTTGAGTGAAGAGCTCCACGGCGTCTGCCATGTGGTGGCCATACGGGGAAATCGCGCGAGCGTAATTATCGAATTTCCAGAGCAGCGAGCCGTCGGACTCCCAGTTGGTGCCGTGCAGCGTGAGGTGCCGCGCGACTTCGTCGGAGAGCCGCGGATTGGCCTCCTTCATGCGCGCCATGGCGGCGTCAAGATTGGGGTAACTCTTGGGACGGCGCTTTTCGAGTTCGCGCACTGTTTCAATCCAGTGGCGAACGCGGTCGGAGGCCGGCCCGTGCACGCGATGCTCTTGCGGAAAGCCCAGCCCTTCGATGGACACCGCATTGCGGACGCGCGCGGGATACACACCGCAATAGTGGAGAACGATGCCGCCACCCAGAGAATGGCCGATCAGGCGAATGGGGAAATCGTCGATGATGTCGAGGAGCGCGGAGAGATCGAGCACGTGCTCGGCCACGCTGTAGGTGGCGCCGGGCGCCCAGGCGCTGTTGCCGTGGCCGCGCAAGTCGAGCGCGTAGACGTGATAGTGCTCGCACAGGACGCGCGCGACCCAATCCCAGTTGCGGGCGTGGTCCAGTCCGCCGTGAACCAGAACCAGCGAAGGCTTGCCGTCCTGGCCGTAGTCCCAGAATTGCAGCTTGAGGCGATCGGAATAGAAGAAGTGGGAGATGGGTTCCACGGTGCGCTCTTCGCAATCAGATGTATGCGCCGGCAGAGAAAATACACGGGATTGGCAACATCCGCCAGGGGTGTCTTGACGACGAGGAGCCGCGCGCCGGGTCCGCGAAACAAACCTCCCTACTCATGCGTACTAGGAAGAGAAGGCCGGTGCCCGTCGACGCTTGACGCGATCACTGGTACATTGCCTTACAAGGTGAAGAGCCGGCCTCGGAGGCATATTGGGTCGCACGGGCCTGCGGGCTGGCCGGCATGCATTGTTCGATTCGATTCCTTTACCAATCTTATGAGAGAGAGGAAACAGGCATGAAGCGATGTTACGCATTGGCAATGATGGTGGTGCTGGCGCTGGCAGGCGCGGCCGCGGCGAAGGCGCAGGATGCGTCGCAAGCAGATAAGGACCGCGCGCTGCAATACCTGGAGTCGACGAAGAAAGGCGTGCTGGACGCGACGAGGGGATTGTCCGACGGGCAATGGAACTTCAAGTCCGCGCCGGACCGCTGGTCCGTCGCGCAAGTGATGGAGCATTTGGCTGCCGCGGAAGACATGATTCGCGGATTGGCCCAAGAGCAAGTGATGAAATCGCCCGCGGTGCCCGTAAGGGACGCAGAAGAAACCAAGAAAGCCGATGACGGGGTATTGGCCATGGTGCCGGATCGCTCGCACAAGGCTCAGGCGCCGGAGCCATTGCAACCTACCAACCGTTTCGGCTCTCCCGCGGCGGCGCAGAAGCATTTTGCGGAAAGCCGGGCCATCACCGAAGAATATCTGAAAAATACTGGCGGACTACGCGCGCATCTCGGCGACAGCCCCATAGGCAAGCTGGACGGCTATGAATATGTACTGCTGATCGCCGCGCACAGCGAACGGCACACCAAGCAGATGGTGGAAGTGAAGGCCGATCCTAACTTCCCGAAGAATTAGGAAGCGATTTGGCATCAAGACAACACGGAGTTCACACGGAAGCGGGCGCCACTTGCGAGAGTGGCGCCTTTTTTTAGCGCGACGTGGAGTTTCCCGCGCGTCACTTGGAGAGCTGCGGCGCTATTCACAATAGGAAACAAGCTCCTTTCTCGCTTGCCCTCCAGACGAAGGCGAGGTATCGTCGGCGCATTCGGTGAACTCAACGGAGGAAAACTTCATGAAAAGAAATTGTGTGGTCTGCATCTGCGCACTCGCCGTCGCGACGGTCGCAGCAGGTCCCCGCATGTACAGCCAGGAGAAAAAGGAAGCCGGAGACACGCACAAGATCGTGCATTTCGGCGATTTGAAATGGACGCCGATCATCAAAGGGTGCGACCTCGCGTCCGTGGCGGGTGATTCCAACGCGGAAGGCACGCCGTTCGTTGTGCGCCTACGCTGCGCGGATGGAGCCAAGATTCCGGCACACTGGCATCCCACAGATGAAAACGTGACG
>Ga0137390_10000645_pt1 | contig 24564 bp, 20 predicted proteins | sample 15con2h24AmetaG_FD_104937 | JGI IMG/M metagenome (GOLD analysis project Ga0137390, IMG submission 104937) | Vadose zone soil microbial communities from Angelo Coast Range Reserve, California, USA - 15con2h2.4A metaG | ecosystem: Environmental > Terrestrial > Soil > Vadose zone > Saprolite... | reverse complement strand
TCGTGCGTTGACTCTGGTTTGCATGCTTCCCGTCGCGTCTATCGCTGAGGTGAGCCCGCGTTCCCCAGGGCCCGAGACATGGACCCTCACCTTGCTCGCCGGGGCGGAGCGAGGCAGCGAGAAATTCACCGAGTCCGCGACGCTGGCACATCTCGGTCTCGAGGCAACGCGCGCCGCATGGGTGACCGCATTCGCAATCCTTCAACTCGACTGGCGCATCTCGCGTCAGACCTACCTGCTCGGCCAGCCCTCGGCAGGCGCATCCAGCAACGCCTCACGGGTCGATGAGCTGCGCTGGGACGCGCTCTTCGGCATCGGCTACGACTTCGGGCCTCTCTTGCAGACCCCGCGCCTGGTCCTGGCCCCGGTCTTCGGCCTCAAGTACGTGAGGCTGCAGAATACTGCCTTTCCCGCGGACCTGTTCGGCGTCGATCTCGGGGGCCGGGCGCGCTACTCGCTCTCCCAGGCGGTCGCCGCCCACGCCTCCTTCGGCTGGATGTACAACCTCGTCCACGCGAGTTTCTTCTCCGCGCTCGGCTCGCCGCTCGGCCAGTTCGGCATCAGGGCTGGCCTCGATTTCCCGCTCGCGGGCGGCTACGCGCTCTCGCTCGACTATCAGGGCGACATCCTGACCTTCGACTACTCCTACCGCGTGGCGCACGGCGCCGCGGCCGGCTTCGGCAAATCCTTCTAGAACGAGAGAGGCGAAGACATGCAAGTCAGCCTTCGACGTCATGGTGCGCTCGCGATTGCGCTCGGATTCGTTGCCTGCGCCAAGAGTGTGCAAGCGCCCAGCGCCAGCGCCAGCGCGGCAGCGACCACAGTCAACATCGGAACCATCGTTCAGCTCGACAGCCAGGGCAGCTCCGACCCGCAAGGGCGGCAGCTGACGTACGACTGGTCCATCCTCCAGCAACCGCCGGGGAGCGCGGCCACGCTCAACAACGCGCACTCCGTGAATCCCAGCTTCATCGCCGACGTCGCCGGCAAGATCCTGGTGCAGCTAGTGGTGGCGAACAGCCTCCTCTCCAGCCAACCCTCCCAGCTGATGATTACCGTCGTCGACTGCGGCGCCAACCCGCCCGTGATCGGCTCCTTGACGGCGACGACGCAGGGTCTAGGGGTCGGCGTATCCTTCAACCCGGGGCAGGTGGTGAACCTCAGCGCGGCGGTTACCGACGCGGACAGTGCCTGCAACCCCCCCTTCCCCGAGACTTTCAGCTACGCTTGGACGCTGCTGGCGCGGCCCGCGGCTAGCGCCGCCTTCATCGTTCCCAACAGCGACGGCACGCTCGCATCGGTGAAGCCCGATCTGCCCGGCCCCTACCTGGTCCAGCTCGTGGTCACCGACTCGACCGGCCGCAAGAGCGCGCCGGCGTTTTTCAGCTTCACCACCACCAACTGCGGCACCGGCGCGCCCACCATCGTGAGCGTCACCGCGCCCAGCTCTCGCGTGCCAGTGAACGAGTCGTCGCCGGGCGCCACGACCAGCGTGACGCTCACCGCGAAGGCCTTCGACGCCAACGACGTCGCAGGCGGCAATTGCGGCTCGACCCCGAATGCGTACAACAGCGCGACCAAGGGAGTGACGTTCACCTGGACGCTCGCCTCGGCTCCGGCGGGAAGCGCGGCCGCTACGCCGAGCACGCAGCCGGCCACCGCCTTGGACGGGACGAGCGCCCTCACCTTCGCCGTCGACCGCGCCGGCACGTTCGTCTGGAGCGTGGTGGCCACCGACCTGGCCTCGGGGCTCAGCTCGGCGGCCTCGACCATCTCGGTGCCGACCGGCCCCTGCGGCCCGGCGATCACGACCATCGACTCGACGAGTCTATCGAGTGGCGTGGTGGGCACGCAGACGACGTTCAGCAGCCATACGGCTTCTCCGGTGGACAACTGCGTGGCCAACGCCATCGTCACCTTCAGCTGGTCGCTCCTGTCGCGCCCGGCGACCAGTGCGGCGAACATCAACGCCAGCGCGGGCACGCTCACGCCCGACGTGCCCGGCACCTACCTGGTGCAGCTGCTGGCGCAGGACCAAGGCGGTTTCTCCAGCACCGTCACGACGACCTATACCGCGACGGGCTGCCAGGCCGCGCCTACGGCCGCGTTCGCTTCGACGCCGTTCACCGTGACCCCGGCCGCGGTGACCGATCCGGCAGGCACGTTCGCCGCAGACCGCATCAACTTCAACGCGCCGACCATCACCACCAACGGCTGCGGAGTGCCGGCCGCGCAGACCATCAGCTACAGCTGGACGCTGGTCAGCAAGCCGGCGAGCAGCGCGGCGGTGCTGGCGGGAGCGAACACGGCGACGCCGACCTTCGTCGCCGACGTGCCCGGCGACGGCACCAACCCGACCTACCAGGTCTCGCTGACCGTGACCAACGGCCAGGGCCTCTCTTCGGCGCCCATCATCCAGCCCGTGGTCGTCTCGGCCTGCGGCTCGCAGCCGCCGGTGCCGTCGATCGCGGGAGGGGGGTCGGTGAACACGTTCGCTTCGCTCTCGCTGACGGCGATGGCGACGGCGTTGGACAACATCAGCGCCTGCCCGACCCGGCTCTTCGACATCGCGCTGTCGTTCAGCTGGTCGATCGTCTCGACGCCGCCGGGCGGCAAGGCGCTGCTCAGCGCGACGAGCCAGAGCTGCTCGCTCACCGGCACTCCTCCGGCGACGGCTTGTAGCCCGTCGGCGATCACGTTCAGCCCACAGGCGCCCGGAGCTTACGGGGTGCAACTGGCTGCGACGGGGTCCAACGGCGTCACGGCTTCGATGACGAGGATCATCATGGCCAACCCCTGCGGCTCGTACGCGCCGGCGGCGCTCACTGTCTGCAGCAACCTGAGCATGCTGACCGGCTCCTGTACCGGGACGCTCACCAACGCCTTCACCGCCTCGCAGACGTTCAACGGCCTCACCAGCACCACCGCGCCGTTCAACACCAACGTGCCCATCCAAATCACCGCCAACGTGGTCGACCTGGACAACCTGCCCACCTCGCAGAGCACGTCGTTCGGCGCTGGCTGCGGCATCACACCGTTCGAGGCGCTGAGCGCGAGCTGGACGCTGGTCGGCGTACCCGCGGGCAGCCAGGCAAAGCTCGTCGCTGCGAACAGCGTCACGCCCGGCTTCACGCCCGACAAAGCCGGAACGTACACGCTGCAGCTCGTCTCGTCGGACTCGACGGGCGCTTCGACCACGCAGCAGTTCGCGGTCACCAGCGACGCCTGCGGCGCATCGCCTCCCACCGTCGGCACGGCGAGCGCCCTCAGCCTGACCCAGGTGGTAGTTCCAGGCGGGCAGACCGTCTGCTCGGGGACCACTTCGACCGTGCCGGGCGTGACTTGCACGGTGGTCAACTCGTCGCTCTTCGACGTGAACTACACCGTCCAGGTCTCCGACCCGTCGCTCAGCGACACGCAGCCGAGTTGCACGCGCCCGTTCTCGCAACCGCAGACGTTCGCCTGGAGCTTCGCCTCGGTGCCGCCGGGCAGCCGCGCGGTGCTCAACAACGCGAGCACTTCGACGCCCAGCTTCATGCCCGACGTGACGGGCAACTACACGCTGGCGCTGACGGTCACCGACGCGACGACGCTCTCCACCAGCCAGACCTTCAACGCCATCAACGCCGTCTGCGGCGCGGCGGCGCCGGTCGCGGTGGACACGGCGACCGACCGGGCCGTCGAGGCGAAACAGACGGTGCCGAGCGTCAACAACACTGCGCTCGCCATCGTGGAGAGCAGCAGCACGTCGAAGCCGGCGCCGCTGTTTCCGGCGACCAACAACGGCCAGTTCCTCTACCAGGGCGTGCCGGTGCAGCTCGTGGTGGCGAGCGTGGCGGAGACCGACAGCATCGCGTCGTGCGCTGCGGTCGCGCCGCCCTTGCCGGCCATCTCGTACAGGTGGAGCTTCGCCAAGCTGCCGGTCGGCAGCAACGCGCGGCTCAACTTTCCGACCGTTCAGAACCCAAGCTTCACGCCCGACGCCAACGGCGAGTACGACGTGACGCTGCAGCTGACCGACGCGTTCGGCCGCTCAACGAGCACCACGTACACCTTCGTCCAGGTGGGCTTGTGCGGTGGCCAAGGTCCGACGGCGGCGATCGCCTGGCAGCAGGGGCAAGGCGTCGCGAAGAACCAGGCCACGGTGGGCACCACCGCCACCGTCCTGCTCGACGGCACGAGTGGCGACCCGGACAAGGCATTCCGCACAGGAGTGAACGCGGGCTGCGGCCTCCCGGTGAACCTCACGTACAGCTGGGCTTTCACCTCGTTGCCGGTGGGGACGAGCGCAAAGTTCTCCAACGCTAGTGTGATCAACCCGACCTTCGTGCCCGACAAATCGGGGGCCTACGGAGTCTCGCTGCTGGTGAGCGATGGGACGCGGTCGAGCATCGCCAACGCCATGCTGACGGCCGCTCCGTGGTTCGCGGCCAACAACGCCTCCGCGCCGAGCACCAGCGCGCTCACCGTAAACCGGCTGCGCGTTGACAGCACCAACTCGAACGTCTGGGCGGCGACGAGCAGCGGCGTCTGGCAATCGACCAACGGCGGCGCGAACTGGGTACAGCCGGCGGGCGCGCCAACCACAGGCGTCTTCGCAGGCTTGTCGATTGCGTATCGCGGCTCCAGCACGCCTTTCGTCTACGCGTCGTTCACCGGGTGCGGCACCAACTATTACAAGTTCGATGGAAGCACTTGGACCGGAAACACTGGGGCCGCCTGTTTCATCCAGGCGGTAGCGGCAGACCCGACCGATACAACCGGCCAGACAGCCGTATTCGCCTTCAAGAATGGCCCTGCAGCAGTTGGGGTCACGACGACGGGAGGAGCCTACAATGCCAGCCTCAACAACGGGCTGGGCACCGACAACCAGATCAGCGCGGCGGCCGTCACGGCCAACGGATCCGTCCTGATCGGTAGCGACGGCACCGCTACCAACGGCGGGCGCATCTACCGGCTGCCCAACGTGGCAGCCGTGCAGGGGGCAGGGCCGCCGACCCCGACCACCACGTGGACCACGGTGCTCAACCTCAACGCGGGCGCGGGCGGGACCATCAACGCGCTCTACGCCGATCCGACGACCGGCCCGACGACCGGCACGGTGCTGGCCGCCATCGCCGACGGGCGCGTCTTCCAGTCCACCGACCACGGCGCGACGTGGACCCAGCGCGTTGCCGCCGGATCGGCCGCGGCCTTCGATGTCTACCTCGACGGCAGCGGCAACGGCTTCGCCGCCATCGGCCAGGGCATCTTCCGCTCGACGAGCAGCGGGGCCACGTGGTCGGCGGCGAGCAGCGGGCTGCCCGCGGCCAACATCACCGCGGTGGCGCTCGACCCTCGTACGCCGGTGGTAGGCTACGCCGGCGCCGCGGGCCTGGGCTTCTTTGCGACGTTCAGCGGCGGCCAGTAAGACGGACCCACAATTGGCTGCTCTTCCACAACGGAGGCCGCATGTCACCATCCGCGCGCGTCATGCTTGCGCTCGCCGTCTATCCCCTCGCAGCGTCCCCGCAGGCCCCCCGCGAAGCTCCTCCCTCTCCCCGCCCGCCGGAGCACATCCTCGTCAAGGCGGCGCACCTCATCGACGGTAAAGCGGATGCGGCGCGGGATGGATTCGCGGTGCTCGTCGAGGGAGATCGCATCCAGAAGGTCGGCCCCGCGGCCGAGCTGCAGGCACAGGCGGCTGGCGCGAAGGTGATCGATCTCGGCAACGCCTGGCTCCTGCCCGGCCTCATCGACGCCCACACCCACGTGCTGCTGCAGGGCGACATCACCGCCGCCGAATACGACGAACAATTGCTCAAGGAAAGCACTCCCTATCGCGCGCTGCGCGCCAGCGCCTCCGTGCGCACCTCGGTGATGAATGGCTTCACCGCCATCCGCGATCTGGAGACCGAGGGCGCCATGTACGCCGACGTCGACGTCAAGACGGCCATCGCGCGCGGCGTGATCCCGGGGCCGCGCATGTTCGTGGCCACCCGTTCATTGGCGCCGACAGGGACCTATCCATTGACGGGATATTCGTGGGAGCTGCGCATGCCCGAGGGCGTGCAGATCGCCGACGGACCCGAAGGCCTGCGCAAGGCGGTGCGCGAGCAGGTGAAGTATGGCGCCGATTGGATCAAGTTCTACGCGGACCGCAAGTATTACAAGACCAACGACCCGCACCGCCCGTTACGCTCGTGGGTCAACTATACCCCCGAGGAAGCGAAGGCCATCGTCGACGAGGCGCACCGCCTCGGCCGCAAGGTGGCCGCGCACGCCATGGGATGGGACGGCATTGATTCGGCATTGAAAGCCGGCGCGGACAGCATCGAGCACGGCGACGGCCTGACCGACGATCTCATCGATCGCGTCGTGCGGCAGGGCGTCTACTGGTGCCCGACCATCTATGTCGGCCTCTGGGTCGCGCAGGGCCGCGGCGGCATCTGGCCGGACATGATTCCCATGGAGCGCGAAGCATTTGCCAAGGCCTTGAAGCGCGGCGTGCGCATCGCCTATGGGACCGACGCGGGAGGATATGCCTGGACGGAGAACCAGGCCAAGGAACTGGCCGTGATGGTCCAATATGGAATGGCCCCCATGGCCGCATTGAAGTCCGCCACCAGCGTGGCCGCCGCGTTGCTCGAGCCGATCTGCCCTCCCCAGGCCGCGCATTGCGCCTCGAACGACATCGGGTCCATCGCGCCGGGCAAGTACGCCGACCTCGTCGCGGTCGACGCCGATCCCTTGAAAGACATCGCCGTCATGCAACGGGTGCACTTCGTCATGAAGGGCGGCGAAGTGCTCAAATCGCGCTGACGGGTTACAACACCGCGCATGAAACGCATCGCGATGGCCGTCGTCCTCTGCGCCGGCTGCATCGGGCCGGCGCAGGAAGTGAAGCCGCAGGCGAAGGAACCCGAAAGGCCGCCGCCCGAGGCGCCGCGCCCGACCGTCATCGCCGACGAGGGCTCGTCGGTCGAGTACCGCGGACAGGCCGAGGGAAAATCGCTCCTCGAGGTGGCCGACCCCTTCGGCGCGCAGGTCGAGATCCACGAGGGCGAGCGGCTGGTGAGCCGCGACGTCGCGCCCATGGCGGTCAACGTCGAGGTCGATCATTGGTACCGCGTCGCGGCGCGGCTGCCCTCGGGGGCGGTGCGCGAGAAGAAAGTGCAGGCGCGCGTCGGCCAGGTCGCCTCGGTGCATTTCCCCGACACTCCGCCCACCGGCCCGACGGCGATGACGGGCGACGAGTTCAAGCGTCTCATCGATGCCATCGACCGCGAGCCGGGCGATGCGGCCAAGCTGGCGGTGCTCAAGACGGCCGCGGCCAGCTCCTTCTTCACCACCGCCATGGCCGGCGTGCTCCTCGAGCACATCGTCCACCGCGAGAGCAAGCTGGGCGTCATTCCCATCGTGAAGGATCGCATTCTCGATAAACAGAACGCGTACACGTTGTATCAGCACTTCACCTATCGGGAAGACAAGGCCAAGGTGCAGGAGATGCTCGAGCGTTGAGCGTTCATGCTCCACCTCCGGCCCCGCCGCAGACGCTGCGCGAGCGAGCGCGCCTGACGCTGCGTTACCTGCGATACCTGCCGCGCACTTTCGCCTTGGTGCGCGAGTCGTCGCGCGCGTTCGCCGCGGGGATGATCGCGCTGCTCCTCGGTCAGGCCGCGCTTCCCGCGGCGATGGCCTGGGTGGGAAAGCTGATCGTCGACGCCGTGGTGGCGGCCGCGCGCACCGGGTCGCCCGAGGAGCGCTGGCACGTGCTCAGGCTGGTGGGCGTCGAGGCGCTCTTGATGGCTTTGTCGACTGCCATGTCGCGCGGGCAGGCCTTGCTGCGCGACTTGATGCGGGCTTCGCTGGGCAATCACGTCAATACGTTGATCCTCGAGAAGGCCACCACACTGGAGTTGCGCCATTTCGAGGACGCGGACTTCTACGACAAGATGCAGAACGCGCGGCGCGAGGCCTCGATGCGGCCGCTGAGCATGGCGCTGGAGACGGCCTCGCTCTTCCAGCAGCTGCTCATCCTCACCAGCTATGCGGTGCTGCTGGTGCGGCTCTCGCCCTGGTCGGTGCTGCTCATCGCCGCCGCGTCGGTGCCGGCCTTCCTCGCCGAGGCGAGGTTTTCCGGCGAGTCCTTCCGGCTCAACACCTGGCGCGCGCCGGAGGGGAGGCGGCAGAACTATCTGGAATGGATACTGACGCGTGATTCCCACGTCAAGGAGGTGAAGCTCTTCGGGCTCGGACCGCTGGTGCTGCAGAGGTATCGCACGCTGTTCGAGAAGTTCTACGCCGAGGACCGCGCGCTGGCCTTGCGCAAGGGCGCGGCGGGCCTGGCGCTGGGGTTCCTCTCGCTGGCGGCTTTCTATGGCGCGTATGCGTTCATGGCGGTGCGCGCGGCGATGGGAGCGATCACGCTGGGCGACTTGACCCTGTATTTGTCGGTATTCCGGCAAGGACAATCCGCCATTCAATCGGCGCTCGCTTCCATAGGAGGTCTCTATGAAGACGGCTTGTTCATGTCCAATCTCTTCGATTATCTCGACATCGGCACGGGCGGCGAGTCGCCGCGCCGCCTCCCGCCGCTTTCGGCCCCGCGGCAACGCGCGCAGGCGATCGAGTTCCGCAACGTCTCGTTCCGCTATCCCGGCAGCGACAAATGGGTGCTGCGCGGGATCGATTTGAAGCTCGTCCCCGGCGAGAAGATGGCCCTGGTCGGCGACAACGGCGCGGGCAAGTCGACGCTCATCAAGCTATTGATGCGTCTCTACGACCCGAGCGAGGGCGAGATCCTCTACGGCGGGGTCGACCTGCGCGACATGGACGCCCGCGACCTGCGCGACCGCATCGGCATCTTGTTCCAGGATTTCGTCAAGTATCAATTCAGCGCGGGCGAGAACATCGGCCTCGGCTGGGTGCCGGCGTTGAACGACCGCGCGCGCATCGACCAGGCTGTCGACGACGGCGGCGCGCGCCCCGTCATCGAGCAGCTCCCGCAAAAGCTCGACACCATGCTGGGCGGCTGGTTCGAGGATGGACACGAGCTCTCGGGCGGCCAGTGGCAGAGGATCGCGCTCGCGCGCGCCTTCATGCGCGATTCCGAGGTGCTCGTCCTCGACGAACCCACCGCCGCGCTCGACGCGGAGGCCGAGTACGAGCTGTTCGGCCGGCTCCAGCAACTCGCCCACGAGCGCACCGCCATCCTCATCTCGCACCGCTTCTCCACCGTGCGCCGCGCCGACCGCATCGCGGTGATCCGCGACGGCCGCATCGAAGAGCTGGGCACGCACGAGGAATTGATCGCCCGCAACGGCCGCTACGCCCACCTCTTCAAGCTGCAAGCCTCGGGATACGTGAGCTAACGCGATGCTCAGTTGCACTGAGCCTCGCGGGCGTCGGGCCTCGGGCTTCAGACCTCAGGCAACGCCTCGACAAGATCGCCGTTCCCGAGGCCTGAGGTCCGAGGTCTGAGGCCTAGCGCGAGCGGAGCGCGCGCGGCTCACGGGGCGCTCGCCGGCGGGCGGCGATTGTGCGAAGCCTGCTCGTACGAATAGGCCAGCTTGATCAGCGTCGCCTCGCTGAAAGGCTTCCCCAGGAGCTCGACGCCGATGGGCACGCCGGCCTCCGAGAACCCCGCCGGCACGTCGATGGCCGGGAAGCCGGTGATGGAAGCGAGAAAGCCGTTGCGTTCCACCTGCGACTCGCCGATGGGCACCACCAGGCGCTTCTGGTGCGGGTAGAGGATGGCGTCCAGCTTTCTCGCGGCCATCAAGTCGAGCACCTGCTTCTGCAGCGCCTCCCGGCGCGGGCCGATGCGCTGCTGGTACTCGGGATCGCTCTCGGGATGATCGAACGGCTGCGCCTCGCGCAGCCCCTTCTCCAGCGTCTTGTCGAACTTCCCCGAGGCGACCCAATCGTCGAAGGTGTGGATGGCCGGCGCGCCGGGCCCCAGCCCGCGCAGCCAGGCGTCGATCTGCGTCTTCGATTCCCACTTCTGCACGTCCATCGTCTTGATGAGCTGGTCGACGTCCAGCGGAATGTCCAGCTCGACCAGCTCCGCCCCCTGGCCGCGCATGGTCTCGATGGACGCGCCCACCACGCGGTTGACCACGGCGTGCTCGGGCTTCTGGCCGAAGAAGCTGCGCAAAACGCCGATGCGAGCGCCCTTGAGGCCGTCCTTGTCGAGCGACGAGGCGTAGCTCGACGGCATCTTGGCGGCGGCCCCGGCGGTGGTCGGATCGGCGGGATCGGAGCCCTGGATCGTCTCGAGCATGACGGCCGCGTCGGCGACCCAGCGGGTGATGGGGCCCGCCATGTCCTGCGTGAGCGCCGCGGGGATGATGCCGCCGCGGCTGACGAGACCGCGGCTGGGCCGCAGGCCGACCAGGTCGCAGGCGGATGCCGGGGAGCGGATGGAGTTGACCGTGTCGCTCCCGAGTCCCGCCGCGGCCATGTTGGTGGCCACCGCCACCGCCGTGCCTCCGCTCGAGCCGCCCGGCGTGCGCGAGAGGTCGTACGGGTTCAGCGTCTGGCCGCCCAGCGAGCTGACGGTGGTGCCGGCGCGCGCCAGCTCGTGCAGGTTGGTCTTGCCGAGGATGATCGCGCCCGCGTCGCGCAACTTCTCCACGATGAACGCGTCGGCCTGGGGCTGGGCGCCGGCGAAAGCGATCGATCCGCCGGTGGTGGGCAGGTCGGCGGTATTCATGTTGTCCTTGACCACCACCGGGATGCCGTGCAGCGGACCGCGCACGCGCTTTTCGGCGCGGTCGCGATCGAGGCGGTCCGCCTCGTCCAGAGCGCGGGGATTGACGAGGAGGAAGGCGTTGAGGGCGGGCCCCTGCTTGTCGTATCTGGCGATGCGATCGAGGTAGTGCTGCACGAGCGCGTGCGAGGTCAGCTCGCCGGAGGCCATCGCCGCCTGCAGTTGGGCGATGCTCGCCTCCTCGATCTGCACGGGAGCGTGCTCGCGCGCCGGCGCGTGGCTGCAGGCGCAGAGGACCGCGGCGGCGAGGCAAAGGCGTGACATGGGACCTCCGAGTGGGGAGTTCCCTCTCGCCGATGGAGCAGCGTCTGTCAAATGCTTTGACTGCCCGCCGTGGCTGCTAGCGTCCCAGCTCGCCGTGGGCGAGGTGGTGCTCGACCTCGAGCAAGCTCGCGCCCTCGTCCTGGATGGCCGCCTGATAATGCTCGGGGGCGCGCGGCGGGTCCTTGAGCGCGACCCAGAAATGGGCCGAGGCGAGCCGGCGCGATTCCAAATCCGGGTCGGCGTAGCCGTCTTCGAGAAACCGCTGCTCCTCGAAGCGGCCCTCTTCCACAAGCTGGCGGTGGTCGTCCATCGGCCGAAGATGTGTCGCGGGGCGACGCGTGGCACGGGCGGGGCGGCGCGATGTCACCCGCCGAACAGCGGCCGCCGATGCGTTTCTTGCGCGGATCGCGTTATTCCTGCGGGCATGCCGTTGGCCCGACTCCGCGAAGTTCCCTGGGACGCGCTGCGGGCCGACCTGGCGGTGCCGGCGATCCGGCGCGTGCTGGCAGGAGAGGCGGCCGAGCGCGAGGTGGACCGCGCGCTGCGGGCCGGGCGGGACCTGGCGCGCGAGGAGCGCGCGGCGCTGGTCGAGGCGATTTTTGGCGTCGCGTTGTGGCGGAGGCGGCTGGTATGGCACGCCGGCGACTCCGAAATCCCCGTGATCTTGCTCGCTTGCCTCCTGCGCCACCTGGCCGGCCTCGACGAATCCCGCGCCCTCGCCCTCACCGGGCTGCCGGCGGCAAAAAAAAATAATTATTTTTTTTTCGGCTCCCGATCAGGTGAGCCGGGGCGGCTGGCCGACCGGTGGTCGCTCCCCGACTGGCTGGAAACGACGCTCGAGCGCGAGCTGGGCGCCCAGGCCGAAGCGTTCTGCGCCGCCGTGGCCGTGCCGGGACCCGTCTGTGTGCGCGCCAACCGGCTCCGTTGCACCCGTGTCGAGCTGGCCGACCGGCTCGCGCGCGACGGCATCGAGACGCGGCCCGCGCGCCGGGCACCCGACGGCCTCGTGGTGACGACGCCGCGCCCGAACCTCCTCGGCAGCAACTGCTGGCGCGACGGCTGGTTCGAGCCGCAGGACGAGGGCAGCCAACTCGTGGGCCTGCTGGTCGCGCCGCGCCCCGGCGAGGCCGTGCTCGACCTCTGCGCCGGCGCGGGCGGCAAGTCGCTGCTCCTCGCGGCCGAGGGGCGGAAGGTCTACGCCTACGACCCCGACGCCGAGCGCCTCGACCGCCTCAAAGCGAGGGCCGCGCGGGCCGGGGCAGAGATCGAGATCGGGCCACCCCGCGACGCCGACTGCGTCCTGGTCGACGCGCCCTGCTCCGATCTGGGCACGCTTCGCCGCGGCCCCGACGCCCGCTGGCGCATCGACCCCGCCGGTTTCCCCCGCTTGGAGGCGCTCCAGCGGGAAATCCTCGAGACCGCCGCGCGCCACGCCCGCCGCCGCCTCGTCTACGCCACCTGCACGCTGCGCCGCGAGGAGAACGAGGAGGTGGCGGCCCCGTTCGAGGCGGCGCACCCCGAATTCACGCGCGCCGGCCCTCCGCTGAAACTCCTTCCCCACCTCGACGGAACCGACGGGTTTTTTGCCATCGCCTGGGAGCGCCGCGGACCATGACCGACGAGAAGAAGCCCTTTCACAACCCCTTCGGCGCGCTGCGCGACAAGCTGGGCGATCTTCCGCAAGGCCCGCGGCCCAGCAACACGCCCGCCCCGCCGAGGGGACCCGCGCGCGCCGTCGTGCGCATGGAGCGCAAGGGCCGCGGCGGAAAAGAGGTGACCGTAGTCGAGCAACTCGGCCTCAAGGCCGCCGAGCTGGAAGGCTGGCTCAAGGCGCTCAAGGGGGCGCTCGGCTGCGGCGGCGAGGTGGAGGGCGAGACGCTGGTCCTCCAAGGGGACCAGCGCAAACGCGTGCCATCCATCCTCGAGGCGCGCGGGGTACGGAAAATCGTAGTAGGATAGTCTCCGATTCGCAGCAGGGGGCAACAATGTCGGACCCGTCCCGCGTCCTCGTCGTGCAGGCGGAGGACGCCGAACGTCTTTTCCAGCGCGCGCTTTTCTCAGATGCCGGGATGACCGTCGTCGAAGCGAGCACCGGAGCCGAGGCGCTCGACTACCTCGCCACGGATTGCCCCGACCTGGTGGTGCTGGGCCGTTCGCTGCCCGATATGGACGGGCTGGACCTGCTCCCCCGGCTCAAGTCGAGCGAGCTGGACTTCGTCCCCGTTCTCGTCGCCAGCCACAAGAGCGAAACGGCCGAACGCGTGCGCGGCCTGCAACTCGGCGCCGACGACTATCTACCGCGCCCCTGCGATCCGGCCGAGCTCCTGGCGCGGGCCAAGGCGCTTTTGCGCAACAAGACGGCGCACGACAAGATCCGCAAGCTGCAGCAGTCGCTCGAGCAGATGGTGGTCAGCGACCCGCTCACCGGCTTGCACAACCGAAGGTATCTGATGGACCGCATCGCGCAGGAGATCCAGCGCGCCGACCGCCACGGCGAGCCGATGGCCTTCGCCATGCTCGACCTCGACGCCTTCAAGCCCATCAACGATCAGTTCGGCCACGTGGTCGGCGACAAGGTGCTGCGCGCCGTCGGCAACGCCATCGCGCGCTGCGTGCGCGTCTCGGACATCGCGGCCCGCTACGGCGGCGACGAGTTCGCCATCATCCTCCCCCAGACCCCTCCCGAAGGGGCGATGCGCGTGTGCGAGCGCGTCCTGCACGCCATCTCGGAGCTCAGGCTGCAGGACGAGAATGGCGTCGCGGCCACTGTGACGGCGAGCCTCGGCCTCGCCTACTACCCCGCCGAGGACATCGAGACGCCCGAGGACCTGGTGCAGTCCGCCGACGGCGCGCTGTACGGGGCGAAGCGCTCGGGCAAGAACCGCTTCAGCGCGGTTCGTCCCGTCCAGCCTCTGGCGAGTGCGTGAGCAGCGGCTGCACGTCGCCGGTGATCAAGCGCGCGCCGCGCTCGTGGCGCAGGTAGGCCGCGGCCCACTCCCCCAGCACGACGAAGCGGTTGCGGAAGCCGATCAGCGTGAGGATGTGGACCACCAGCCACAGCACCCAGGCGATGAATCCGTTGATGTGCAGCCGGCCGATCTGCGCGACGGCGGCGGCGCGGCCGATGGTCGCGAGCGACCCCTTGTCGCGGTAGCGGAACGGCTTGCGCGCGCCGCCCGCGATGATGCGCGCGACGTGGCGGCCGCCCTGGATGGCGGCGGGCGCCAGGCCGGGCACGCCGGGCACGGCGGCCAGATCGCCGATGACGAACGCCTCGGGCGCGCCGGGGATGCTCAAGTCCGGCTCGACCGACACGCGGCCCGCCTTGTCGAGCGGCACGCCCAGACTGCGCGCGAGCGGCGAGGCTTTGACGCCGGCGGCCCAGACGACGCAGCGCGAGGCGATGCGCTCGCTCCCCAGCGAGACGCCCCCCGCGTCGATGCTCGTCACGGCCGTCCCCAGCCGCACCTGCACGCCCATCCGCTCGAGCCGATGGGTGGCCGCTGCCGCCAGATCGGGCGGGAACGCCGGCAACAGGCGCGGCCCGGCCTCGACCAGCACGACGCGCGCCGACGCCGGGTCGATGTTGCGAAAGTCGCCCTTCAGCACGTGGCGCGCGATCTCCGCCAGCGCGCCAGCCATCTCCACGCCGGTCGGCCCGCCGCCCACCACGACGAAAGTCAACAACAGCTCGCAATGCGCCGGATCGCGCTCGGCCGCCTCGTACGCGAGCAGCATGCGCCGGCGGATCTCGACGGCGTCCTCGAGCGACTTGAGCCCCGGCGCCCAGGCAGCCCATTCGTCGTGCCCGAAGTACGAGTGGGTCGCGCCGGTCGCGACGATCAAGAAATCATAATCGAGGGCCCCATCGCGCAGCTCGACGCGCTTGTGCCGCGTGTCGATGGCCGTCGCCTCGGCCAGCATCACCGCAACATTCTTCTGCCGCCGCAGGACGCGCCGCAGCGCCACGCCGATCTGCGCGGGGCTCAGCGCCGCGGTGGCCACCTGGTAGAGCAGCGGCTGGAACAAGTGGTGGTTGCGCCGATCGACCAGCGTGATGCGCACCGGCGCGCACCGCAGCGCCCGCGCTGCGTAGAGCCCGCCAAATCCGCCCCCGAGGATTACGACATGCGGCAACGCCATGCATCGGCACTCTAACGGGGCTTGTGTGCGTAGGGCTTGTGTTTTCCCAACTGCGCGCTGAGGGGCAGCTCCTCGGGAGCGGGAAGGGCCTCGCGCCGCAGCTTGACCAGCGCCGCGGCGAGAAGCTCGGCGTCCTTCTCGCGCAAGAGCAGCCGGGCCAGCGCGAGGTCTTCCTCGGCGGGGTCGCGCGCGAGTTGGTCGATCTCGCGCACCAGCCGATCGCGATCGCGCACGCGGATCACGTCGGCGTCGGGCGGCGGGGTGAAGCTCGCGCGCGCGCCCGCCTTGCGCAGCATGTTCTCCACGGCCCGGCGCGCCCCCGGCGGGACCAGCAGCACCGAGATGCCCTTGCGGCCCGCCCGACCCGTCCTGCCGCTGCGGTGCTGCAGCACGTTGGAATTCTGCGGCGGGTCGGCCTGGATCACCAGGGAGACGTCGGGCAGGTCGAGCCCGCGCGCCGCCACGTCGGTGGCCACCAGCACGCGCGCGCGGCCGTCGCGCAAGGCGTGCAGGGCACGGCTGCGCTGCGCCTGCGTCAATTCGCCCGAGAGCGCCACCGCCGCGAATCCGCGCTCGAGCAGGTTCTGCGAGAGGTGCGTTACCCCTTCGCGCGTGGCGCAGAAGACGATGGCCGCAGGCGCGTCGTAGAAGCGCAGCGTGTTGGCCACCGCGTGCTCGCGCTCGCGCGGCGCGACGAGGTGCGCCTTCAGCTCGATGTCGGCGTGGGCCTGCGCGGGCGGATTCGCCGCCACGCGGGCCGCCCCGCGCGTGTACTTGCGCGCCAGCCGCTCGATCTCCGCCGGGATGGTCGCCGAGAACATGAGCGTGCGGCGGTCTTTCGGGGCGTCGCGCAGGATGCGCTCCAACTCGTCGCGGAAACCCAGGTCGAGCATCTCGTCGGCCTCGTCCAGCACCAACGCGCGCACCGCGCGCAAGTCGAGCGAGCCGCGCTCGAGGTGGTCGACGAGCCGTCCCGGCGTGCCGACGACGATGTGCGCGCCGCTCTTGAGCGCGCGCAGCTCGGCCCCCACGTCGGCCCCGCCCACGCAGGTTGCGATGCGCGCCCCGGCCTTGGCGTAGAGCCACTGCAGCTCGCGGGCCACCTGATGCGCCAGCTCGCGCGTGGGCGCCACCACCAGCGCCAGCGGCTTGCCCGCACTTTTGAAGGGAAGGATCTCCTCGCCCAGCGCGAGCCCGAAAGCGACCGTCTTTCCCGACCCGGTGCGCGCGCTGACCAGCAGATCGCGCCCGCGCACCGCTTCGGAGAGGACCGCTTCCTGCACCGGCGTGGGCGTGTGGTAGCCGCGCGCCTCCAGCGCCGAGACGAGATGCCCGAGCGATCCCGGCGCGGCGAAGGCGTTGGTCATGCCTCTTCTATAGATCGTAGCTCTGCGGAAGGCGCGGCCCGAGAGTGGCGCGACGTTGGCCCGACCTTCGCAATGCCCTGGAGCATGGAAAGCCGCGACCTGAGCACCGCGCGCCTGCGCAGCGAGAACGAGATCGACAACGCCATCTACGCCCTCCTCTGCGCCGCCTTCTGCGAGGACGAGGAGGAGCCGCTGCGCCGCGCGGTCCGCCTGCGGCTCACGCTTCAGCCCCTGGCGTTGGAGATCGTCGACGCGATCTGCGCCGAGCTGCGCTGGCGCGGGCGGCTCCGCTTCGAGGAGCAGCGGAGGCTGGCGGCGGCGCACGTCCTGGCGGCGTTCCTCGACCTGCCGCTGGCCGAGCGCGAGGACCTGTCGCTCATGGCGGCGTGCTAGCGCGGTCGGCAAGCGTGCGCAGGACCACCGCCGTGATCACGATGGCGCCTCCTGCCAACGCCCATGGCCCCGGCGTCTCCTGGTAACCGATGAAGACCCAGAGCGGGTTGAGGATCGGCTCGAGCGTCGAGATGAGCGACGCCTCGGCCGCCGGAACGCGCCGCACCCCGTACGCGAAGAGCAGATACGCAACGCCGAGCTGCACGATGCCGAGGTAGAGCAAGACGCCCATTCCGGCCGGCGTGATGGAAGCCTTGAGCAGGAAGGGCATCGTCAGCGCCGCGGCGATCAGGTTCCCCAGCGTGGTCGAGGGCACCGCGTCGTTGCGGCCGCCGCGCGCGTCGCGGCGGAGCAGCACGATGGTGAGCGCGAAGAACACGCCCGACGCGGCGGCCACGGCGTTGCCCAGCATCTGTCCCGACTCGACCTTGCCGATGAAGAACAGCGACATTCCCCCGAGCGAGAGCGCGACGCAGGCGAGGTCGATCCGGCGCAGCGGCTCTTTGAGGATGAGCGGCGAGAGCAGAAGGACGTAGGCCGGTCCGGTGTACTGGAGAAAGATCGCGTTGGCGGCGGTGGTCAGCTTTGTCGCCGTCACGAACGTCACGATGCACGCCGCGTACGAGATGGCGGTGGTCCAGCGCGCCGCGCGCAGATCGGGGCGCAGCACTAGCAGGTAAAACGCGCCGGCGACGATCGATCGTCCACCCGCGACGGCCAGCGCGGGCATGGGCGCGAGCTTGATGAACAGCCCGCCGCTCGACCAGAGCACCGCCGCGCCCGCGACGGCGAGCACCGCCCTCGATCCCTCGCGCATGAGCGCGCGAGACTACGGCACCTGACGGAACACCGCGAGCCCGCCCTCGGTGGGAACCAGCAGCAGCGGCGGGTCGTGCATCAGGTCCTGCTGCATGCGACGGATGTTTTCGCCGGGCAGGCCGTCGCTCACCGTCAGCCGATGGCCGCGGGAATCGCCGGGCTTCCACACCAGCAGACCGCTGGTGGGGAACCCGAGCACGAGCCGGCCGTCCGGCAAAGCTTGGAGCCAGGAGCCGCCCCTGCAAACCATCGGGTGCACGTGATCGGCGAACCATTCGCGCTCCACGCTCTCCGGCCATGCCTTCTCCTGCGACGTCTGCGGAAGGCGCCACCTGGCTGGGATGATGCGCGTCACTCCGTGGTTCGATCCGATGTAGAGGTTCCCCGGGTGCTGGAAGTGGTCGTAGAGCATCGATGTGATTTCCCGCGTCTCGTAGTAGAAGCCCGTCGGCGGGCTGTTGTGCAGGTCGTAGAAACGCACTTCCAGTGTGCCGTCGGGCCGCAGCAGCACCTGGTCCATCTTGCCGCGGTGCGCGTACGGGTCGTTGGCGGTGTGGTTGTCCTTGTCGTGGCTCACTGGGGCGCCGCCGTCCTGGGCCGGCGGAACGATCAGACCCTCGCCGAGCGCGCCCCCCTTCGCACAGGCCGCCAAGGCGAGCAATCCACCCACGACCAGGGCGCGCCGCATGCAGAAAAGGGTTTGCACGCCCCGCCCGACGGGCAAGCCTCTACTTTTGTAGCGTTGCCTTGACGCTCATGGCGATCTTGAGCGCGCCCGAGATGGGGCAGCCGTCCTTGGCCGCCTCTGCCGCCTTCTGGAACGCGGCCTGATCGATGCCCGGCACCCAGCCCTTCACCTCCAGCGCGCTCGACTTGACCTCGAAGCCGCCGCCCTGCTTGGGCCCGAACTCGACGGTGCAGTTGGTCTCGACCTTCTTCGGTGGATTGCCGCCCTTGGCCAGGCCGTTGGAGAGCGCCATGCTGAAACAGCTCGCATGCGCCGCGGCGAGCAGCTCCTCCGGCGTGGTGTGGTTCGGGGCGCCTTCGGTGCGGGCCCTCCAACTCAGATTCGCGTCCTTGAACGTGCCGCTCTGCGCGCTGGTCCGGCCCTTGCCGGACATGAGGTCGCCTTCCCAGGACGCTGTCGCACGGCTCTGCATTTGCGTTCCTCCTGCTTTGGGGGACGCCGTTCTACACCGCGGGCGGCGGTTGGCAAGAGGGCCTTGACTGAACATCGGTTCAGCAACATGCTTCGGCCCGTGCGCCCGGTGAGCAACCCGCCTAACCCCTGGCTCTCGACGGAGGTCGAGTACCTCGACGAGATCCCCGACGCGAAGCTCGAGGTCTACGAAGATCACACGCGGGAGATCCTCGCCAGCAACGACAGTCCCGACGTCGGCTTCAGCTGGAGCGTCAATCCCTACCGAGGATGTTTCCATAGTTGCTCCTATTGCTACGCGAGGCCGACGCACGAGTATCTGGGGCTGGGCGCGGGGACGGACTTCGATCGGAAGATCACCGTCAAGCCTGAGGCGCCGCGGCTGCTCAAGGAGGCGTTCGAGCGGCCGTCGTGGAAAGGGGAGCTGATCGTCTTCTCGGGCGTGACCGACTGCTACCAGCCGCTCGAGGCCAGCTACCGCCTGACGCGCGGCTGCCTCGAGGTGTGCGCCGAATATCGCAACCCCGTCGGCATCATCACCAAGGCGGCGCTCATCGAGCGCGACCTCGACGTGCTCGAGAGGCTGCGGCTCGAAGCGCGGGTGGGCGTGACGGTGAGCATCCCCATCTGGAACCCCGAGCACGCGCGCGCGCTCGAGCCATTCGTCGCCACACCCGCCCGGCGCATGAAGACCATCGAGCGCCTCGCCGCGGCGGGGCTGGACGTGGGCGTGAACATCGCGCCGGTCATCCCGGGACTCTCCGACGCGGACATCCCCGAGATCCTCGAGCGCGCCCACGCCGCCGGAGCGCGCCGTGCCGGGTTCGTCTTCTTGCGGCTGCCCGGCTCGGTCGCCAAGGTCTTCGAGGAGCGGCTGCGCCGCGATCTGCCGCTGCGCGCCGAGCGCGTGCTGAATCGCGTCCGCGAGGCGCGCGGCGGCAAGCTCTACGACTCGCGCTGGGGCGTCCGCGGCCGGGGCGAAGGCACGTACGCCGAGGCGGCGCGCGCCCTCTTCGAGAGCACGGCGCGCCGGCTGGGGATGAACCAGGACTGCCACGGCTCGCCCGGCGACGACACTTTCCTGCGCCCTGGCCGCGGCTGGCAGCTTCCACTGCTATAAGATCGGTGAAATGGCGGTGGCGCTCTTCTACGATCCCACCTTCGTCGAGCACGACCCGGGCGAAGGGCATCCCGAATCGCCCGATCGGTTGAAGGCGATCTGGACCGCGCTCTCGGCCAATCCCGTCGGCGGCACCGAGATCGTCGCCCCGCCGCGAGCCACGCGCGAGGAACTGGCGCGCGTCCACCGCGGCGACTACGTCGACGCCATCCTCTCGATGAGCGGGCGCCGTGGCGCGCTCGACGCCGATACGCGCATCTCCGAGGCGTCGATCGACGCGGCACAGCTCGCCGCCGGCGCCGCCGCCGAGAGCGTGCGCAGCGTCCTCTCCGGCGCGGCGCAGTCGGCCTTCGCCCTGGTGCGCCCGCCGGGCCATCACGCCGAGTCCACGCGCGCGATGGGCTTCTGCCTCTTCAACAACGTCGCCGTCGCTGCCGCCGAGGCGCACGCGCAGGGGCTGACGCGCGTGCTCTGCGTCGACTGGGACGTGCACCACGGCAACGGCACGCAGAACAGCTTCTACGGCCGCGGCGACCTGCTCTTCATGAGCACGCACCAGTGGCCCTTCTATCCCGGCACGGGCCACGAGAGCGAAACCGGCGCGGCGCAGGGCGCGGGCTTCACAGTCAACGCGCCGCTCCCCGCGGGCTGCGGCGACGGCGACTATGCGGCGGTCTTCGCCGAGGCGCTCCTGCCCATCGCCAGCGCGTACCAGCCGGAACTGGTTCTCGTATCGGCGGGGTTCGACGCGCACCGCGCCGATCCGCTCGGCGGCATGTCGGTCACCGACGAAGGATTCGCCGCGCTGTGCGGGGCGGTGAAGGCAATCGCCGACGAGCATTGCCGGGGCCGCATGGTCCTCACGCTCGAGGGCGGGTACGATCTCGACGCGCTCGCCCGCAGCGTGCGCGCTTGCATCGAGGTGCTGGCGGGCGCGTCGGCCCCGCCCCTCAAGCCCTCGGCCAGGCTCGCTTCCGACGCGCTCGGCCGCATCCGCGAGGCGCAAAAACCGCGCTGGCGGCAGGCGCTCTAAATTTGCGCCCACACCAGCCGGGAACGTACCATCTCCGGTGATGCTGCTCCGGCGGGCAGCGCGCGCCGCACTGCGCGCCCTTCTTCTGACCTGCCTTGCGGCGGGCGCATGCAAGCGCGCCTCCACCGAGCCGCCCATCGCTTCGGTCACGCCCGCGCCGGGGACCACGCCGCTGCCCGGCTCCCAGGCGGTGGTGACTGCCAGCCGCGGCCAGGTCGAGCTGCTACGCGGCGACTCGGGGCAGGTCACCCCCGCAAAGGTGGGCGATCGCCTCGGCGCCAAGGACGCGCTGCGAACCGACCAGGGCGAGGCGGAGATGTCCGTCGAGGGCGTCAAGGTCCGGATCCACGAATCCAGCCGCCTCGAGCTGAAGCAGGTCGACAAGCGGGCGGTGCGCGCGCGCGTTCGCGGCAGCGTCGAGTCCGAAGTGGACCCGACCGGCAAGCTGGACGTCGAGATGGAGGGCAGCGACGCCACGGCGCACAGCGAGGGCGGCCACTTCTTCGTCACCGCCGACGGCCGCGGCGTGGTAGCCGTCGCCAGCGTCACCGGCACCGTCCACCTCAGCTCGGGCGGCAAGACGGTGGCCGTCAACAAGGGAGAAGTGAGCAAGATCGTCAAGACGGACGCGCCCAGCCAGCCCGCAGCCGCTCTCCGGCGCGTGCTGCTCTCGGTGGAATGGCCGCGGCAGAAGGAAACCAACCAGCCAAAGCTGCCCATCGCCGGGCGCGTCGAGCCGGGCAGCCGCGTCTTCGTGCAGGGGCTGCCGGTGGTGGTCGAGGCGGGCGGCCTGTTCCGCGCCGAGGTGCCGCTGCGGCAGGGCCGGCAGAAGATCGCCGTGGTGACGGTCGACGCGCTGGGCCGGCGCAAGCAGGTGGAGGGCGTCGTGCTGCGCGACGATTCCTTGCCTACGGTGAAGGTCAAGAAGAAGCTCTGGCAATGGCGCTGATCGCCGCGACTCTGGCACTCCTCTTCTCGGCGACACCTTCCCGCCTGGTCCTCGGCCGCGATGAGGGCGCGGACCTGGAAGTGCAAGCGCCCAAGGGCGCCAAGGTTTCGCTCAGCGCCAGCGTGGGCACCATCGGCGAAGTGAAGCGCGACGGCGGGGTGGTGCGCGCGCGCTACACGCCGCCGCCCCTCAAGGCGCCCTCGGTGGCGCTGGTGCTGGCGCAGATCGACGAAGGCGAGGACCGCGAGCTGGCGTGGCTGTCGATTCCCCTCTCCGGCTCGGACACCATGGAGATCGAGACGCGCCCCGGCGCCAGGGTGGAAGCGATCATCTCGGGCGAGACCTTCGGGCCGGTGACGGCCGACGCTAAGGGAACGGCCAAGCTGCCGCTGGTGGTCCCGCCAGGGGTGGCCAGCGCCATGCTGCGCATCATCGACAAGCTGGGCAACTTGACCCAGAAGCCGCTCGACCTCGATCCGCCGCCCTTCTCGCGCCTGCGGGTCGCGGCTCGCGCGGAGGTCGCCACGGCGGCCTCGCCGTTGGAGCTGGAGATCTTCGTGGTGCGGCCCGACGGCACTCCCGACAAGTTGGCCAAGGTGGATCTGCTCGCCGACCAGGGCGACGCCGAGGTGGTGAAACGGCTCGCGCCCGGCGTGTACCTCGCCAGCTACCTTCCTCCGCTGGGCCTGAGCGGAACAGTCCGCCTGGAGGGAAAAGCCAACGGCCAGCTCGCCGCCGTCGACGTTCAGGTGCGCCCGACCTCGGGGAGGCTCGCCCAGCCGTTCTGGCAGAGCTCGCTGGCGGCGCAGAAGCCGTGGAGCGTCGCGGTGGGAGTGATCGGCGGCGGCGGTGCGACCTTCGACGGGTCTGCAGCCGGGTCGGTGATGGGGGAATTGTCGCTGCGGTTGCAAGTGCTCCCGCTCGAGGCCTTCTTCGATGCCGGCGGCTCGTTCTTCTCCGAGGCGACGCAGCCCGGGACGCCGGTGAACACCACCGAACGCGCCCGGCCGCGGACGGTGCTCTTCCAGCTGGGAGTGCGCGCCGGGCGGCAGCTGGTGCGCGGCATCGACGGCCATGTCGCGCTGGCGTTCGGGGTCCAGCACCAGACGGTCACCACCACGCTGCCCTCCGGCCAGCCCGCCTTCGACGCCGCGTGGACGCCGCGCGTCGCCATCGCGCTCGGCGCCAACATGCGCCTCGGGCCGGGTCGCGCCCTGCTGCAGATGCAGTTCGATCCGTCGGCGGCGGGCATCGCGCGGCTGCAGGGGAGCGTGGGCGGCGTGCAGCTCCTCGCCGGCTATCTGCTCGCTTTGCGCTGAGACGCGCGCCGCGCGACAATCGCCGCATGATCCGACTCCTGTCTGTTCTGTTGCTTCTCGCCCCTGCCCTGCGCGCCGAGGAGATCGACTACAAGAAGCTCTACAGCTCGGTCTCGCCCGCGGTGGTGCTCATCTACGGCGAGCAGGGCCCGATGGGGTCGATCGGCACCGGCTCGATCATCCACCGGTCGGGCCTGGTGGTGACCAACGCCCACGTCATCCTCAACCACGAGACGAAGCAGCCGTTCGAGAAGCTCTTCATCTTCCTCAAGCCCGATCGCATCACCGGCCAGAACGAGACGGATCTGAAGAAGGGGTTCCACGCGCGGCTGCTCTCGTATCAGCCCGCGCTCGACCTGGCCTTGCTGCAGATGGACGGCGCGCCGGAGGGGCTGCCGGTCGTCTCCCTGGCGACGAGCGACGTGGGGGTGGGCGAGGCGACCGCTGCCATCGGCCATCCCGAGCACGGCGCCAAGTGGTCGCTCACCACCGGCCGCATCGGCGGCGAGTGGTCGGACTTCGAGGGCGTGAAGGGCAAGGACGTCTACCAGATGGAGACGAGCGTCAACCGCGGCAACTCGGGCGGCCCGCTCCTCGACGGCAACGGCTACATGGTCGGCATCAACTCCGCCATCGCGCGCAGGTCGGAGGACGGGCTGGCCATCACCGGCATCAACTTCGCCATCAAGAGCTCGGTGGTGCGCGGCTGGCTGGGGAAGATGCTCCCCCAGGTGGAGACGAAGAAGACCAGGCATCCTGAGTCGCCGCCGCCCCCGGTCGCGGTGGCCGCCGCCGAGCCGCCGCCGCTCGAGCCGGAGCGCGAGGAACCGCCGCCGTCCGACGAGCTGGCCGACCACATCCCCTCGCGGGCGAAGCGCGGGTCGGCCAAGCAGTCGCTGCCGGCCGCTCCGCCCGAGGGCAAACGCGGCTTCGACTCGAGCGAGCCGCCGGGCAAGACGCTCTCGCCGCAGGAGGCCGTGCGCTGGCACGCGAAGAAGGCCTTCGACGATCTCGAGCGCGAAGAAGAGAAGCACGGCCATTGATGCGCGCGGCCGCGGCGCTGCTGGTGCTCGCTTGCGCGCCCCCGCGCCACTGGCCGGCGCGGCCCGCCGACAAGCCGGCCACGCGCGCCGAGCTGGCCTCGTACGAGCTGACGGCGCCCGACGCTTCGCTGGCGCGCGCAATGGCCGGCGAGGGATTCAAGGTGGTGGACCACGCGCCCTACAAGGGCCAGCTCGAGGTCTC
>Ga0137390_10000640_pt1 | contig 24657 bp, 29 predicted proteins | sample 15con2h24AmetaG_FD_104937 | JGI IMG/M metagenome (GOLD analysis project Ga0137390, IMG submission 104937) | Vadose zone soil microbial communities from Angelo Coast Range Reserve, California, USA - 15con2h2.4A metaG | ecosystem: Environmental > Terrestrial > Soil > Vadose zone > Saprolite... | reverse complement strand
GCTGTGCGTTGGAATTGGCCGCGGCGGCGCGATTCAGGTCGGAATCGATTTCGGCGGCTTGTTGCTTTTTCTGGGCGTCGTTGCAGTCTCTTTCGGCGTTGGCTTGGGCACCAGCAGACTGTTGGGCAGCGGCTTGCGCGTCACGGTTGTTGCGATCCGCTACATTGCGATCGCGAACGGCTTCGGCGGTGGCGGCTTCGGCGTTGAGGCGGCGCTCGGTTTCCTCATTGGCATGGGCCTTGGCGTGAGCTTCACGGCCTGCTCCCGCGGTGCGTTCGGATTCGGCGCGTTCTTCGTCAATATGTTTCACGGCGATTTCACGGGCGTCTTCCGCGGTCTGCACGACTTCGCGAGACAGAGCAGAAAGCGACTTCTTGTTTTCATGCTTCCCGCTGGCGATCGCGTCGGCTTCGTTCATTTGGTTAACGGCTTTTTCGTAGCTTGAGTTGGCGTAACGTTCGGCACCGGCGGATTGCGCGATGCGCAGGGCATTGCGGGCTTCAAAAAACTCGAGCGGCAATTTAGCGTTGAGAATAACCGGGTCGAACTTATAGCCGGTGGGGATGTAGCCCCCGCGATCGATCAATTCAAACTTGGCGTCCACGGCCTCGGTAGCGCCGACGGTGTCGGAGCGAATGGCGTTCTCGAGGACCACGACGTTACTGGGACGACGCACGGCATAATAAGGTTCCGCGGTGACGATTAGCGCGAAAGCCTGAAGGTCCGTGGTTACGTCCAGCTTGCTGCGATGGTTATCGCCTACCAAGACTTCGCCGATGTTCACCGGGCGGCCTTCGGGCGAAATGGCCCACAAAACATAGGTTAGATACTCGTTGCCGAAGCTGGTGGGCTTGTCCAGACCGGAAAACTCGGCTTCGACTGCCAGGGTCCCGCGCTTGCTCTCGACTTTAGCATCGCCAGCCGCGGCAGGCATTAAATCGGTACCTTGAAAGTTGATCTTTGTGGCTCCACTGCGGTGTCTGTAGCTCACCGCTCGGGTCGTACGGCTCACCACATTGATGCGATACGTTGGTGTTGGATTGCCGGAGTCTGCCGGCACTTGCGTTGGGGCCTGCGCTTGGGCCGATGCGCCAAGCGTCATTAGGACTGCCAGGGTGATACCTGAAATCTTGAACATGAGTCTCCTTCTAGGAAGCTTCGAGATCCAAGTATCAGGTCTTGCGGCCTTCAATACTGTGCGATAGTGCACGTTTCAAAGAAAGAATGCATTTGGAAAGCGCTGTTTAGGACCGGCTTGGCAAAGAAACGCCGCGTAGTGGGAGCAAAACGATAAGAGTATAGATTCCAAGAGTGGTCCCAAACGGGATTTCAGAGACCGACAAGAAAGCGGCAAGGAGGGCCAGCATTCGTACTGGCCGATGATTTGCCAGGAGTGCCAGACCAGCAAGGATTCCGAAAAGGCCACATAGGAATGACAAAACTACCAAGCCAGCATAAACGGTGCGAAAATCACCCATCAACGCAAACGGATTAGGTACGCGGGTCAGCAGCGTGCCAAACATGACCGTAGACGTACCGCTAAACAGGACGAGCCAGATCCCCGCGATGACGCGGAGAATGCCATACACGATCCAGCAAATGCCCAGGACTTGCCGATGACCACTCAAACTGCCAACTGCGGCTTCATCCATTGAAATCTCCGTCTCTCGATTTCTGGTTTCACGTTCTTGAGCCGTCATGAGATTACTAGCCGATTCCTTGGCCTGCGTCTGTCCACTTTGGGACATCCTCTAGAACGAGGAAGCGGCAGGATGTTTCTCATCTGTTGTTCCAAGGGTGCGCGATAGTTGTTCGTTCCGCAATGTCGGAAGGTCTCGACGGCTGCGAGGCAGCCCAAGAACCCAGTTCGCCAATCTTTCTCTTAAACTGAATGGAGACAGTGATGGGAACGCAAGTTTTAACCAGTGAGAAAATGAGTGAAGAAAATTTAATTCGGGCCGGTCAGCGCGGCGAGGCGCAGGCGCTTAATACACTTTTTTGCCGGCATCGCAAATCGCTTTTTCATTCGGCTCTAGGAGTCATGAGCAACCCCGAAGATGCAGAAGATGCCATGCAAGACGGGCTGCTCGCTGCGTATCGAGGCTTGAAAAGTTTCGAAGGCCGAGCACAATTCTCGACTTGGCTCACGCGGATCGTAATAAACGCCGCTCTCATGCGTCGCCGCAGTTTGGCAGCCCGTCCTGAAACGGTAGTAGTCGAGCCCCTTAGTCGGCATGAGGCCCTGATCACAGAGCGGTCGGTTTCCAAGGGCCCAAGTCCAGAGCAACTCTATGGCCGCTTGGAGATTCGAGAAGAAATTAGGGATCACATCTACGAGCTCTCCCCGATTCTGCGCAGCGTCTTTGTCCTACGCATTGTGAGGGGGCACAAGACTAGCGAGGCCGCGAGGATATTGAATGTGCCGATAAACACTTTGAAAGGCAGACTGTGGCGCGCTCGTCATCAACTTGCCGCTGGCTTGAGCCGATCTCTTCTTGATGATGTGGCTGCACTTTCAGATTGCGAATATATGCCTTAAGAAAATTGAATCGAGCGCCGAACCACGAGAGCAAAACCAGTTTGGCGACCTTCTGAAATGTGCTCCGTTCAAAACGAGACAGACAAAGGGTTTTCATTTAGCAGAAAATTGCAAAGCACGCGACGGTTGGCATCGAAGAGTTAAGGTGCAACGGCGGCGCTGGCGAAACCACAACCGCAGGCAGCAATCGATTGGCGGACGTGGCTGCTCGCGTCGGCACGGATTGCCTCTCCCAACCGCCAAGCCCCCCGAGGAAACGCCTCGAAGGTGCGCAGCAGGTCGAGATGCGTTGCGAATTGCCGAAAGTCGATAAGTCACGTCAGCAGGCAAGCCTCCCCTCGATCCTCTCCCTAAAGCTTATTCTGATCCTGAACATCACAGCGATAGCCTGGGCGCCGGTTGCGAAGGCGCAAGTCTCCAACTTTGAGAAGGCGGAAGGAGAAATATCGGGAACCGTGCTTTTGGAAGCGGACAAGCGGCCGGCGAGCCAGGTGATCATAAGCCTGAAATCGCGTGTCGCAGGAATATTTCGTAGTGCTCTAACGGATTTAGACGGTCACTTCAGAGTTCAGCGTCTTCCGCGTGGCACGTACGATATCGCGGTCGAGGAGGCAGGTTACGAGGCGGTTCAGGCCACCACGCAGCTCGATGGCTCTTCTTCCAAACTGGTGATGTATCTGAGGTCCAAATCGGGGGCCATTCGCCAAAGCAATTACACGGTTTCCGTGCGGGAGCTGAAGATCCCCGGAAAAGCGCGGAATGAGTTGCAAAAGGGATTTGAACGCCTGACAAAGAATGATCCTGCCGGGAGTCTGAGCCACTTCATGAAGGCTACGCAAGCGTTTCCTGGATACTTCGAGGCCTACTACCAAATGGGCGTAGCAGAAATGGAGCTGGGCCACACTGAGGAGGCGACGAAAGCTTTTCAAATGGCCATCGATCTGAGTGGGGGGCGGTACGCCTGGGCGGAGTTCGGACTTGGCTACCTCCTGTGCCAGGAAGGGAAACCGGGAGAAGCGGAGAAAATCATCCGCAAGGGATTGGAAGTGGAGGACGCCGCACCTGACGGCCACGTAATCCTGGGTAACGCGCTCATTCAACTCAACCGGCAGGACGAGGCAGAAAGGAGCGCGCAGGAGGCGCTTCTTCGCAACCCTAACTTCGCGGACGCCTATCTTGTGCTATCGAATGTGTCCGCCAGAAAAGGCGACTATCGCGCAGAACTACAGAACCTGGATGCTTATTTGAAATTGCGGCCGAACGGCCCAGTGAGCGAGCGAGTTCGGCATGGACGTGAGGCGGCTCTGAAAATCCTGGCCAAGTCGCATCAGCAAGATTGAGTTTCTCGCGGGAGAATACCTCTTTCATCTGGGATGCCCGCGGGACACTAGCGGCGAGAATGACAGCCCTCGCTTAGTCCCTGCCTACAATGCGCTTGGAAAATATGCCGGCCGATTAGATAGCCGATTACACTTCCCACCACCACGTCGGAGGGAAAATGTTCCCTTCCGGTGAAGCGCGTCACCGAAACTGCTGTGGCTGTGCCGTAAGCGAACCATTTCACCCAGGGCCGAGGGTATTCGTGTGCAATTACGCTCGCCATCGACCACGCGAATAGGGCGTGCCCGGAAGGAAAGGAGCTGTTGAGAGCATTGTTGCGCCAGAAACGTCCGTTGCCGCTGCCCTCAGTTGGTCGTTCCCTACCAGTGATGAGCTGCAGGCCCACATAGATCGGGACCGCATTTGCAAAAGCCTCGGCAATCAAGGCGCCCGTTTCACGCGTGTGTTCATTATGTGTTGCCAGGCCCGAAAGCCAGAGAACGCCTGCCGCCGCCGAAGTCCCGTAGAGACCCACGCTTGAGATATTCCGGCTTAGGTCGACATGATTAGTGGGTAGCGCTCTGCTGGCATGCCTATCCGTCGCGATCAAACCGCCTGTACCGGCGAGGAAAAGCGCGTCCCATTTCAAGTTGGAACGATGAAACGGAGCCGAATAAATTCCCGCTTGGTCCATCCCGAAGCGGCCGAATGTCTTTTTAATAGCACCATCCGAGGATCGGCTATGCGTGCTTTGTGGATCCGCAGAGGTTGCCCCAGCGCACAATTCGTTGCTCGGCAGAAAACAGACATTTCTTTCCGGGCGTGAACTGGGACCCTCCGCTAACTGTCGGATTGCAATGTTTCCGGCGTCTTGGCAACGACCTGGCAAGCAACCGAAAGTAGCCAGCAAAATGGACACTGCTAGCTGTTCTTGGAAACGACGGAACAAACGTGCTCCGCTCCTTCTCAATACCCTGACCCTGCTTGCTGCAATGTAGGAAGCGAATGAGACGGCAACTCGGTCATTCATAGCTTGTCCGGAGCGATTCGCGCAGCGGCTAGATTAATTTCCGCTGTGCGTGCGGACTTTGCCATACGCGGCCTTGCCATTTCTTTCTTGACGCGGGCAAGTATCGCTATGGCGATTCTCTCTTGATTCTTCTTAGGCATACTCCCCTGAGCGTATCGAGACGGAAGCCATGCAGTTCATTCGAGCACGCCTCCAACAAACTGCTTCATACGCTGCCAAGCCTGGGTCGGGCGCCTGGTCCGCGAGTCTCGGCCAAAGTGAATGCTCAGGCTGAGGCCGGTGAAGTGGACCGAAAGCGGGCCGCCCGGATAACTTTGTCGCGAGGCACGAAAGCCCACGATGCCACCATAGCCTGAAGGTCCCAGCTGCATGTTCTCCATGCGAAGCGTGCTCTGAAACGCGTCCAATTGGAATCTTCCGCTCCAAAATTGGACTAGCGGCACGGCGGAAAGCGTGAACATCAAACTCTTTACTCTTACCATCTGCGAAAGGTGTAGCAGTCCGTCGTAGTGCTCGTAAGCTCCCCCGACCGGGAGGCCGAAATAAGCAGGGGATTTTCCGGGGTCCTGGGATCGCAGGAAGGAAACCTCCGGCAAGGGGATCGGTACAGTTCGGAGCGTCGTCATGACCGGCGCAACATGTTCTTGCGATAGAACGATCTGTGGTGCCAGTGTTTGTCCTGCCACCGGCACGTAGCTACCCAGAAAGATCCCGAGCAACAAAATGAACCGCCTGTACACCACAAGATTTCTTTCTTTTCTAATTCTTGCTCTTCACCAATGAAGAGAAGGAAGCACTCCGCCTACTCAGGTTCCCTTCGCCGTCTTCTGAAAATTGGATGCAGACTATTTCCGGAGAGGGATCTCAAATAGCGTTAACCAAGTAAGGCTACTAGGTAAGGGATTCGCTGGTCTGTTCCAATACGCACACATTTAAGCGCGTGCAATACACAAGAATGGCGAGGAACAACGGACGGACAGACAACTTCCGGCCCGTTTGTTTCGAGGGTGTTCAAAAGTGTATAGATGCTGGTTTGCGCTGGCTGTTAGCATTCGCGCCGGTTTGGAAGCTCGAAGTCGACTCGACAATCCTAAGCCCAGCACTGTCAGCGACGATGAAGACAATCCAGCCAAGGAGCTTCGATATGAAGAGAATTTTATTGGTTATTTACATGTTAAGTATGGGTAGCCTGGCCTGGGCGCAGTCAGCGCCACCACTTGCTTCCGCGCAGACCTTTGCAGTTCTGGGCGCCTCAACGGTGACTAATACCGGCCCGACCATCATCACCGGAGATTTGGGTGTAAGCCCAGGCACAGCTGTCACCGGCTTTCCTCCTGGAACGGTGACCGGAGGAATCATACACGCAGGCGATGCGACCGCCGCTACGGCTGAAGCTGATGCGCACACTGCATACGCGGCTTTGGTAGCCGAACCCTGCGGGACCAACTTGACCGGGAAGACTTTGGGCACTAGTCCCGGTGCGGTCACGCTCTCGCCTGGAGTCTATTGCTTTAATTCTTCGGCGCAGTTGACCGGAACTCTCACCCTGAACGGAAGCGGCGTCTACGTTTTCCAAATGGGGAGCACACTCACGACCGCGAGCAACTCCTCTGTTGTCCTGGCCAACGGTGCGACGGGTGGGAATGTGTTCTGGCAGGTCGGCAGTTCCGCTACGCTTGGCACTAATACCGTTTTTGCGGGAAGCATTCTCGCGCTCATCAGCGACACTGTGACTACCGGCACCAGCGTTTGCGGCCGGGTCTTTGCGCTCACGGGTGCTGTGACGCAGGACAGTAACGCGATCACGGCTACAGGCTCCTGCGGTAGCGGCGGTGGAACAGGCGGTGGAGGCGGCGGTGGCCAACCGTGCAAGGACTTTACCACCGGCCGCGGGCACATCACCGGGCCATCCGGCAACGAGGCGAAGTTCGAATTTAAGGCTGGATTCAAGGGTGACGAAGACGAAAACAGCTCGCTGCGAGGTGAAGTTGTTTACGTTGACGACGGCTTTGAATGTTCCCTCCGCGTGAGGAGCACCAGCGTCACCGCATATCTTGAGAAGGGACCGAATTCGCGGCGCATCCTTGGCACTGCTGAAATCAACGGGCACGATGGCACGTTCCAACTGGATGTGACCGACGACGACTCGGCCACAGACAGCTTTGCTATCCGGCTGTCGAATGGCTACAGCGCCTCGGGCAAACTTAAAAATGGACACATCGAAATCCATAGGCACTGCCCGGGCGACAAGAACGACAAAGACAACGAGGACAAAGACGAAGACCACTAGAGACTTACGGTCCTACGGACCCGGAACTAACTTGAGGAATCCTCGGAGGCGCGGCCTGATTCGCGCCTCCGATATTCAAGACTTGGCCCGACAGGAAACGACGATAATGCCCAATGGCAAAATGCCTCAGCATTCAGAGGCTGCGCCGGTGGGGAGTCTCAAGGTCGACTCGACAATGTTTATCCCGCACTGCATGGGGACAATCAGGGGAAATCCAACCAAGGAGCTTTGACATGAAGAAGCTTATGTTAGCTATTTGCTTGTTGAGTATGGGCAGCCTAGCTTGGGCGCAGTCGGCACCACCACTTGGGTCCGCGCAGAGTTTTGCAGTCCTGGGAGCCTCAAAGGTGACCAATACGGGCCCGACGATCATCACCGGAGATTTGGGTGTGAGCCCAGGTACGGCGGTCACCGGCTTTCCCCCCGGGAGCGTGACCGGAGGAACGGTACACGCGGGCGATGCCACCGCCACCGCGGCTCAGGCCGCTTCGCATATAGCGTACGATAATCTAGTCGCGCAACCGTGTGGGACCAACTTGACCGGGAAGACTCTAGGCACCAGTCCCGGGGCGGTCACGCTCTCGCCGGGTGTCTATTGTTTTGATTCTTCGGCGCAATTGACCGGGACCCTCACGCTCAACGGCGACGGTGTCTACGTTTTCAAGATAGGGAGCGCGCTCACGACGGCGAGCAATTCCTCTATTGTCCTGACCCACGGAGCGACAGCAGGAAAGGTGTTCTGGCAGGTGACTAGTTCTGCGACTCTTGGCACGAAAACCGCTTTTGAAGGAAGCATTCTCGCGAATATCAGCGACACCGTCACTACCGGTGCCAGCGTTACGGGTCGAGTCTTTGCTCTGACGGGTGCTGTGACGCTGAGTGGGAACCGCATACGCACCGTATCAAAATAAGCGAGCAAGCCGGCACGTACCCATTGAGTGTGATCGACGACGAGCTGGCTACATAGTGTTTCCGTATACGGGGTATCCCGGCGTGCGCACGTCTGATGGATTCAAATGTCCGAGTAAAGCAGGGAACAAGTGTTTGTAGAAAGGCTTGGTCAGCATCTGTGCGCCTGAAGATGCACATCCGAGGGGAACGGATATAGATCAGGACGTGGTTGCCTGCCGGGAGGAATTGTGATTCGTGTTGATGGACCGGCGGAAAAATCTGTGGTCGCATTTTTCACAGCGGTACGGCCTTATTAGAATCATAGCCAGAATGACTTGTTCAAGGATCCCCTGACGTTGCGAATGATGGATTCTCTTACTGTGGCATAGCGGGCAACTTATCACGGCGATTCTCCTGATGTGGCGTCTGCATTGCCAAACAATCTTCCGCTAGTGGAAAACCTTTGGTCTGTCCCAAATTGAACAACCAGATACTATCCTCGCTATTACAAAGGGAGTCCAACGCTTTGCCGACTCGCCACTCGTCCCGAGCCGCTTTCGAGCTACCTGACATGGCATCTGTTCAAAATGGCACAGACGAAGTTTTCTTGGCGGCATATCTTGAGCAGGAAAACGTTGGCCCATAAACTGAACAATCCGTAATTACTAAGGGTGGCTTGGAGTGCAGAGGTGTCGCTTGTCATGACGAACCTGGCTCAAAACGAATTGCACGCGGCACGGAGAAATTTCCGCTCGGAGAGTTCAGTCGCGCACAGGCGGCGACCTCTCAAGTCGCTCTTCATCCACCGCGATGCGGATGTAGTGGACAGCTGCCTGGAAGAGCTCAAGAAAGCGCAATTCATCGTCCATTCCGATTCGGTTTTGACCTTAGAGCAGTGCACGCAACAGCTCCGGTCCCAATCTTACGATGTGGTGATCGTGGAGTACCCCAGCCCGAATTGGAAGGGATCGCAGGCATTGCAACTCCTTCATCAGACGGCGCAGGAAGTTCCGCTTCTTTTCGTGACGACTGCAGTGGGAAGCGAGTCTATCGCGCAACTGACCGCCGATGGAGCATTCGACTACGTCGAACGGGAACATCTGGCGCAATTGCCGATGACCGTTCGGCGAGTCTTGAACGAAAGGAACCTGCGCGCCGAGCTGGAAGAGGCCGGAAGGGCACTGAGGCATTCGCAATCGCTGTATCGGGCACTGGTGGAAAATCCTGCTTATGGAATATGCAGGTGCGATGCGGGGGGGAAGTTTCTTGACGTCAACCAGGCGCTCCTCGCGATGCTTGGCTACGAATCCAAAGAAGAGCTGCTGGTGGCGAATCGTGCGTCCAAAGTCGCCCTTGACCTGGGTCTCGGAGCTCCATTGGCCGGAAGCTCCCCTGAGTCACTTAGAATCGAGCCGGTCGAAATCGAATGGAGACGGAAGAACAGCACGAGTCTGAAAGTAAGACTCAGCGGGCGTGGCATCTTTGATGATCATGGAAACTTTGTTGGGTATGAAATCATCGCGGTTGACGTAACGGAACAGCGCGCGCTAGAAGATCATCTGCGCCGCCAGGCCTTATGCGATTCGTTGACGGGGTTGGCCAACCATCGCCGTCTTTTCGAGGTTTTGCACGCGGAGATCTGCCGCTCCGAGCGCACGGAACGGGAATTCTCGCTGCTATTGCTGGATCTCGACGGATTGAAAGCGATCAACGATCGATTCGGGCATCTGGCGGGGAACCGGGCGCTTTGTCGGCTGGCGCAGATCCTGGCGGACTGCTGCCGGTCCGTAGACACCGCGGCGCGACAGGGCGGGGACGAATTTGCTCTGGTCCTGCCGGAAACGGGCGCAGCCGCTGCTACATTGGTGGCGAGGCGAATTTGTCAGCTTCTTGCCGAAGATACCGAGGAACCTGCGCTTTCCGTCAGCGTGGGTGTCGCCAGTTATCCTAGGGACGCCGAAAACGTTGGAACGCTGCTGTATGCTGCGGACAGATTCCTCTATGAGATGAAAGACCAGCGGTCGATGGCTGCTCGAGCGGGTCAGAAAACCTGATGACGATCAGCTATCCAGATGCAGAGATTTGTTCCGTTCTAGCGTGAACCCGAATCGCTAGATTAGTGTGCGGAATCGAACATCGCTTCGAAAATGATCACGGCATAGTCCTTGCTGGCAAAGGAATCCTAGAGGGGACTCTTGAGCCAGGAGGAAAACGAAATGCAGAGTGGACATAAATATTTGTTCAGCTTTTTTGTACTTACTGGGGCACTCGCAGCGCCTTCGGCAATGAATGCTGTGCCCAAGCCACAGGATAACGGGCGTCAGGAAGAACACCGTCGTGACGACAATGACCGCAATCGGTTCTATGACCGTCATCACAAGGACTATCACAATTGGAATGACAACGAAGACCGTTCTTTCCGCGTATACCTTGGCGAAAGGCACAGAGAGTATCACCCCTTTGTGGAATTGAAGGTGAAAGAACAAAATGCGTATTGGAACTGGCGTCACCGTCATCCGGACCACGATCAGTACGGACGCTAGCCCAGAAGATGCGGCAGGCGGAAAAGAGTCCGCCATCATCGGCCGAGGGAGCGCGGCAAATGTGGACGCTCCCACAACTCGCGGCCGCCAAGAAAATGGGATGAGACCGGGATAGGAACTGGGAAGGGGGAAAGCTCCGATGAGCGAACATGACTTCAGTTCATTACAGAGACGGAAGGCAAATCACTGCGCCGACGAAAAATTTCAATATACATCGCGTTTGGAAGAGCGTGTGCTTCAATCGATTTCCTCCGGTGCGCCCCTTCCGAGAGTACTGAATGAAATCTGCAGGGTTCTCGATTGTCAGATTGGGAATGTGGTTTCGCTCCTTTCCTTCCCGGGGGATGATGCAGGAGATCTTGAGGCAATTGCGAGGAATGCAGCGCTTTTTGGCTTGTACACTTTTTGTTCGGAAGGTGTGTTTGGCGAGAGTGACGAGCTGCTTGGTTTCCTCGAGGTGTATAGCAGCGTTGCGCGAAGCCCGAATGCCAGCGAATTTCAGGTGATCGAACGAGCCATATGCCTGGCAGCAATTGCAATCAAACGACACAATGAGGCGAGCGCTTTGGGAAATTACGGCCTGCGCGGTACCATGCCGGTCCGGGGGCGATTACTGGAGTGGCCAGTTTCGATGAACTAGAGTTCCCGCGCGGGACACCATGTGAGCGGGAATCAAGAAGGCATGAGTTAGGACCCGCGGCGCGTCGCACAACTAGCGCGGTTGGATTGTCGGTTCAAGACCCCACGATTTTTCAAACAAACCTCAAAACTGTATACAAGAGAACAGACATGCGTCGTTGCGGAGTCCAAGATCATTTTGTAATAAGAAGGACTGCCGTGTTGGCCGGTCCATCTTCTCCAGCTAATTCTTCAGGCCACACAAGCGCTGAGGACATCGAACAACACCTGAATCGCATGTCCTGTCGGGAACAGTACTCCAGCCCTGGTTTGGATTGAGGCGAGTCAAGGCACTCACCGCCCGGGCCCGCAGGGAACAAGCCGTGCACGCACAGTAGAAGTGTCTCGCGGCAAAAACAGAAAGGTAAAAAGTATGCCTCTCCTTCAGATACTCCTAACACTAATTGTAGTTGGTGTTCTGCTCTGGCTGGTGAATCGTTTTGTTCCCATGGCAGGCAGCATCAAGTCGATTCTGAACGCAGTCGTGGTAATTGGCACAGTGCTGTGGCTGTTGAATGCTTTTGGATTCCTGCATTCGCTCTCGCGAATTCGCGTTGGGTGACGAGCAAACAACCAGATTCAGCAAGCGATATATCGAAATCAAGTGCAGGCCTGACGGTGGAGGTGCTCTATATGGCGAGTGATAGGCACACAAGTAAACGCAATCGAGGTAACATCATGAAACAAATCGGAATCATTGGTACGACCGCGCTTTTTCTGCTTCTCGGAATCACTGCTTCGGCTGATGCCCGGCAGCAGCAACAAGAAGAAAAGACTAAGGCTGCAAAACAGGAACAACAGGCTAAGCCCGAAAGGCAGCAGCAAACTCAGGCTCCGAAGCAACAGCAGCAACGTCAGCAGCAACAAGCCAAGGGGCAGCAAGATCAGCAACGGCAGCAGCGTCAGCAAGACAATTCTGCAAGACAACAGCAGCAAGCCAGAGGGCAGCAGGATCAGCGGCGACAACAGCAGGACCAGTCCGCGAAGCAGCAACAGCAAGCGAACAGGCAACAAGATCAGCAGCGGCAACAGCGTCAACTGCAGGACCACGCTGCACAACAACAGCAGCAACAAGCCAGAGGGCAGCACGATCAGCAACGGCAACACCAACAGCAGCAAGACAACAACAGATCTGCACAACGACGCAGCCCCGAGCAGGTACGCGTGCAGCGAGTCGCTTGGCAAGGTGAGCGCGCCCATAGCTGGCAGTCCGAGCACCACACCTGGCAGCAACGCGGCGGTTACAACGGCTACCGCGTTCCGGATGACCGTTTCCGCAGCTACTATGGACAGGATCACGGGTTCCGCATCTACAGTCTCCCTGCGAGGTATGTTGGCGGGCATCGCCGTTTCCAGTACGGCGGTTATTGGTTCGGTCTGGTTGATCCGTGGCCGGAATACTGGTCGGACGATTGGTACGACAGCGATGACGTCTACGTGGACTACTACGGTGACGGATATTATTTGTACAACCGCAGATATCCAAGCGATCGTATTGCTATCAGTTTCTACCTGCGCTAGGCGCGGCGCTCATCGAGCGCGGTAATCGAGGGCAAACTTGGCCCAGTGGGGAAACTTGTCAGAGAGTCAGACCGATGCTGCACCGCGTTGCGTGGATAGCGATGAGTGAATCTGCGAGGAGGAGGGGAAACAATGCTTGGAACAATCTTGATCGTTATGTTGATCTTGGCGCTCCTGGGAGCGATGCCAAGGTGGTCGCACAGCCGCCAATGGGGCTACGTCCCGTCGGGAGGAGTGGGTCTGGTTCTCTTCGTCGTTATCATTCTTGTGCTTATCGGGCGAATTTAGAAGTTGTTCCGGTCGTGCTTGAGCGAGCATGAAGGTGACGATTGTTGGTCGCGGCATGGTTTCTTCTCGAGTCAGGCCGTGACTGATGAGTTGGAGGTCAGCGATGGATGATTCTAAGAGGCATGCGGTGAGATTTCTCGAGAAAGAGATCAAGACTTATACGGCGCTATCTCTCTTCTTGTCGAAAAAGGGCATCAAGGAACATGTGCGCGTGGGAGACAGGAAAGTTCTGATCAGTCCAACCTTCTACAAAGACAGAATGAAGGAAGCAAAGAAACTTGTTTATGAACTCAGAAAACCAAATTAGGTCGCTACACCCTCGAAGCGTTGCTTTGCGTGACTGGGGACCATGGGGCATCCGCGTGGCTGCAATCTTTCTCGGGCTCCTGCTGTGCGGCGGCGTTTCGCTGGCATACTCCGTGCTCACGCACGAGGAAATCGTAGACCTGGTGTGGACCGATGAGCTGCGTCCGCTGTTGCTTCAACGATTTCCAGCGCTGACGGAAGAGCAGCTAAAGGAGGCGCATGGTTACGCGTATGGCGGCGCCGTTATTCAGGATCTCGGTTACTATCCGTTTGGCAGCGTGGAATTCAGCAATCTGGTGCATTACGTCCGGAGCGGCGACTTCGTTCGAGAGCTGCTGACACAGAGCCAGGATGCGAACGAGTACGCCTTTGCCCTAGGCGCGCTTGCGCATTATGCATCGGATATCGCCGGGCATCCAGCCGTCAACCAGTCTGTTTCGCTCCAATATCCCAAGCTGCGGGCGAAGTTCGGTAACTCGGTCAGGTACGCGGAGGACCACACGGCGCATCTGAAGACGGAGTTCGGATTCGACATGGTGCAAGTAGCGAAGAATCGCTATGCGTCACAGCAGTATCACGATTTCATCGGGTTTCAGGTGTCCAAGCCTCTGCTGGAGCGGACTTTTCCGATTGTTTACGGAGTGGAGTTGAAGGACGTGCTGAGCCATGAAGATCTCGCAGTTGGTTCGTATCGCTTTGCAGTCAGCCGCATGATCCCACAAATGACGCAGATCGCGCTGCGGACGCACAAGAAAGACATAATGAAGGAGACGCCGAATTTTGCGAAAAGAAAGTTTCTCTATCGCTTGTCGCGCTCCGAATACGAGAAAGAGTGGGGAAAGGACTACACAAAACCTGATTTCGGGACGCGCGTTTGGTCCGTGCTGCTGCGCTACATGCCTAAGATTGGTCCATTCAAAGCGCTGGCGTTCAATAACCCCACGCCGCAGACGGAAGACCTGTACTTCAAGAGCATCAATACGACGGTCGACCAATACCGTATTTATCTGCAGCAGGTTCGTGCCGGCTCGCTGGAGCTCGTCAACTGTGATTTTGACACCGGACAAATTACCAAGGCTGCGGAATACTCGCTGACGGACGAGACCTATGCAAAGTTGCTGGGCCAGCTCACCGAGCGGAAGTTCGATCTTACGTCACCAGATCTGCGCGAGAATATTTTGGCCTTCTATTCCGATCTCTCTCTTCCTCTTGAAACTAAAAAGGATGCCAATCGTTGGCAAAGTGTGTTGTCGTCCCTCGAACAATTGAAGCTCGTTGCCCCAACGCCGATTCTCGCTGCCAGCCCTGCCAACTCACGCTGAGTGTGGCACGGCAGCTCATTCGCATCCATCGCTGTCCACGATTTTGGGCGCGCGCAAAGTTGCGGCCTGCAAATATATACAAATGTGTGCTTAAGAGAACAGACTCTTTCATTAGCAGGCTCTAAGATGCTCCCGTAGGAAAAAACAAAAAGGCTTTCGCACAGACCCCATCACCGCACATCAGATCGTCTCGGCTTTATCCTACGCAAGCAGGTACAAGAAAAGTCTGACAAGTTTCAGGAGGAAATTCGAATGAAAAATGTAAAAGCAATATTTTGTTTGCTAGCAGTCGCGATGTTGGGGGCCATAGTGCTGCCCAGCGCGCGCGCTGATGAATGGAACAAGAAGACCGTCGTTACTTTCAGCCAAGCCGTGGAAGTTCCCGGGAAAGTCCTTCCCGCCGGGACGTACACATTTCAGCTGTTGGATTCACCTTCCGACCGCCACATCGTGCAGATCTTTAACGCCGACGGGAGCCACATTATTGCCACCATCCTGGCCATCAATAACTACCGTTTGCAATCAACGGGCGACACAGTCATGAAGTTCAGCGAACGTCCGGGCGATTCTCCGGAAGCACTGCGCGCCTGGTTCTATCCCGGCGACAACTTCGGACAGGAATTCGTCTATCCCAAGGTTCGCGCGATTCAGCTAGCACAAGTGGCGAAAGTCGCCGTTCCGGCCGTCGCTGCCGACGATCTCGATGACAACGCGATGAGGACGATTCCGATCGTCGCCGTCACACCCGACCAGAAAGAAGTGGAAGTAGCCACGGTGATCCAGACCACTCCGCCGGTAACTCCCGCGCCGGTCGCTGTCAAGGAAACCGAAGAACTGCCGCAAACCGGAAGCTCGATGCCGTTGATCGCATTGCTTGGTGGATTGTCCATTAGCGTTGCTCTCGGCCTGAAGCTTTACCTCAAGCTCGCTTCGTAAGCGAGTGTAACTCCCCGCGCCGCGGACGTGATTTCCAGATCACGTCCTGCGCCGCGAGAAAGCTTTCCCGTGATTCTCATTCCAATTCTCAGCAGGCAAAAGCCGGGCAAAGGGCAGTCGTTCTTTGCTCCCTTCCTGTTTTTCGTCAGTATGCTCGGATTCTCCCCGTCCCTCGCGACAGAAAGTTCGCCGACTCGCGCGGAAGCCCAGGCAAGAATTGCGGTCACAGCCAACCTGGTGCTGCTGCCTGTGCGTGTTACCGACGCTCGCGGAACATTCGTCGCAGGTCTCAAGCAGCAAGATTTCCACGTTTATGAAGATCGGCAGCTCCAAGAACTCACGGTATTCGAAGAGGGAGATACGCCCGTAACCGTGGGGCTGGTAGTGGACCACAGCAGAAGCATGGGGCCGAAGCTACGCGAGGTTGCGGCAGCGGTGTCCTCGTTCGCACATTCGAGCAATCCACGAGATGAAATGTTCGTCGTGGATTTCAACGATGACGTTTTGATTGAACTTATGAAGGGAAAGGCCTTTTCGAGCGACCCGAAAGAGCTTGAGGAAGCCCTGACGGCAGTCAAAGCGCGTGGACGAACGGCGCTTTACGATGCCGTAAGCGAAGGGCTGAATCATATTAAGTATGGGCATTTAGGCAAGAAGGCGCTGATCCTCATCAGCGACGGCGGAGACAACGCCAGCCATCTGAAATATTCGCAAGTGCTGGCGCAGGCGCGGCAATCGCAGACCATGATTTACGCCATCGGCCTGGTCGGGGCAGATGACAAAGAGGAAAATCCCGGGTTGCTGCGGCGGCTTTGCAAAGATACGGGAGGAATTGCGTACTTTCCGCGAGAAGGGGAAAGTGTAGCCAAGGTATCGGCAGACATCGCACGCGATCTTCGCGAACAATACTCGCTAGGGTATGCGCCGCAGAACATGCAGCGCGTGGACGCCTTTCGAAAAATCGAAGTAAAGGTCACTACGCAAGGACGCGGTAGCCTACGCGTGCGAACCCGGCAGGGGTACTCACTTGCGGCAGAGAGACGGCCGGCGGCCGAGTTGGGAACGGGGACGAGATGAGTTCCTTTTCGAACCCAACGAAGGCGGCCTCGTCAGTGCAGCGAAACATCTTGCGCGGAGCTTGCTACTCTTTTCTCGCATTCGGCATTCTTTCTCTGGGATACGCGGGCTTAGTCCTTGCGGATTCACACCGTTATCAGGCTCTCGAGATCAAGAAATTTGAACAGGCTGGCCGCCTTGTGGAACCGCATATTCTGGTAGAAGGCGAGGTCATCGGAGAGATACAAGTGCCGCGGCTTGGCCTGAACGACATGGTGGTGCAAGGCGACTCAGCAGCGAGCTTGCGGCATGCTGTAGGTCATGTGGCGAAATCGGCGCTACCGGGCGAATGGGGTAATGTCGCTTTGGCTGGTCACCGGGACACTCTGTTTCGACCGCTGCGCGATATTCAAATTGGTGACGAAATCCGCTTCAAAACCATCGAACATGTTTTCGACTATGTGGTGGAATCCATTGAAGTCGTGTCCCCCGCAGACATACGGGTATTGGAGGCCACGGCCGGTCACGAGCTCACCCTCATCACGTGTTTCCCCTTCTACTATGTGGGGCCGGCGCCGAAGCGCTTTATAGTACGCGCCAGACAAACCGAGGTAGTGCCGGAGAAGCAGCCCGTGAGCGAATGAGCGGACTGGCCCAGCCGTGAAATGGAGAGCATTTTCCTGAATCCGAGGAAAAACCGCAGCGAGATATCCAGGAAAGTGTGCTCAAGTGGACAGACTTCTGGCTTCAAACCACCTAGCATGAGTCATCTGGGAAGTGACGAATGCGGGTTCCAGGCGCGACGCAAGCACCGCAAGCACCGCAGGCACTGGTTTTTTGGCAGATTCGAGCAAAGATGCTGTGGACAATCTTGGTAGTCTTATTTGTCTTGTGGCTCCTGGGAGTGGTGACGTCCTACACGCTTGGGGGGTTCATCCACATCCTTCTACTCGTAGTATTAGCAATTTTCGTGATTAACATGATTCAAGGACGGAGACGCTCGGCTTAGCCGCCGGTCAATCGATATGAAACCAATCATCTGGGTTGGAATTCTCTTAATTGTGCTGGGTGGGCTGGCGCTTGCCTATCAGGGATTCAACTTTACCCATCAAGAAAAAGTTCTGGATATCGGGCCGATCCATGCCACCAGGGAAGATCAAGAGCACATTTCGATTCCGCCAGTGCTCGGTGGCCTCGCGCTCGTCGGAGGAATTGCCTTAATTGTTCTAGGCGGCAAGAAAAGTTCCTAGTTCGAAACTACGGAAGTACCCCGCCTGAGAGTCGGGCAACGCATAGCCCTCTCGTGACGCAAACGTGTTGAAAGTCCTTCAGCCAAGAATCGGTTGAGAAACAAAACGACAGCAGAAGAAGTTTTGACCTTGGAGGTCAGCAATGAAGAAATTCATGGTAACGGCAGCATGTCTCTCTCTGGTAGCGGGAGCAGTGTACGCAAAGAAGATGAACAAGGAACAAAGACGCCTGGAAAACTGTGGCGTGGTGATGACGGAAGTTCTCAACATTCCGGACAACATTCCGCATGAGCTTCTGGAAAAGGCCGAGTGCGTCATCGTGATTCCGTCCGTCAGGAAGCTGGCGTTTGGAGTCGGCGGAGACTACGGGCGTGGGGCGATGGTTTGCCGGACGGGTGAACATTTCCGCGGTCCCTGGGGAGCGCCAGCGATGTACGCGCTGGAAGGCGGCAGCGTGGGCTTTCAAATCGGCGGAGAAGCAACGGATTTGATCCTGCTGGTGATGAATGACCGCGGCATGGAGTCGATTCTGAGCAGCAAAGTCAAGCTGGGCGCGGATGCTTCCGTTGCCGGCGGACCCAAGGGACGTGATGCTTCCGCGGATACCGATGCCTGGATGCGAGCCGAGATTCTTAGCTATTCGCGTTCACGCGGATTGTTTGCCGGCATTTCCCTTGAAGGCTCCACGATTCGTCCTGATGATGAGGCCAGCGAGCAGGTGTATGGTCACGCAATCAAGGCTAAGGACATCGTGAGAGGGGAACATACAGGCGTGCCGGGTACTGGACGTAACCTCGTCAACGTGCTGCAGAAGAATGCACCGCGCAACGAATCGGAGCGAGCTTCGAACCAGTAGCTACCATTTGTCAGCTAACCGCGGTTTTTCACGTCCCGGCTAGCTGGCAATCTTAGACGAGCGGCACTGCGGAGCCCTCCGCCGTGCCCTCGGCAGGGGCCATCTTGCAAAGGTCGCAGTAACCAATGCGACCTTCGCGGTTTGGCCTCTTTATCTTGTCTAAACGGTGATCAATTCGTGGATTCGGTTGAAGACCGAGGGCGGGTGATTCAAACGAGAATTTTGCCACAGTTCTACGAAGAAACTATTTGTGACGCCGGTCGCTACTGTGTTCTGAGTGGCCGTTGGAATCAAGCCAGCTCAGTAGGGAGCGAATGCTGCCGTGCGCCAGAGCAATACTGGAATCGGCTGCTCCGTAATAGAGATTGATCGTGTCGCCGTCGCTGGCCACTGTGTAGCCACACGGAAAGACAACGTCCTGGACATCGCCATGACGCTCATACTCCGCCTCCGGTGCGAACATCCAAGAGTCCCCGCGGATCAGACACTTATCGGGTTCTTGAAGATCGAAGAGGGCCAGACCCAGCCGGTAGATGGAGCTCGAAGGAGTCCTGCGGACCCCATGGTAAATCATCAGCCAGCCTCTGGACGTCTCGATGGGAGGAGGCGACATGCCAATTTTGTTTGCATCCCACCAAGCGCCCCGGCGGGCCTCCAGCATGAGCTTGTGATTTCCCCAGTGCCGCAGATCGGGAGAGTATGAGATCCAAACGTGAGCACCCAGAGGTGTCATGGGCCGATGGATCAAGGCCCAGAAGCCATTGATCCTACGAGGCAGAAGCCCCGCATCCTTGTCGTCCGGGGGCATGACGACGCCGAATCTCTCGAAGCTGCGAAAATCCTCGGTGAGCGCCAACGACACGCCGGGACCACCGCGAGAATAGGAGGTGTAAGCCACGGCAAATTTCTTGAGTTCGGGCACATAGGTAATGCGTGGATCTTCGATGCCCCACACTTCCTCGGGAAATTGCTCTGGATTGGGCAGGAGCGTGGGTTCACGATCGATTTGCCAATCATCGACGCCGTTTACCGAACGGGCGGCGCAAAGATGCGAGAGGCCGCGGCGATCCTCTACACGGCAGAGCAGAAGAGTTGAGCCATCCGCCAGCAGGGTTGCGCCGGCGTTGAAAACGCTGTTGATGGAATAAGGCCAATCCTTGCCCGTCAAGATGGGATTCCCAGGGTGCCGGCTAAAGAGCGTCTCGTATTGTTTCATCTTTGCTTCAACAGTGGAATTCATGGCACTCATGGATTCGATCCCTCGAAATTCGGTTTAGGCTAAACAGTACCGCCCTGCTTGTTAGAACTTGTTCTCCGTGCCGTCGGCTTCTTCCAGCTTGCGCATTTCCAGGAGCGCCATCAGAAAGGACAAGGTGGACTCTGCTCCTTGATTTTCATTAGCGCGGTCGGGATGCAAACCGTCTCGACAACCACCGGTAGCGGGGTCGTAAAGTGCGATCTGCAGATCGTTGTCACCCAAGAACCAATTGAATGCGGACCAAGCTTCCTTACGCCAACGGCCCTTTCCAGTTGCGCGATACGCCTGCAGGCAGGCTGATACGGCCGCGCAGGCTTCGACCGGCTGCTGGTCGAAACGGGCCCTCTCAGTGGTCTTGGAATAGAAGCCCTGCGATCCAATGGGCACGAAATGGCCTCTTACCTCGCAGTGCTGCAAGGCGACGAGCCAATCCAAAGCTTCGATAGCGGCGGCAACCATTTCTTCGTTGCCGGCGCGCACGCCAGCTCGGACCAGAGCTTGAGGCAAACGGGCGTTTGAATAGGCAAGCCCACTCTCAAACCACTTCCAATCATCGGTGCGGTTCGCGCGGTAGGAATTCAACAATCGATTTGCCAAAGCATCGGAGGCACTGAGAGCGGCGCGGTCTCCAGGAAAAGAATCGAGGTACTCGAGGACGCCGAGTAAGGCAAAAGCGCAGGCGCGGGGACTCCTAAATTCCAGCGCTGCGGGCACAGCAAGCTCAAACATGCGGCCCGCAGCTCCGCGCAATCCCGCATCTTTGGATCTGCCGAGAACAGTCCCCAATCCCCATAAGGCTCGCCCGTGACTGTCTTCCGATCCCTCCGTCTCCTGCCACTGACGTTCGTAACTCAGACAGTTTCTGAACCGTTTCGTGGTGGGATCAAAAGCAAGCCACAAGAAGGCTAAATAGCGGGAGGCTAAATCGGCGCAACCTCTTGGTGCGCCAGCACCGAAGGCGTCCAAAAGAATCGCGACGATCAGCGCGCGGGCGTTGTCGTCGGTCGAGTAGCCCTCGGGATAGTTCGGAATCACGAAAACCGCGTGCTCAATCATTCCCGTGGCGTCGGTCATGCGGAGGAGGTGATCCAGTTTTATGGCAGGAAGGCGATCGAGATTCTTTTCGGTGTTCTGGGCTGAGTAAGTGGCGCGCGGACTTCGCAAACGTTCGTTGTAGATGCGTTCAAAGCTCTTCATATACTTCTGGGCCACGCGATTCCAGACCATGTCTCTGGCGTAAAGGTAGGCCCGCTTGCGCATGGCGTGCCGTGCAGTGGCGTTGTCCAGAAGTTCAACTGTTTTTGTGGCGATCGCCTCAGGATCATCAAACGGAACAAGCGTGCCGCGCTCCTGGTCCAAGAGTTCAATAGCGTGCAGGTATGGCGTAGAAATAATAGCTTTGCCAGCGCTTAAGGCATAGGCGAGCGTGCCAGAAACGACTTGAGCCTTGTGCTTGTAGGGGGTGATGTAGATGTCGGCGGCGCCAATCAATTCGACCATTTCTTGAGGGCTTACGAAACGATTGCGGAAGATGACGCTAGCTTCAACACCAAGCTCTTTAGCTAGGTTCTGCAGGTACTCGCGGTACTTGTCGCCCTCGCGACGCAGGATATGCGGGTGAGTGATGCCTGAAACCATGTATACAACATTGCTGTGCCGCGAGAGGATCTTTGGAAGCGCCTTGATGACGTTTTCAATGCCCTTATTCGGCGAAAGCAGGCCAAATGTGAGCAAGACCTCTTTTCCTTCCGTACCGAATGCGTCCTTGTAGAAACTCGGATCGGTGAAAGGTAAATCGGGGATGCCATGTGGGATCAAATCGATCTTTTCAGCTGAGACGTGAAACACCTCTTGGAGGATCTCGACGGACTGCTGGCTCATGACGATCAGGCGGTCGGAAAGACTTGCGATTTCCTCCATGACCGCGCGTTGGTCAGGAGTTGGCTGTCGAAGGACGGTGTGCAGAGTGGTTACGAAAGGCATCCGCAAGCGGCGCAGGAGCTCCAGAATATGCCCGCCCGCGCGTCCACCAAAGATGCCGTATTCGTGCTGGAGACACACCAAATCGACATTGCTGAAATTGAGGAAATCTGCGGCTTGCCGATAGGAGGCGAGATTGTCCTCGGAGAGTTCGAATCGCACTCTGGCGGGATAGTCGTAGCCCTCTTCGGAATCATTAACCGGCAGCGCCAGCAATTCCGTTGTCCCGTATTCCGCGTGCAAGGCATCGCACAAGTCGGTTGTGAACGTCGCGATTCCACAACGCCTGGGAAGATAATTGCCCACGACAGCGATGCGATTAGGAAGTGCCGCGTGCGGAGGAACCGGTGGCAGGATGACGGGCTTCTCTTCCAATACGAGAGACTGAACTTCGATCAACGCAACGGATTCTAAGAGCGGCTGTATTCTCGGCAACGACATTCGACTCCCTATGAATCCTTGAAGTGCGGGAAAGTCACGGCATAATTACCCAAGAACGATTCGTATTGGACGTGCTTTTGACCGCCGGGCTTTTCTGCCGAATCCCAAGTGCATCCGGTGAGCCGTGACCACCTGGCGGTTTTACTCGTGTAAGACGACCGTCAACAGCGATTTATTTATTTTGATTTTTCCGTTGTACTCGATGAAACCCAGTTTTCTGAATTTGTTCATGAAGAAATTCACGCGCGATCGCGTGGTTCCGATCATGCTCGCCAGAGTCTCTTGGGAAACCTTCGGCAGTATGCGGATTGGCTGATCTTGTCTTCCGTAGCGCGCGAGAAGCAAGAGTGTGCGTGCCAGGCGCTTTTCACTGGAGTTGAAGAGTTGATCGATCAGGTCCTTTTCGACCTGGATGTTATGCGCCAGCATATACCTGATGAAATGATCGGATAACTCATGCTCTGCATGAAGTACGCGTAGCAACTCGTTTTTCTCCATGACCAGAAGTGTGGTTGGCGTCATCGCTCTAGCCGTTCCCATCCGAACCGTTTGACCGGCCATGCAGCCCTCGCCAAAAAAGTCAGTCGGGCCGAACATGGCGACTACTGCTTCCTTTCCAGATGCATTGACCACTGAGAATTTCACGCCCCCCTTCTGCACATACATAACGGTATCTGCGGCCTCACCCTGAGAGTAAACCGATTCGCCCCTTCGAAATTCCGCAACTTTTCTCGCCACCCCTGCGGTATCGAGGAAGACTTGGGGGTCAAATCTCCCAGCAGTTCCATTTCGGCTATTTTTTTTGGGTTTCATACTCAATTTTGCAAGCGCCGCACTTGCATGATCACTCCGCGTCCGCATCCACCTTAACAAGAAGACTGCTCCTGAACTGTACAAAAGAGCACACTCGGATATTCGGTGGTTTTTGCCGGCCGTGTGCAAACTAGCACAGACAACGCATTCATAAGTCCTCATATTCCCTTTCGCGGCTCGACGGATCGCCTTGCAAGTGTGTAAAGAGGAGAAGCTAATGCGCAATTCGAATTTCAGAAAATTTTGGATTCCGGCGTTCCTGTTGACGGCCGTGATGGCCACGATGGCTGGGTGCAGCGACGGGGACAAAGCAGGGGGTGCCACGTCTCCCTTGAGCCCGCCCACAGTGGTTTCCGTAGTTCCAGTGGGGGGCGCTACGGGCATTTGCCAAGGCGCCATTGTCACCGCAACACTCAGCAAGGCGATGAACGCTGCAACAATCAACACAGGAACTTTTAAGTTGGCACCGGCGGTAACCGGAACCGTTTCGCTGGATTCCACCGGCTTCGTTGCCACCTTCAAGCCATCGAGTCCTCTTGCACTGAACACGGCTTATACCGCCACCATCACTACCGGCGCTCAAGACACCTTTGGCAACGGCCTGGCTGCGGACTTCACGTGGATGTTCACAACAGCTACAACAGCTTGTGCGGGGCCCATAGCGTTTGGAACGCCGGGCTGCGGGTTCGGAATCTTGGCCGGCTCCACGGTCACCAACACCTCAACAGTCGCAGCGCCTACCAACGTTACTGGGGATGTCGGCGTGTGGGCAGGAACTGCGATAGTTGGATTTCCGCCGGGAACACTAACGGGCATGTTACACGCGGGCGACGGCGTTGCCCAGACGGCCCAGGGTCAGCTGACCACGGCATATAACACCGCCGCAGGAAAACCTGTTGGGACTCACCTGCCTCCGGACATAGGAGGGCAAACCCTCTTCCCTGGCGTTTATACGACCGTTGCCCAGCCCTCGCTGGGAATAACCGGGAATCTCACCCTCGACGCTCAAGGTGATTCAACGGCCGTCTGGATCTTCCAGATCTCATCCACACTCACGACGGCAGCCGGCAAGGTCAATCTGCAGAATGGCGCCCTGCCTCAGAACGTGTTCTGGCAGATTGGCAGTTCAGCCACGTTGGGAACAGGTACGACCATGGCGGGAAATCTTATGGCTAACCAGTCCATCTCGCTTAGCGCCGGCGTGACACTAAATGGCAGAGCGCTAGCGTCGATTGGCGCAGTCACATTGATCAGCGATACGGTTAATGTACCTCCCTGCGGTCCATGAGGCATTCGGTGGTGAGACCAGCCTGAGGCTGGTCCACTGCCGTGCAGGGTG
>Ga0137390_10000625_pt1 | contig 24895 bp, 27 predicted proteins | sample 15con2h24AmetaG_FD_104937 | JGI IMG/M metagenome (GOLD analysis project Ga0137390, IMG submission 104937) | Vadose zone soil microbial communities from Angelo Coast Range Reserve, California, USA - 15con2h2.4A metaG | ecosystem: Environmental > Terrestrial > Soil > Vadose zone > Saprolite... | reverse complement strand
CGCGCGGAAGACGCCCCCAAAGCGCGCGCCTCGGGCTCGCCCTCCCCCTCCGCGAATTCTTCCAGCTCGTCGTCAGCGGGCAGTTCGCACTGGTCGGGCGGGTATTCCAGCGTCGACTCCGGCCTGCTCTTCTTCGACATCTTCCTCAACATGCTCGCCATCGGGGTGCAAGCCGCGGCCTACGACGAGGCGCTCTCCCACGCGCCGGTCGCGCCGCTCGAGGACTCGTGGGGTCGCCGCATCGAGCAGCGCGTCATGGACGACGACGACTACGCGCCGCCGAGCTGGACGCAACGCGTGCGCCCGAGGCACGACGCGCGGCAAGGGCTCCTGCTCTCGTTCGGGTTCGGCGGCGGCTCGATGTTCGTCACGGGCGACGGCCGCACCGGCGCGTACGACGTGGATTTCCGGCTCGGTTACGGCTTCAGCGATCGCTTCCAGCTCTTCGGCGACGTCAGCCTCGACGCGGCCAACTACGTGAGCGGCCAGAACGTCGCCTCGTGGACCTTGACCATGCGCGGCCAGACCGTGCTGGTGGGCGATCGCGACGGCAACGGCCTCAACGTGAACCTCGGCGTCGGCCTGGGAGGCGTGACGCACTCCTACGACAACTCTTATGCCAGCAGCAGCTCGCCGTCGGGGCTGGCGGTGGCGGGCGGCCTCTCGTACGACGCGCGCCTTGGGCACTTCTTCGCGCTCAGCCCGGAGTTCTTCGCCACCTGGCACAACTATCCCGATCGCCCGGGCTACCAGGGGCACGCCACAGCCTACGGATTGAGACTGAATCTCCTTTGGTATTTGTACTGACGAAACCAAAATTTCCGTTGGGGATCGCGTTTGGGTTTGGGTTTGCGTCCTGGTCCTGGTGCGGGTCCCGGTCCTGGTCCTGGGTCCTGGTTCTGGTTTCGTCGTCAGACCTTCCGTACATTCGCCGCCTGCGGGCCCTTCGGACCCTCGGTAACCTCGTACTCCACCTTCTGTCCTTCCGCGAGGGACCGGAACCCCTCCATCTGGATGGCGGTGTGATGGACGAACACATCCTTGCCGCCCCCGTCGGGAGTGATGAAACCGTAGCCCTTCGCGTCGTTGAACCACTTCACAGTGCCTGTCGCCATTCCGTTCTGCCTTTCGCAAGCGGCTCCCTCCGGGAAGCCTTTTAGACCGTCTACGAGGATAGAGACACGGCGCGGGCCGATTCAAGGGCCGCACTCCTACACCGCCGTACGCGACGTTCAGCCTTCTTTGACCGAGGGCTCGGCGGCCGGCCCGCCCAAGGCCCAGGCGCCGGCGGGATTGCGTGCGAGCAGCGCGACTTCCTCGGGGCGGAGCATCGCGGTGCGCACCAGCGCGAGACGCGAGTCGATGAGCACGATCTGCACGCTGCCGTTGGGCAGCGCTCGCACCCGGGGCCGCTCGCCGCGGATGCGCAGCGCCTCGAGGTTGCGCTCCAGGTCGCGCAGGTGGCGATCGATCCGCAGCGCGCCGCCGGACTCGCCGGTGAAAGCGTGGAAGTGCTTGTTGCGCGAGAGCGGCCGGGTCTCCTCGTGGAGGCGCTGGACGAGCCGGTAGAAGAACTCGCGCATCACTGAAATCTAGCACGCTGCACGCCGTCTCAGCGGGTAGTTTTCAAGCTACCGGCCACCAAACGATAGATTTTTTCGCCCTCCGCCCCGCGGCAGAACGGCGCGCCGCACTGGAAGCGGATGGTGACGCGGCCGCCACCGTCGGCGGCTGCCAGCTCGGTGACCTCCTCGCCTTCGGCGTTGGGGTGCTGCACGAGCCAGGTGCGATCGCCGATGCGCGCAGCCGTCTCGCCCGGCTCGATCCGCAGCGGCTCGTCGCTGCGCGAGATTTCCACTGCCGCCGCGCCCGGCAGAAGCGCCACCCCCGGCTCGGCGGGCAGGAGCAGGCCCGGCACCTGCGCCTCGACGCCGTTGCCGCGCAGCGTGCGCGGCTTGGGGTGCACGGCCCACGCCACCGCTGCGCCCTCCATGCCGGCCAGCACCAAGGCGCAGCCGATGATCAGCCACTGCGCCGGCGTCTCCCACGGCCTGCGCTCGCGCATGGGCAGCGGCGCGAGCAGCCCGAGCAGGAGGCCCACGGCCGCGCCGCCCGCGTGTGCCGCGTTGTCCACCGGCGCGGTGTACGCGATGGCCACGATGAGCAGCACGTTGAGCCCGACGGTGCGCACGATCCGCCGCCGCGCCTCGGGCGGAATGCGCTCGCGCACTCGCCAGAAAAGCGCGATGGTGGCGCCGAAGAGCCCCATCACGCCGCCCGACGCGCCCGCCGCCAGCACGTCGCGGCCGAGGTGCAGGCTCCACAGCGCGCTCGCGCCGCCCCCGGCCAGCGCCGTGGCGGCGAAGAGTCCCAGCGTGATGTTCGACCCGAAGGTCATCTCCAACTGCGGCGCGAGCACCCACAGCGACCAGCTGTTGGCGAGGATGTGCGGCCACCCGATGTGGAGGAACGCGTACGACCCGATTCGCCACCAATCGCCGTCGCGCACCGCCGGGCCGTAGAGCGCGCCCAGTCGGATGAGCGCCGCGTAGCTCTGCACCGACCAGTCGTGCCCGACCAGCGCCTCGGCGACGAAGCAGGCGCCGAAGACGAGGAGCAGAGCGAAGGTGGTGGGCGTGCGCCGCCTCTGCAGCGGCTGCGGTGTGGGCTCGGGCTGCGGCGCCGGCTCATGGATCGGGTCGAGGCCGCCGAGCGGATCGCTCACAGCGCGTCGTCCACAGCGGCGCGGAGCTTCTTTTCCACGCCGGCGAGCGGGCCCACCGCGCAAGCCACCAGGTTCTCGCGCCGGAAGATCTGCCCCGCGACGCGCCGCACGTCCTGCGCGGTGACGCTCTCGATGCGGTCGATCCAGCTCTCGAAGCTCTCCGCCGGCGGATGGAGCAGCTCGCTGCCGCCGAACCAGCCGATCATCTCCGCCGGCGAGTCGAGCGAGAACTCCAGCCAGATGCGCGTCTTCTTCTTGGCGCGCAGAAGCTCGTCGTCGGGCACGTCGGTGGCGCGCAAGTCGCCGAGGATCCGCAGCAGTTCCTCCAGCGCGGCGGGGGACTTCCTGGGGGCGCAGGCGCAGCCCGCCTCGAACACCGAGCAGTCGGTGAACCCGTCCATCCCCGCGCCCACCGCGTACGCCAGCGCTTTGCGCTCGACCAGCTCGAGCTGCAGCCGCGAGGCGAGGCCGTCGTCGAGGATGCGCTTGATGACGCGCAGCACGGGAAAGTCGGGGTGCTCCTCGGGCGGGCCGCGGAACGACACTTGAAGTTCCATCTGCGACTCGACGTGCTGCACCGCCACCAGCTGCGGTCCCTGCGGAAGCGCGCCGTTCAAAGGCGTGTCGAGCACGGGCCGGCCGGGCCGCAGGAGAGCGAAACTCTTCTCGGCGAGCCGCAGCACGTCAGAGTGCTTCACCGGTCCGGCGCAGCAGACCACCATGTTGCGCGCGCCATAGGCGCGCTCGTGCTGCGCGCGCAGGTCGTCCTCGCGCAGCGAAGCGACCGTCTCGCGCGTGCCGGCGATCTTCAGGGCCAACGGGTGGTCTCCGAAGAGCGCGCGCTTGGAGAGGTTGTCGACGTCGATGTCGCGGCCATTCTCGTCCACCTCGTCGAGGATCTCCTCGAGGATCACCTCGCGCTCCAGCTCGATCTCCTTGAAGAGCGGCCGCGCCAGCATGTCGCCCAGCACGGCGAAGGGCACCTCCAGGCGCGCGGGATGGATGGGCGAGAAGTAGTACCCGTGGTCGCGGGTGGTGACGCCGTTGAGCGAGCCGCCGCAGTCCTCGACCAGGGCGTTCAGGCCGCGGCCGTCCGGGTAGCCCTGGCTGCCGCGGAAGAAGAGGTGCTCGAGGAAGTGCGAGACGCCGTTGCGGCGCTCGTCCTCGTGGCGTGAGCCGGAGCGGACGTAGGCCGCCACCATGCCGGTGTGCAGGTGCGGCAGTTCCACGGTGACGACGCGGAGGCCGCTTCCGAGCGTGCTCTTGTGGACGGGATCGTTCATCGCGGGGCGGCGGAGAATAAGGTCCGGGTCATGCCTGTGCAACGGCGGCGGCGCCGGCGCGCTCGACCATGGGCGCCGCGGGCAGCCGCAGCGTGAAGGTGGTCCCCGCGCCGGGCGCGCTCTCGCAGGTGAGCTGGCCGCCGTGCTCCTGGGCCACCTCCTGCGCCAGCGCCAGGCCGAGGCCCGTGCCCCGCTCCTTGGTGGTGAAGAAGGGGTCGAAAATGCGCTGTAGCCGCTCGGGGGGGATGCCCGGGCCGTTGTCGCGCACCTCGATCTCCACCGACCCGTCGGACCCGCGCGTGGCGATGCGGACGATGCCGCCCCCCGGCATGGCCTCGCGCGCATTGCGCACCAGGTTGAGCAGCAGCTGGCGCAACTGCCCCGCGTCGGCCAGCACGCGCGGCAGCTCGGGGGAGAGCCGTTGGTCGACCTGCACGCCGGCCGCGTCCAGCTCGGGCCGCACGAACTCGAGCAGGTCCCGCACCAGGTCGTTCAAGTCGGCGCGCGCCATCTGCGGCTTGGGGAGACGCGCGAAGCGCAGGTATTCCTCGGTGATGGCCGCGAGGCGATCCACCTCGCGCACGATGGCGTCGCACAGGTCGCGCGCCGCGGGGGCTCGCTCGCCCAGCTCCTCGGCGTTCAAGGAAATGCTCGACAAGGGATTCCGGATCTCGTGCGTGATCTGCGCGGCGATGCGCCCGATGGCCGCCAGCCGCTCCGAGCGCAGCAGCGCCTCCCCTTGCGCGCGCAGCTCGCGTTCGCGCGCCGCGAGGCGCTGCGCCATGGCGTTGAACTCGCGCGCCAGCACCGCCAGCTCGTCGCCGCCCTGCTCGGGCACGGCTACCGACTCGGGGCTGCCGCGGCCCAGCCGCTGGGCCGCCTCGGTCAGGGTGCGGATGGGCCGCAGCGCCCGCTGCGAGAGCCACATGACGAAGAGCCCCACCGCCAGCGCCAGCACCGACAGGGCCAGCACCGCCCAGCGCGCCGCGCGCTCCTGGCGCCCGGCCTCTTCTACGCCGGCGTTCATCTGGTCCTGCAGCACCTGCCCGAGCGTCTTCAGCTCGTGGTCGACGCGCCGCTCGGCCGTCTTGAGCCGCGCGATCAAGTCCTGCAGCTCAGGCACCTCGGCGGGCGCCTTCCGCACTGCGGCGCTTTCGAGCCGGGCGGTCAACGCGGCGGCCGCCTTCTCCTCGTCCTCGATGCGTCCGGCGACGGCGGCGAGCCGGGCGGCGATGCGCTCCAGGTCCGCGCCCGGCGGCGCGCCGCGCACCAGGTCCTGGGCGAAGGCCAGCCGCTCGCCGACCACCCGAGCGAAATATGTTCGATCGAGGGCAATCAGGTTTCGCCGCGCCGCCGGGTCCTGCTCCTCGAGGAGGCGGTCGCTGCTCCGCTCGCGTTCCTTCTGGAAGGCCTCCAGCGTCGAGACGGCGCGGGTGAGCGGCATGTAAGGTCGGGAAAGCAACGACAGCCCGCGTCCAATCCGTTGCAAGTGTGCGATTCCGTAAACCGACACCGCCGCGCTGCAGGCCAGGACGGCGACGAACCCGAGAAAGACTTTAGTGGCGATCGACAGTCGCATCGTCGTACATTCTAGCTTGCGAGAGCTTGTCTACCTCGATTGTTGTGTACAAAGGGTTCCCCATGCGTCGGTCGATCCTCATCGCGGCGGTGCTGGTCGTTGCGGCCTGCGGGCCAGCGACGGCGGAGCGCGTCGCGGTGATGGGCGTCGACCGGTTGAGCGGCGAGCTTTCCGGCCAGGAGGTCGAGCTTCCCGGGACCGACCTGGCGGCCTTGCGAGGGCCCGCCGGCATGTTCGTGCAGGGAGGGGCGTCGCCCGAGTGCGGCGTGCGCCGCAAGGTTTCCGGGGCGCTGGTCGCCCGGACGGTCCGCTGCGTGACCTTGATGGGCTACTACGCGGCCCTCGAGCGGGCGCGGCAGTTCCTGCTCGCGGCGGGGGCGGAGGCGCTTTTGCCGGCCCCGGTGCACACCGGTGAGGACATGGCACCCGGCCTGCACTACGTGCCGGCCGCGGACGCTTTCACGCTGGGCGATGGGCCGCAGGGCGCGCGTGTTCCCGCCGCGCTCAACCCCGGCGCCGTCGCGCGCGAGCTGGCCCGCCGGCACCTGCGCGCGCTGTCCGAGGCGGAAGGCGAGGGGATCGCGCTCTTCCTCGGCGCGACGGCCTCGGCCGACCCGGGTTACCTGGCCGCTTCCGAGCCGGGCGGCGACCCGGTCGGAAATCTCGATCTCTCGCGCCCGCTCGCTGCCGGAGCGCCGGCCTCGGCCGTCCTGGCTTCGGCGCTCTGGGCCTGGGCCGACGCGAGCGGCGATCTGCTCGGCGCCTCCCGCGCCGCGCTCGCCGCTGCCCGCGCGTTGGGCAACGGGCCGTCCGGTCCGGCCGCGGTGCTCTCGCTCGTCGCTGACCAACTCGTCGGCGCCGAGCGCGATCAGGCCTGCGCCGTCTTCCGCGCGCGGCTGCACGCCAGCGACATTCCGGCCTGCCCGTAGGCAGATGCCGGACACCGCGCTGAAAGAGATGCCGCCGCGGCTGGTGCAGTTCCTGTTCGGCGGCCAGACCTGCGTCGTGGCCACCATCGACGAGCGGGGCTACCCGCAGACGACCCTGATGACGTGGGTGGTGGCGCGAAACCAGCATCTGCTGACGCTCGCCGTCGATGTGCGCAGCCACTCGCTGACGGCCATGCGCGTCAACCCGCGCGTGGCGGTCGAGGTTCTGGGCGACGATCTCTGTTACGGGCTGCGCGGGACGGCGGTGATCGAGAAGGAAACCATGTCGTCGACGCCCTTTCCCTGCACCCTGGTGGCCGTGCACATCGAGGAAGTGCGGGACCACGGGGCGGCGGGCGTGAGATTCGTCGGTCCTCGATACAGCTTCCGTCCGGGCAAGGAGCACCGCGCGGGAGTCGAGGACGCGATTTTCCGTGAGCTGAAGGGGCCTCCGCCCACCATCTAGGTTTTTGGCTCGATCCCGAACGGTCAGATCAGGTACTCTCCGCCGCCTTTCTGCGGAGAAGCGAATGCTCGGTTTCGCGTTCCTCGTCGCCGTCGTCGCCGTCGTAGTGGCGGTCTTTCTCTGGCTCCAGTGGCAGACCGCGGCGTCGGCCGTGAGCGGGCTGCGCGCCGAGGCGGACGGCGCGCGCAAGGACGTCGAGGCGGCCCGGGCGGAGCAGAAGAAGATCGCCGAGGAGCTCAAGGCCCGCTCCGCGCAGTTGCAGGAGACGCGCGAGAAGCTGATCGACACGCGCAAGAAGGCGCAGGAGGGAAAGACCGGCAAGACGCAGACGCGCGGGGCGCGCGAGGCCGAACTGGAGGAGGACCTGGCCCACGCGCGCAAGCTGATGGAGGAGGCGCACGCCTCCGAGAAGCTGGCGCGGCGCGATCTCATGGCCGCCAAGGCGGCTGAGCAGCAGGCCAGGTCGGAGCTGGAGAAGGCGCAGGCGCGGGTGCGCGAGCTGTCCGCCAAGCCGGCCGCCGCGCCAGCCCCGGCCCCTGCGGCCGCGATGCCTGAGGTCGAGGCGCTGCGCACGCAGCTCGAGGCGGCCAAGGCGGAATTGGACCGCCAGGTGAAGCAGGCCGAGTACGCCGCGCGCGACGCGCGCAAGCGTGAGCAGGAGCTGCGCGACGAGATCAAGAAGGCCAAGGGGCGGGCCGAGACGAACAACCGCGTCTACCTGGTCACGAAAGGCGAACTGGAGCTGACCAAGGAGCGCCTCGCGCAGGCCGAGCACAAGCTCTGGCAAGCCGGAATTCCCCTGGCCCCGCCGCCGGCGAAAGAGCGCCCCAAGGCCATCGGCCCGGCCGCGGCGGACAAGCCGCGCGAGGCGGCCCCGGCGACGCCCGAGGCGACCGCGGGAGCATCGCCCGAAGCGGCTGCGGCAGGTGAGCCCATCGGCGCAGGGGAAGCAGCGTCCTCACAATCTGCCGACGAAGGAACCCCAACCCCCGAAGGCGTCGCGCCGATGCAAAGGGGGCCGCCGGAAAATGGCGTCGTGAAGGAATAGCGTCACCCCATTGGCGCGAACGCGAAACTAGAACCAGAACGAGAACTAAAATCGTAAACGGACTTTTAGAAGTCCGTTTCGGGCCCGACAGGGGTGGGGCATCCACCGACGCTACGGGAGGACCTTCTCCAGCAGCGAGAGCAGCTCCGGCGCCTCGAACGGCTTGTGCAGATAACCGGCAACGCCGAGGCGGCTGGCGATGGTGGGCAGTTCCTCCTTGGCCGAGATGAGCACCACCGGGACCTGGCTGCCGACGGGCAGACCGCTCATCCCGCGCAAGAAACCCTCGCCGTCGAGCTGGGGCATGCGCAGGTCGAGCAGGATGACGTCGGGCCGGAACTCCGGCAACAGCCTCACGGCATCGACGGCGTCGCGCGCCACCGAGACGGAATAGCCTTCCATTCCGAGCAGATCGGCCACGCCGTCGCGGAAGCCCTCCTCGTCGTCGACGATGAGCACGCGCCGCGTTTGGGTCTCCTGCTGCCCCTTCACTGTTCCAGCTTCCTCGGGAAGTTGAGGTTGTAACTATATATCGCACCACATGTGAAGGGGGCGTGTCCACGCCGGACTCGCTTCTTGACTTGGATTTGGTACTCCGTTAGATCGCCTCGGCTTTCTCTCTGGCGTCGAGCCGAAGTGGTGGAATTGGCAGACACGCCAGATTCAGGGTCTGGTGGGGGCAACCCCGTGGAGGTTCGAGTCCTCTCTTCGGCACCACCGACGCTCCGGCGGCGGTTCCCTGAGCGCCTTTTGCGCCCGTCTCTGGACAGCGAGGCCCCGTCTCTTCGGACGGGGCTTTTCTGTTTGGGGCAGCCGTGATCGCGCTCGAGCAGGCCATCGCCGAGGTGAGGGCGCGCTGCCGGCCGCTGCCGCCGGAGGAGGTGGCGCTCGCCGACGCCCAGGGCAGGGTGCTGGCGGCGCCGGTGCGGGCGCGGCGCGACCAGCCGCTGACCGATATCTCGATGATGGACGGCTATGCGTTGCGCGCCGCCGATGCGCCCGGCCCTCTGCGCGTGGTGGGGGAGTTGGCGGCGGGCGATGCGCCGTGGCAGCGAGCACTCGCTCCGGGAGAGGCGGCGCGCATCTTCACGGGCGCGCCGCTGCCGCCGGGCGCCGACTCGGTGGTGATGCAGGAGCACTGCGCGCGCGAAGGCACGTCGGTGCGCGTCGAGGAGCCCGTCAAGGCGGGCCAGCACATCCGCCGGCGGGGCGAGGAGCTGACCGAAGGGCGCGAAGGAGTGGCTGCCGGGACGGTGCTGGGCGCGGCCGAGTTGTCGCTGGCGGCGGCGTGCGGCGTTGCGCGGCTCAGCGTTTACCGCCGGCCGCGAGTCGCGGTGTTGGTGACGGGGAACGAATTGGTCCCGGTGGGAACCGAGCCGCCGCCCGGAAAGCTGATCGAGACCAACGGTGTGGCGCTGGCCGCGCTCGCCCGTGAGGCGGGCGCCGAGCCGCTGGCGCTCGGCATCGCGCCCGACGACGCGCAGACCATCGCGGCGCGGCTGCGCGAGGCGGCGGCCGACATTCTCGTCACCACCGGCGGCGCGAGCGTCGGCGATCACGACTACGCCCAGGATGCGCTGGAGCGGCTCTCCGGCTCGCTCATCTTCCACACCGTCGCCATCCGGCCGGGAAAGCCGGTGCTCTTCGGCACCGCCTCGGCATCTCGCCTCATCTTCGGGCTGCCCGGCAATCCCGCCGCCGCGACGCTGGGTTTCGAGCTCTTCGTGCGACTCGCCATCCGGATGCTCTCGGGCGATCCGCGGCCCGATCGCCCCCGCGTCCGGGCGCGCCTGCGCGGCTCGCTCTCGCGCATCAAGGGCCTGACGTACTTTCCACGCGGCCGGCTGAGCGCGGATCTCGTCTTCACCCCCGGGGGCCAGCAGAGCAGCATGCAGATCGCGAGTTGGGCGGGCGCCAACGCCGTGGCCGTCATTCCCCCCGGCGAGGGCCGTATCGAGGAAGACGCGGAGATCGATGCGCTCCTCATCGGGCCCTTGGCCTAGCGCGCGCTCCGCTTGCGCTGGGCCTCAGACCTCGGACCTCAGGCCTCGGGCAGGATGTTGAAACGTTCAACTCCGTGATTCACGATGGACGCTAGACGGGTCCTCGCCGGTAGGCTTGCCCTGCTCGCACCGCACCGATGATCACCTGTTGGCGCGTCTTCACCCATCGACTCCGGGGGCTCGCTCGAATCGGGTTCTTGAGCCAACTCTGGAGCTTTGCCGACGAGCGTTAGCTTTCCAGCCTCCGCAGGAGGCTTCGTGCACTTCTAGCCCCCGGCTTCAGCCGGCTTCAGCCGGGGGGCTCCAGAAGCTGCGAAAGCACGCCCAATGCTGGCGAGCTCGGAACGAACTTGCGGGCGCCTGGACTAGCGGGCCTTTGGCCCTAACGGACCCGTTTCCTTGCGGCAGGAGGAGTCTTGGCCGCTCGCTTGGGCGCGATGGCCTGATAGCTCTCTTCCAGCCATTGCAGGAGCAGCTCGACCGGCACGTCGTCCTTCATCTCGAAGTGCGCGCTCACCCAGCCGCTCTTGCCCAGGCCGTAAGCCGTGGGAGTGGCAAAGGAGAGCATGGTGATGGCCGCCTCGCTCGAATGAGGCAGCTTGCAGGAGAGGCCGAAGCTGCCGTCGCCGCGATCCACCCCCAGGAAGACGAAGATTTTCTTGCCCACCTTGTAGACCGTCTCTCCCCAGGGATGGTCCTCCCAGGCGCCGGGATACGCTGCGGCGGCTTTCTGCAAAGCTTTCCCCGCCGCGGCAGGCTTCATTCATCCCGCTCGTCGAGCCAGGCCATCTGGATGGCCTCGAGGATCTTCTCGTTGCTCTTGCCCGGATCGTCGTCGAAGCCGGGCAGCTCGCGCACCCAGCGGTGCAGGTCGGTGAATCGCACCGAGAGCGGATCGGTGCCGGGGAACTTCTCGTGCAAGGCGATGGCGATCTCCTGCACGTCGTGCCAGGTCAGCTTTTGGGCCATGTCTATTTCGGCGGCCAGAGTCCCTTGGCCTCCGCCTCGTGGCGCTCCTTGGGGTGCTCGTCGTACCACGTCTTCTCCGACTCTTCGGTGATCTGGTAGACGACGTCCTGCGAGTCGAGGGTCGCCTGGCACCCGAGCCGGGAGGCGGGCTTCACGTCGTAGGCGCGGTCGAGGATGTCCGACTCGTCGTCGTTCATGTCGCTGAGCGATTCGAAGCCCTTCTTCACCCAGCAGTGGCAGGTCGAGCAGGCGCAGACGCCGCCGCACGCCGACCCGTGTTTTGCCCCCAGCTCGCTGGACGCCTCGAGCAGGCTCTTCCCCGCGGGGACCTCGCCCTCGGCCACCTTTTCGCCGCGCGGGTCGTAGATGGTGAGCTTGGGCATGAATCTACTTTTCCTGCCGCTCCAGCGCCTCGTATGCCTTCTTGGCGTGGGGGGACATCTCGCCCTGGTCGAATTCGCCCACGGAGTGGCCCTTGAGCGCGCGCTCGATGCCGCGGTCCATCACGCGCCGGGCAAATTCGGCGCTGGCGTGGTCGAGGCGCTCGATCTGCTCCTTGATCTGGTGGTGATCGCTGCCCTGCGTGGCGAGCACCAGCGCCGCCATCTGCGACTCGATCTGGGCGCGCTCCTCGGGGGAGAGCAGATCGCCGTTCGACTCCAGCTGCGTCTCGGCCGCTTTCAAGATGCGCTGCGCCTCGACGCGGTTGTCGATCAACAGGCGCGCCTGCACGTCCTCCTCGGCGTGCTCGATCGACGAGAGCAGCATGCGCTCGATCTCCTCGTCGGTCAGGCCGTGCGAAGGCTTCACGGTGATGGTCTGCGACACGCCGGTGAGCTGCTCGCGCGCCGTCACGGAGAGAATCCCGTCGGCGTCGACCTGGAAGGTGACGGCTACGCGCGCGAGGCCCGCCGGCAGAACGGGAATGCCGCCCAGCGTGAACTTGGCCAGCGAGCGGCAGTCCGTCACCAGCTCGCGCTCTCCCTGCAGGACGTGGATGTCCATGCCGGTCTGGCCGTCGGCGAAAGTGGTGAACTCCTGCGCGGCGTTCGTCGGGATGGTCGTGTTGCGCAGGATGAGCTTCTCGACCAGGCCGCCCATGGTCTCGAGGCCGAGCGAGAGGGGCGTCACGTCGAGCAGCAACACGTCGTGCTGGGGAGATTCGGAAGTGAGCAGGTCGGCCTGCACGGCGGCGCCCAGCGCGACCACCTCGTCGGGATCGATGTCCGCCAAGGGCTCCATCCCGAACAGCTCGCGCACGAACCGCCGCACTGCCGGGACGCGCGTCGACCCGCCGACGAGGATGACGCCGTCGAGGCCCTTGCCCTCGGGAACGCCGGCGTCGCGCAGCGCGCGCCGGCAAGCCGGGCCGGTCTTCTCGATCAAGGGCTTGATCGCTTCCTCGAGCCCGGCGCGGGTGATCTTGCGGCCCCACACCTCGACCGACTCGGCGCGCGTCAGGTCTTCCTTGGCCTGCTTGGCGGCGTCGATGGCCTCGCGCACGCGCCGCGGGGTGCGCTCCTCGCTGCCGAGGAGGATTTCGGCGAGGGCGCGATCGAAGTCGTCGCCGCCGAGGGCCGAATCGCCGCCCACGGCCTTCACTTCGAAGAGGCCCTCGACCAGCTTGAGAATGGAAATGTCGAACGTCCCCCCGCCCAGATCGTAGACCGCGAACGTCCCTTGCGATCGCTTGTCGAGCCCGTACGCCAGCGCCGCCGCGGTGGGCTCGTTCAAGAGCCGCAGCACTTCCAGCCCCGCCAGCCTGCCCGCCTCCTTGGTGGCTTGCCGCTGGGCGTCGTCGAAGTACGCCGGCACGGTGATGACGGCCTGCTGGACCTTGATGCCCAACCGCTCCTCGGCGCGCGAGCGCAGCGCGCGCAAAATCTCCGCCGATACCTCGACGGGATTGACCACGCGGCCGCCGTTCACCTCGAACCGCACCACGCCCGACTGGCCCGCGGCGAACTGGTACGGGCTGAGCCGGCGCGTCTCGGGGTCGGCCGACGAGCGCCCCATGAAGCGCTTGACGCTGACGATGGTGTCGCGCGGGTAGTCGGCCGCGCGCCGCCGCGCCTCGCGGCCCACCACGACCGAGCCGGGTCCGCCCTGCGGCGCGTAGTGCACCACGCTGGGCAGCAGCGTCGAGCCTTCGTCCACGGCCAGCGCGTGCGGCTTGCCGTCGCCCAGCACGATGGCCACCAGGGAGTTGGTGGTGCCCAGATCGATGCCGACAGCGCCGGTGGTGCACGCTTCCTTGGCGTGCGACGCGCCGGGCTCGCTGATTTCGAAAAGGGCAGCCATCAGATCTCCGCCCCGCGGCCCTCGACCTCGTCGAGGTAGCGAGCGTAATAGCGCATGCGGGCGATGAGCTCCGCCGCGCGCGACAGGTCGCCGCCGTTCCCCAACAGCGCGCGCGCCTCCGCCAGGGTGGCGTCGCGCTTCTCGCGCACGCCGCGGGCCAGCTCGTCGAGCGGCTGGCCGGAAGCCTTGGCCTCCATCAGCCTCTCCCGATCCTCCAGCGTCTGCTCGAGGAACTCGGGCGACATCTTCGGCTCGCCTTTCACACCGCGCAGCTCCAGCAAGTGCTCGGCGCGCCGCGCCGGGTCCTTGAGCGTCTTGTAGGCGTCGTTGAGCAACGTCGTCTGCTCTAGCGAGTAGCGGCGCTCCTGCGCCGAGGCGCGCGCGAATCGGTCCGGGTGCAGCTTGCGCGAGAGTCCGCGAAACTTCTCGTCGAGGGCCGCCTCGTCGAGATCGAGCGACTGCCCGAACCCGAGGAGCGCGAACTTGTCGACCTGGGTTCCGGCGGGAATTGGCGGCTGGACCTTCCCGCACGACGGACAAAGCGCATCCGCCGGCGCGACCTCCCCGCCGCATTGCCAGCACTTCCTCATAGCGGTCTCAGACCGAGAAGGACTCGCCGCACCCGCACTCGCTCTTCACCTGCGGATTGACGAACTTGAAGCCCTTCTGCTGAAAAGTGTCGAGATAATCGAAGGTGGTGCCGTTCAGGTAGATGAGGCTCTTGGGATCGACGTAGACCTTCGCTCCTTCGACCTCGAAGATCTTGTCGCGGGCCCGCGGCTGGTCGCAGAACTCGATCACGTAGCTCATCCCCGAGCACCCGCCCCCCTTCACGCCCAGCCGCACGCCGCTCTCCGGCTTGCTCTGCGTGCGTTTGCCGAGCTGCGCCTTGATCTGCGCGGCGGCGCGGGGCGTGACGTGGACGACCGGCTCAGCCATCGGCTCTCTTCTCCTGCGGCGCGGCGTGCTCGGCGGGCTTCTCGGAGAGGCCCTTCTTCTTCTTCCAGTCGGCGATGGCCGCCTTGATGGCGTCCTCGGCCAGGACCGAGCAGTGGATCTTCACCGGCGGCAGCGCCAGCTCCTTGGCGATGTGCGTGTTCTTGATGGTGAGCGCCTCGTCGACCGACTTGCCCTTCACCCACTCGGTGACGAGCGAGCTGGAGGCGATGGCCGACCCGCATCCGAACGTCTTGAACTTGGCGTCGATGATCTTGCCGTCGTCGCTGATATGGACTTGAAGGCGCATGACGTCGCCGCAGGCCGGCGCGCCGACGAGGCCGGTGCCGACGTTGGGGTCGTTCTTGTCCATCGTCCCCACGTTGCGCGGGTTCTCGTAGTGATCCAGGACCTTGTCGCCATATGCCATGTGAGTCTCCTTAGTGCGCTGCCCACTCGATCTTGGAAAGGTCGATCCCTTCCTTGGCCATCTCGTACAGAGGCGACATCTCCCTCAGCCGCTGCACCTGATCCACCACGTACTTCTTGACGAAATCTACTTCCTCTTCGGTGTTGAACCTTCCGATGCCGAAGCGGATGGATGTGTGCGCCAGATCCTCCGAAACGCCGCAGGCGCGCAGCACGTAGCTGGGCTCCAGGCTGGCGCTGGTGCACGCGCTCCCCGAGGAGACGGCCACGTTCTTGATGGCCATCATCAGCGCCTCTCCCTCGACGTAGGCGAAGCTCACGTTCAGGTTGCCCGGGAGCCGGTGCTCGGGATGGCCGTTGAGCTCGAGATGGTCGAGGTGCGAGAAGAGATAATCCTGGAGCCGCTTGCGCAGCTGGAAGGTGCGCTTGGCTTCCTCGGCCATCTCGGTCCTGCACAACTCGCTCGCCCTGCCGAACCCGACGATGCCGGGGACGTTCAGCGTCCCGGAGCGCATGCCGCGCTCGTGCCCGCCGCCGTCGATGATGGGGGCGATGCGCACGCGCGGCTTGCGGCGCACGTAGAGCGCGCCGATGCCCTTGGGCCCGTAGATCTTGTGCCCCGAGAGCGAGGCCAGGTCGACCTTCATCTGCTCCACGTCGAAGGGGATCTTCCCCACGCCCTGCACGGCGTCGCAGTGGAAGAGCACGCCCTTCTCGCGGCAGACCGCGCCGATCTCGGCGATGGGCTGGATGGTCCCGATCTCGTTGTTGGCCAGCATGATGGAGACGAGGATGGTCTTGTCGGTGATGGCCTGCCGGACCTGCTCGCCGCTGACGCGGCCGTCCTTGTCGGTGTCGAGGTAGGTGACCGTGCAGCCCTGACGCTCGAGCCGCTTGGCGGTGTCGAGCGTGGCCTTGTGCTCGGTGCGGGCGGTGATGATGTGGTTGCCTTTTTCCTGGTAGAACTCGGCCACGCCCTTCATGGCGAGGTTGATCGACTCGGTGGCGCCCGAGGTGAAGACGATCTCCTTCTCGGATGCGCCGATGAGCGCGCCGATCTGCTCGCGCCCGTAGTCGACTGCCTCTTCAGCTTTCCACCCGAAGGGGTGGCTGCGCGAAGCCGCGTTGCCGAACTCCGTGGTGAGGTACGGCATCATTGCTTCCAGCACGCGGGGATCGAGCGGGGTGGTCGCGTTGTTGTCGAAGTAGATGGGGAGTTTGATCGGCATGGCTGTCCTTGAATGTGGACTGGATTGGTCTATTATAACGCACACGGCGAGTGGTCAAGGCTTCCTCCTGCGTTCTTTCGCCTCGGCGGTTAGGATTCTCGCGCCATGAAGAAGTGGATCCCTCACCTTGCGCTCGCCCTCCTGGTCGGGCTGGCGATCCCCTTCCTGCCCCACCTTTTGACGCAGGGCGTCGAGACGGACCTGTCGGGCAGGTTGGGGCTCGCCGGCGGCCTCACGGCCGGCACGTTCGCGGTGCTGTTCGTCGCGGGGGTCCTGACGAGCCTCACCCCGTGCGTGTACCCCCTCATCCCCATCACCGTGAGCGTCTTCGGCGCGCGTCAGGCGGAGCATCGTGGGCGGTCTGCGCTGCTCTCCGGCACCTACGTCGGGGGCATCGCGCTGACGTACTCGGCGCTAGGCCTTTTTGCCGCCCTCTCGGGGAAGGCGTTCGGGTCAGCGTTGTCCTCGCCGCCGGTCATCGCGCTGTTGGCCCTCTTTCTCCTGGCGCTGGCGGCGAGCATGTTCGGCGCGTTCGACATCGCGCTTCCATTCTCGGTACAGCAGAAGCTCGACTCGATGAAGGGCGCGGGTTTCGGGCGCGCCTTCGGCATGGGGCTAGTCGCGGGGATCATCGCCGCGCCCTGCACCGGGCCGGTGCTCGCGGGCGTGCTGGCTTTCGTCGCGACGAAGCGATCGGCCGTGCTCGGGTTCTGGATGCTCTTCACCTACGCGGTCGGCATGGGCCTGCTCTTCTTCGTCCTGGGCGCGACGTCGCTACGGCTGCCGCGCTCGGGGGCGTGGATGGAAACGGTGAAGAGCGTTTTGGGCGTCGCGCTGGTCGCGGCGGCGGTCGCGCTGCTCTTGCCCATGCTGCCCAAGCCGCAGTCGCTGCCCTGGCTGCCTTCGACCATCGCCGCCGTCGCAGGTCTGCTCGCTTTCGCGGCGGTGCTGCTCGGGGCGCTGCGCCTTTCGTTCCACGGCTCTCCGCGCGAGAAAGCGCTCAAGGCGGCCTCCCTGGTGGTGCTGCTCGGGGCCGTCGGGTTGCGCTTCGGCTGGCTGGGCGCGCCCAAGGCGTCGGCGTCCGAGATGGCCGGCATCCCCTGGCTGCACGACGAGCACGCTGCCATCGCGCAGTCGCGCGCGACGGGCAAGCCGCTCCTGATCGACTTCTCCGCCGACTGGTGCGCTGCGTGCAAGGAGCTGGACGCGCACACCTGGAGCGATCCGCGGGTTGCGCGCGAGGCGGAGAGGTTCGTGCCGCTCAAGATCGACGCCACCGACGAGGCGGTGATGGACCACGTGCAGAAGGACTACGCCGTCCCCGGCCTGCCCACGGTGCTGATGATGGCGTGCAACAACCCGCAGCCGCAGTGCTCGGTGCCGCAGGAAGGGCCGGGCCGCATCACAGGATTCCTGGGGCCGCCGGAGATGCTGGAGCGCATGAGGCGCGTACAGTGAGGGCCGCTCTTCTTGCCGCGCTCCTCTTCGCGGCATGCGGACACGGCGACGCGGCCCTGCGCGAGGAGCAGACGCGGTCGCGCCACTACCGCGATGCGTACGAGACGCAGGCGCAGGAGATCGCCTTGCTCAAGGCGCGAATCGCTGAACTGGAAAAGCGGCCCTGCAGGTAAGGTCTGTACTACAGCCGCTCAGAAATTTCGTTCCGGCGCGGTGACCTTGGCCGCGCGGGGAATTCCACTGCCTCAGCACAGGCTTTCTGGGAGCCCCCGGCTGAAGCAGGCTGAAGCCGGGGCTAGAAGAGCCCAAGCCCCCATGCGGGGGTTCCTGGAAAAGCGCAAGCCGCGGTGGACGGGGCGCTAGTGAAAACTACCCGTTTGCGTTTGCGATTGCGATTAGGAGCAAGCCCAGTGACAACGCCGAAGGCGTTGGCGCGGGCTTGCTCCCAATCCAAATCGCAATCGCAAACGGGTACTTTAAAGTCCGTTTACGATTTTCGTTTTCGTTTGGGTTTGCGTTCTGGTTCTGGTTCTAGAACTGCGGAAGCCTCCTTGAGCGAGACCTGGATCAGCTCTTCCACCAGCAGCAGGGCTATTTCCGCGGCGATTCCAGCGCGCGGCGTACCGCCTCGAGAAGGCCCTCGGGAGCGAAGGGCTTCTCCACGAACGACTCGCACGCCAGCTCGCGTGCCGCATCGGCTACGGCCCGGTCCGCCGAGAAGAGCACCACTCGCGGCGCCAGCCCCAGCGCGCGCACCGCAAGGAGCAGGGCGCGCCCGTCCATGTCGGGCATGCGCAGGTCGAGCACGATCGCATCGGGTGGCCGGGCCTTGATCTTCTCCAGGGCCGATCGGCCGCCGTTGGCCCAGTCCGCCTCGAAGCCGTGCTCGGCGAGGAACTCAGCCATCATGCGCGCCATCGGCTCGTCGTCGTCCACCACCAGCACGGCGCCCTCGGCCGATCCCGAAGCACGCTCCATCGAGGAAGCGCGCAGCGGCAGTTCCAGCACCAGCGCGCGCGGCTCGGCGCGCAGCTTTCCGCCGTGCAGCAGGGCCGCCTCGCGCGCCACCACCAGCGCCATGCCCAGGCCCTGCCGCTGCGGCACGTCCCAGCGCGGGTCGAAGGCCTGCGCGCGGCCGGCCGGCGAGAGCGGCTCGCCCGACCAGAGCACGCGCAGCTCGGCGTGCTCCTCCCGCCGCTGCGCCAGGACGCGCACCTGCGAGCCGAGCGAGCGCGCGCGGATGATCATCGCCGAGAGCGCCCGCTCGATGCGCTCGCGGTCGGCCACCAGCGGCAGCGCCGGCTCGACGTCCGCCTCGTCGATCTCCACCCCGAGCCGGCGCAGCGAGCGCAAGCTGGCCTGCACCAGCTCGATCGTCTCGCAGGGCTCCTGGTGGAGGACGAAGCGGCCCGTCTCGATGCGCGATACCTCCAGCATCTCCTCGAGCAGCGAATGGAGACGCTCGGCTTGGCGCTCCAGCACCTGCACGTGGCGCAGGTCGCAGCTCTCGCCCCGTTCGAGGCGGCGCGCCAACGAGTAGGAGAAGCCCTTGATGCTGGTGAGCGGCGTCTTGAGCTCGTGGGCGGCGAGGCTGAGGAAGCGATCCTTGCGCGCCTCGCGCTCGGCGGCGGCCAGCACCGCGCCGGCGCGGGCGAGGAGCGGCTGCACCGGGCGGAGATCGCGCACGCCGCCCTCGAAGCTTAGCGAGAGCGTCCCCACCAGCTCTTCGCGCACGCGCAGCGGGACGGCCGCGGTGGCCTGGCCCCACTCGACGCGGCCGCTCTCCAGCGCGCGGCGCGCCAATTCGCCGTCGCACGGCGCGCCGTCCGACCCGAGGAGCTGGACGCCGCCCGACGAGCGCAAATGCACCGCCGCGCCGGCCGCTCCGGCGAGCTGCCGCGCAAGGCGAGCGATGCGGGCGGCCAGCTCAGCCGTCGATTCGCCTTCGAGGGCCGCGTCGGCGAGTTGCGTGGCTGCGCCCGAGGCCAGGAACGCCGTCTCGATGCGCCGTTGCAGCGAGAAGATCCGGGCGACGAACCAGAAGGCCTTCAGGTGCAGCGCGCGCCGGATCGAGCCCGCGAGGATGCGCGCGCCGTCGCGCAAGAACGCCAGGACGCTGCCGGTCCGGGCAGCGCGCACGGCCGCATTGCGGCCGAGAAATGCGACCGGCCGCCGCGCGAGCGCAGCCCACCGGCCGCCATTTTGTGAAGGGCGGAGTTCCAGCAACCTCGGCTCCCCGGGGGTCCGATTTTGGTACCCCGACCGTCGCAATCTGGTCACGGAGAGGGGGACGCGGGACTGGGAAAAGCTCGGGAATCCGGCCCCGGCAGCCCGGCACGGCGGCTGCAAAAAGGAAAGTGCGCGGTCCACTATCGGACCGGCGTGGAGGTGTTTTGCCCAGCGCGCTCGCACTCGGAGTGTGGCTGCTGCTCGCCGAGCCCGTCGCGCCGGCGGAGCCCGGCCTGTCCGAGGCGCAAGAGGCCGCCGCGCGCCGGGCGGGCGGAGAGCCGGCCGAGGACGTGTCTCGAACCGCGCGGGCCCGGCGCGCCCACTGGGCGCCGGCGGTGCGGGGCCAAGCCGGCGTGCGGCAAGACGAGCGCACCCGCCGCGGCGAGCTGCGGCTGGCGCCGCTGCGCGAGGATGACGCAGCCCTCTCGCACATCTGGGGCCTCACCGTCACGTGGGACCTCTCGCAGATCGTCTACGCGCGCGAGGAGTCGCAGCTCGCGTTGGCGCACGCCCACCTCGCGCGCGTGCGGCGCGAGGCCGCGGACAAGGCAGCGCAGCTCTGGATCGAGCGGCGGCGGACGCGCCTCTCGCTGGCGGAGCTTCCGCCCGGTCCGCGCCGCCTGGAAGTCCGGCTCGAATTGCTGCGCCTCACCGCCCAGCTCGATGCGATCACCGGGGGGCTCTTTGGCGACTCCCTCGCGCGGGAGGAGGCAGCGTGCGCGGCAGAGGAGAAAAAATGAGCTGGAGCAAAGTGGGGAGCCTTCTGCCGGCCGTGCTCGCCTCGCTGGGAGGGTGCGCGCGGGTAAATCAAATCGACGAGGGGTCGGACGCTGGTCCGACCGGTATCGAAGTGGCCGTCGAGCCGCAGCCCGGCCCGGTGGAGGGGACGGCGCATTTCACGGTGCGGTTCTCGGCGCAGATGGATGAGGGACAGCTGCTCGCTTCGTCGGGCCGGAGCGAGACGGTCGTGCTGGCCGCCGAGGCCAACCTAGAGCGCGCCGCCGCCGCCATCGCCCACCCGCGCGTCACGGCCGAGGAGCGCAAGCTGTTCGTGCCGGCGGAGGCGCAGATCGCGTCGGACGTGCGGTCCATCGAGCTGACTCCGGACCAGCCGCTTCCGCCAGGCACCTTCTATCTGCTCGTGTCGCCTCGCGTACGCGACGGGGCGGGCAGACATCTGGCAGGCAACGGCGCCCGCTTCGCGTTCCAGGTAGCGCCTCCGTCGAGGCGCGCGACGCTCATTTCACCGAAGGCCGGCGCCGAAGTGCCCCTGAACCTCGCCGTGCTGCGGGTCAGCTCTCCCGGCGGACGCGTCGCGCTGGTGGGCGCGGACGGCTCGCCGATCGCCGGGCCCGTCGAGGCGCGGGGCCAGGTGCAGCTCGCCATGCGTCTCGAGGCCGGCAAGCGCTACCGGCTGTCGCTCGACGGCGTCGCCGACGAGGAACAGTCGTTCACCGCCGCCGCTTGCTCCCGCGACGCGCCCCCGGCGCTGCAGGGCGGGGCGGCGCGGCTCACCGTGCGCGACAAGTCGGTCGTCGCGCAGGTGGTGCTCGACTGGCCGGTCCGCCTCGAGGTGGCAGTCGACGACGGCAGCGGCGCGACGGTCAGCGGGGAGACTTTCGTTTCCTGCTCGCCGCCCGCCTGCGGACCGCAGTCTTTCGAGTGCGAGGGCTCGGTGCGAATCGACGGGCTCAAGGCGGCCACGGACTATTCGCTGCGCGTCACGGCGTACGACGACCTGGGCTTCACGGCGCGCGCGGCCCCGCAGAGCTTCAGTACCGTCGCGCCCCTCCCGCGCCTGCTCATCTCCGAAGTGATGGCGAATCCGCCGCCGCCGCGTGGTGAGGGCGAGTACCTCGAGATCCTCAACCTCGGGCCGGGGGCGGCCGCGGCCGGCTCGCTCGCTCTGGCGGGCCCTGACGGCGTGGTGCGTCCGCTCCTCGGGGTCGCGCCGCCCGTTCCCCTCCTGCTCGCGCCGGGCGCCCGTGCGCTCGCGGTGGGGAAGTCCTTCGAAGTTGCGCGCTACCCGTCGATGCCGCCCGGTACGCCGGTGCTTCGCGCGTCGACCCAGCGTCTGCTCGGCCGCGGGCTTGCCCACAAGGCGCCGCCGCCCATCAAACTGGTTTTGCAGGGGACGGTGCCCGTTGAACTGGCCGACTTCCCCGGTGGGGGGCCACATTGTCCGGAAGGAGCCAGCCTGCAGCGCGACGAAAAAGCGCCGGCCGACGCGCAGGCCACGTGGACTTGCGGCCCTGTCGGCGGCACGCCGGGAAAGGGGCCGGAATGAATTGCCGGCCGTGTCCGGCGCGTGCTAGACGCTGCACTGGTTGCCGAGGAGCACCAGATGTCCGGCCACAACAGGTGGACCAAGATCAAGCGCAAGAAGGAAGCGATGGGCGCGACCAAGGGCGCGCTCTTCACCAAGCTCATCCGCGAGGTGACCGTCGCCGCGCGCAACGGAGGGGGCGATCCCGAGCACAACGCGCGGCTGCGGTCGGCGGTGCTGGCGGCGCGCGAAGCGAACATGCCCGCCGACAACATCACCCGCGCCATCAAGAAGGGCACCGGCGAGCTGGAAGGCATCAACTACGAGGAGCTGACATACGAGGGGTACGGGCCGGGCGGCGTGGCGTTCGTGTTGGAAATCCTCACCGACAACAAGAACCGCACCGCCGGCGACGTGCGGGCCATCTTCACCAAGAGCGGCGGCAGCATGGCGGCCAGCGGGGCGGTGGCGTTCCAGTTCGATCGCAAGGGGATCATTCCCGTCAAGAAGGGGCCCGGCGAGGAGCAGGTGATGGATCTGGCGCTCGAGGCCGGCGCCGACGACGTGGTTCCCGACGGCGACGGCGGCTTCGAGCTGCGCACCGACACGTCCTCGCTCATGCACGTGCACAAGGCGCTGGAGGGAAAGCTCCCCGTCGGCGCGCCGAAGATGGTGTTTTTGCCCAAGACCACCGTGCGGGTCTCGGGCGACACGGCGGAGAAGGTCCTGCGGCTGGTCGAGAACCTCGAGGAGAACGACGACGTGCAGCACGTCTACGCGAACTTCGAGATCGACGACGCGGAGATGGCGGCGCTAGAGTCACGCGCATAGATGCGCGTACTCGGTATCGACCCTGGCTCCCGGTACTGCGGATTCGGCGTGGTGGAGGACGCCGGCGGCACGCGCGTCCGGCACCTCGGCCACGGCGTGCTGCGGCTCGGGGAGGACAACCCAATCGAGGAGCGGCTGCGGCTGCTGCATTACGGGCTGGTGCGCGAGCTGGCGCTGCACCGGCCCGATATCGTCGCGGTCGAGGACGTCTATCACGCCAGGAACGCGCGCAGCGCGCTGGTCCTGGGCCAGGCGCGCGGCGTGGCGCTCCTGGCGGCGGCGCAGTCGGGGGCGCGCATCCGCGCCTTCTCCCCCAGCGTCATCAAGCAGGCCGTGACGGGCACGGGCCGCGCCGAGAAGGAGCAGGTCGGACGCATGGTGGCGGTGCTGCTGGGCATCACCGTCCTGGGCCGCTTCGACGCAAGCGACGCGCTGGCGGCGGCCATCTGCGGCATCCTCCGCGCCAACGAGGTGCCGAGGTGATTGCGCGCCTCTCCGGGACGGTGATCGAGAAGCGGGGCGACGCGGCGGTGCTCGACGTGTCCGGGGTCGGGTACCTGGTGCACCTCTCGCTGCAGTCGATGGTCAAGCTGCCCCCCGAAGGCGGCCGCGCCCAGCTGCGCTGCTACACGCACGTGCGCGAGGACGCGCTGCAGCTCTTCGGGTTCTTGAGCGCCGAGGAGGAGGAGCTTTTCCACATGCTCATCTCCGTCTCCGGCGTGGGGCCGAAGCTGGGCATCAACATCCTCTCGGGCATGCCGGCCACCGAGCTGGCGTCGGCGATCCAGCACGGCGAGCATGCGCGGCTGACGAAGATCTCCGGCGTAGGGAAGAAGACGGCCGAGCGGCTCGTCCTCGAGCTGAAGGACAAGATCAAGACCAGCGGCCTGGGCAGCGCGCGCACCGCCTCGCAGCCCCCGCCGGCGGCCGGGCCTGATCAGGCGCTGCTCTCGGCGCTCGTCAACCTCGGGTACCGTCCCGCCGCGGCGGAGCGAACCGCCGAGGCGGTCCGGCGCAGCCTGGGGGCGGAAGCGTCCCTCGAGGCGCAACTGAGGGAGGCGTTACGGCTCATCGCAGGAACGCCGTAGAGACGCGCGAGCTGGCGCCGGACCTCTGGCCGGCGTTCGAGAAGCTCTTCGGCACGCACGGCGCGTGCGCGGGCTGCTGGTGCATGTGGTGGCGGCTCCCGGCGGGCGAGGCCCTCCACGACGTAGCGTACGCCGAGGCGAAGCGGCGGCAGAAGAAGCTCGTGCTCTCGGGCGAGTCGCGCGGCGTGCTGGCGTTCGCGGGCGGCGAGCCGGTGGGTTGGTGCGCTTATGCGCGGCGGACCGAGCTGCCGCGGCTCGCGCGCTCGCGCCTCTTCGCCTGCGACGACCCTGAGCACGTCTGGAGCATCCCCTGCTTCTTCATCAAGGCGGGCTGGCGAGGAAAGGGCATCGCGCGCGCTCTCTTGAGACACGCGCTGCGCAGCATTCGCGCCCAGGGCGGACGCATCGCCGAGGCGTACCCGGTCCGGCCGCCAGCCACCAACGGGACCGCGTTCACCGGGACGGTCCCGTTCCTCGAGTCGGAAGGATTCGTCACGCTCACCTCCCGCCCGCGTGGCAAGCAACGCGCCCGAAAGCCCCTCTGAGCTGTTGCCCGAGGTCTGAGGTCTGTGGCCTGAGGCCTCAGCTCCGGTGTGGTACTTTCACCATGGATGCGCGACGACGACCTCGATGAACGTCCCGTCACCTCGGAGCCGCTCGGCGATGACGCGCGGTTCGATTTCACGCTGCGCCCCCGCAATTTCGCCGAAGTGGTCGGACAGCGGGCGCTCATCGACAACCTGAAAATCTTCGTGCAGGCCGCGCGCGGGCGCAAGGAGCCGCTCGACCACGTGCTCTTCTGCGGCCCGCCCGGCCTGGGCAAGACGTCGCTCGCGCACGTCATCGCGCACGAGTTGGGCGCGCAGATCCACGTCACTTCTGGACCGGCCTTGGAGCGCAAGGGCGATCTGGCGGGAATCTTGACGAATCTGGCCGAGAATGACGTTCTGTTCATCGACGAGATCCACCGGATGAACCCGGCGATCGAGGAGAACCTGTACCCGGCCATGGAGTCCTACACGTTCGACATCGTCATCGGCGACGGCGCCGGCGCGCGGGCCATCAAGCTTCCGCTGAAGCGGTTCACGCTCATCGGCGCGACCACGCGCACCGGCCTGCTCACCGG
>Ga0137390_10000604_pt1 | contig 25047 bp, 21 predicted proteins | sample 15con2h24AmetaG_FD_104937 | JGI IMG/M metagenome (GOLD analysis project Ga0137390, IMG submission 104937) | Vadose zone soil microbial communities from Angelo Coast Range Reserve, California, USA - 15con2h2.4A metaG | ecosystem: Environmental > Terrestrial > Soil > Vadose zone > Saprolite... | reverse complement strand
GGAGGGTAATGCGATCGTCGAGCCGGCCCGTGTGGAAGTAGACCCACAAGCTGTCGCTCGGCTTGTGCATGCGCGCCGCCGCCGTTAGCTCGATGAGCGTCCGGATGATGCCGCCCGGCGTCGGCGATGCGCCATCACACACACGGAGCCGCTTCCACTCTGATCCCCGCGCGCGCAGCTTCACGTAGGCGATCTCGACCGTGCCGGATGCCGGGTTACACAAGCAGTCGGCGCGCAGCGCTTTTACGCATTCGGGCTCGAGTCCTGTCTCCAGGCTGAGGGCGACGAAGAACGCAATGACGTCCTCGGCCAACAGGTAGCAGTGCGCGTGCAGATTGCGGATCGGTGCGCCGCCCTCAAGGCCGAGGAGATGGAAGCGCCGGTAGAACAACTGCAGCGCAGGATGCCTGTAGCCGATCGCGCCCTCCGCCTCGATGACTGCTGCTGCCGTTTCCAGGTGGCCACGCAGCGTGGCGTCGGAATGCTCGATCGGGGCCGGCGCCTTCAGCCGTCTCACGATGGCCTGGATATCGATGCGGGCGGCGTCGCGGAGCTGCCTGGCGACGAAGCCGCTGTAGGTGTCCCGCGGCGTGGACCGGCCGACAGGGCGCGCACTCGTATAGCGCAGCCGCTGCCGCAGCTTATCATCGAGAACGCCCGGCCGGCTGGCATCGATGGTGCGCAGCGCGATGATGACCTTTGCAATGATGGTATGGCGATGGATGGTCGTCACGCGCTGGGCCTCGAGCCAGCGCTCGAACCCATCGATGTGCTCTTGCCGCAGATGCTCGGGGCCATCGACCGTAGCTGCCGTCTCGGCGAGAAAGTGTAAGAAGCGCTTCAATCCATTGAAGTGCTGCAGCACAGTTGAGCGCACCATGGTCGGCGCGAGCTCCCGCAGCGCCGAGCCAAAGGCGAGCACCAGCCGGCGCGGGCGCAGCGCGATGAGATCGATCAGTGCTGTGCCGCCGTGCGCGGTGTCGACCGTGAAGCGCAAGCCGGTGATGACGTCCGGCCTGTGTATCGGCGCTTGGCCGTCCGAACGCGCGAACGAGACTCGCTGTCCCTTATGGGGCCGTACCTTGCCCTTGCTGCTCATGCTGCCGCCTCGATCTGTTGCGGCGTCTCGATGCCGGACAGCAGTTCCTCGACGGCGGCATCGACCGTGTCCTGGCAGTCCGCCAGATGGTCGAGGTAGATGTAGGTCGTGGCGATGCTGGAATGACCGAGCAGGCGCTGCAGCTGTTGCAGCGGGTCGCCAAGGAGCCGGCGAGCCGCGCCGGAAATGTCCTGGTCCTCATGCGCCTCGACGAACCGCTGCCGGATCAGCAGCGCCAGCATGTGCACAGCGAAGCTGTGGCGCAGCTGATGGGGGTGCACGTCGCAGGCCAGGCCGGCGGCCTGGCAGCGCTGGGAGGCGCGCGAGAAGGCGACCTCCCAGCTGTTGGGCGCTACGGGGAGACCGACCTCGCTCAGCCACAGTGCGGCGGGCTCCGCCGGCGTGCCGTCACGGCTATGATTGACGAGCCGGCGTCGCTCGTCTGGCGTCACGGTGTCCAGCCGCACCGGCCTGTGCTCGCCGCCTGCTGTGGCGACCTCGATCCTGCCTGCGTTGAGAATGCACGGCAGTGCACCAGGAATCCGCTTGATGCCGCTGCGCATCCTGAACTTCTCCACGGCAACTGCGCGCTCGATCTCGATGTAGCTGCGTAGACGTGAAAGCAGCGAGGCCGGAATGCGGATGGTGCGGCCCTTGTCGCCCTTGGTCAGCCCGGCGGACAAGCGGAACGCAACCTGCTTGTCGCCGTCGGCGCTGGCGCGAACCGCATCCTCGATCTCAACCGTGAGCAGGGACGAGGCTTCCTCGAGACGGATCCCTGTGGTGATCAGCAGATCGGCGAACAGCGCATTGCGGCTGCCGTTGCGATCGCGGGCGCCGGGTCGCTCGTTGCCATCGAAGGCCAGCCCGAGAAGCCCCCATCGCGAAAATGGCGATAGTCTTCGATGGTGATGAACTTGACGTCCGAGCGCTTGGCGGCACGCTCATAGGCCTGATTGCGCGTTACCGTGATTGTGCGGCCATGGCCAGGCGGAGGCCGCCGCCAGACGTCACGATAGGTGAACGGACTCTGCCCGACGAGGCCCTCTTCGACTGCCCATCGGTAGAGCTTGTCGAGCGCGGCAATGGCGCGGTTCCAGGAAGCGGCCGAGATGCGGTTGGCGGCCTCGTCATGCCGGCGCGCACGATGATAGGCATCGACGTCCTCGCGCGTGGCCTGCCACACCGTATTGGCGCGCGCCTCGTCGAGGAAGCGCACCCAGACGAGCAGATCGTATGCATAGCTGCGCAGGCTATGTTGCGAGCGCACGCCGTTGAGCGGCAGGTCGGCGAAGAAGCGGTCAAGATGTGGATCGTAGGGCGCGCCGTCGCGCACGATGCTCGGGGCCTGGGCTTGCCGGCTCCAGCCCTTCGATGCTCGCGCCTCCGTCGTCAACGATGCGCGGTGCTCCAATAGCGTGATCATGAGACGAGTTCCTTGCTCTTGCCTCTTGGACATCGACGCTTGGGAACTGGGAAAACTTTGGACGCGTCCCCGGTGATCGGGATCGAGGCCCCGCACGGGGCCTCGATCCCGATCACCGGGGACGCGTTGCCTCGAACGCATAACGTCTGAAAAATCCCTGAGTCGCCTTCAACTGTCCAGATAATCCCCGGCCAGACTGTCCAGATAAGGCAACCAATTCCTCACGCGCGTAGGATTTGCAGCCGAACGAACCCGAGTGGTCGCGGTTAAGGCGGGATGCATGACCGGCCCAATGACTGAGCTCATGGAAAGCGGTCCGGTGCCAGTTGATCGGTTCGAAATACGCAGATGGCGGTGGCACCTGCACGAAATCGCCCGTCACATTGTAGTAGGCGCGCGCACCGCCGATGCGGAAATCCGCACCGGTTGCCGCAATCAACGCCTCGGCTCGGGGCTCAATCTGGCTTGGTGGCGGCGGGACGACCGAAGCACCGACCTCCTCGGGCAAGCCATCGCATTGGTTCGTGTTGAAGACGGTAAAGCGCTTGAGAAACGGGATGGCGCCCGGCTCCTCGCCGGCTTCAGCGGCGCGCCGACGTTCGTCGTCCGGGGTGAAGCGATCGGCATAGACGACGGTCGTTCCCCGTTCGCCCTTCCTGACGTGGCCGCCGAGCCCGAGCGCCTGGCGAAAGGTGAGCCAGCTCTGTCCCGAGAAACCGTGCTCGATGACGGCACCCCAGAGGATCAGCACGTTGATTCCGGAGTATCCGCGCTGCGTGGAAGCGTTGCGCGGCATCGCGAGGGGCGCTTTGATTGCTGCCGTTCCCCACGGCTGCACCCACGGGATACGGCCGGCCTCCAGCTCGGCGATGATCTTGTCAGTGATTTCGGTGTAAAGGCTCGCGCGGTCGTTGCCGGCACGGACTCGTGTGGTGTGTCTGGACATCGCGGTTCTCCGCGACGGGCAGCCGGAAGCCTCTCCTCCGACCTTCAACCCGTCGCGGCAGACCCGGTCCGCACTCTCACTCTCAACAACGGCGACGCCGTACGCATTTCGGAAAACGGACTGCGCATCCGCGCGGCTGTCTTTGCGTCAGGGATGGAAGCCCGAAGGGTGAAGACCCGCGAAGCGGGGCTTCAGCGCAGCCGACAGCCCGGTCCCGCAGGGAGGCGCCGAAGCTACTTGGGTCCTCGGTGCGAGCAGCTGCCCCGACGCGGAAAAAGATATTTTTCGCTAGATCGCCAAATCCCGGACGACGTAGCACTCGGAATTCTCCCGGATTGGGTCCAGCACGGCTTGAAACGACGGGTTGACTCTTTGAGAACAAAATAGGAACATTGGCCCTCGCCGGTTAACTTGGAACAGCGTCATGTCCTCTGGTTCACAACCGAACGCACAGGACGCGGACGGGCTGGAGGCTGCGGTCGATCAAGCGATCGCGGCGTGTGGCGGCGATATGCGATCCACGATCCGCGCGCTGATCGTGGCGAATGAATATTTGGAAACCGAGGTCGGCGAACTGATGAAGGCTGTCTCCCACGCTTTTGTACGCGGAAGATTTCATACCTATTCCGGCTAGGAGCGAACCATGACGGACGTAACCTAGTTCGTAGCGCTGCCCTTCGTCGCTGCCGACGATGGCATTGCGGCCGGCGAACCAACCGAATGCTTCAATCCTGTGGCGGTCGTCATGCGCGCGGAAGCGTTGTCTCGCAAACCGGGACATGTGGGAGCCGTTGCGTTCAGCCGGACAGGCGATCCGGCCACCGGCGAATTCGGCGATGCAAAAGTGATCAAAAAATTCGGCGAAGTGCCGGACGATTTGAGTACGTTGTAGAGGAGCAAATCATGGCGGAAGACAAAGAAACGGCGACGGCGCGCTACATCGCCAGCAATGTATCCACGCAACTGATGCTGAAAACGATGTTCGAGATCATTGCCAAGATGGCGGACGATCCGGACCGATATCGCTCGGATATGAGGACGAAATTGCTGGAGATAGCGGATACCATGCCATTGGCCCCGATGGCCGCGGCGCGAGAAAGGAAGGTCCGTGCCTTCGTCAAGGAGACCGTCGGCAATCTCTTGATCAACCAGCGTCCCAACTAGTCGCCGCCGGCGCAGCTCTCGAAGACGAGAAGCGACGGATGGGCAGAGCGTCAGCGGAGATCATCCGCCAGCCGCGAGACCGGCCGACAGGGCAGCCGCAGGAGCGTCAGCATAGCGCCGACGCGGAACGCGGCGGGACGCGGGACCGACTGCAGTCGCGAGACCGGTTAAGAAGGCACCCGTACGCGGGACAGTGATAGCGACGCCGGAATGCAATGACGGCGGGGCCCGCGAGCGAGTGCCTCCGGCGAGCGACACATTATTCTGCGCGAGGGATCGAAGCCGCACGGGCGAAACGCAACGCGGTTCGATTCACAAGAGCCCGGTGCGGCGACAGCCGCACGCGCAGAATCGGAGAAGCAGCTGTGACTTGAGCTCAGGAAAATGCGGATTTCCTCGCGAGTGTTTGTCTGCGCGTCATAGATCCGGATCTGAAGCATCGGAGAACGCTTCTTCAGTTCTTCTCCACCTGCCCTAGCACTTTCCCGAATGGCAAATTCGGCTTTCAAGCGGCCATCAACTGCAGAATTGCGGAAAAGGTTCGTCACGACGTGCTTACCGAATCGAGCATGAAGGCCCCGAAGCAGAATCGCGGAGCTACGCTTTAAGCGGATCTACCGAAGCGTCGCGACTCACCTGTGGTGGGGGTTGGCTGCACCTGACTGGGCCCCGACGGTAGCCCCGCTGGGGGAAAGCAGGCGGATACTGATAATACTGCATTTTTCGCTGAAATGCTGCCAGCAACGCCAGTCCAACAGGAACACGTGGAAAACGGCGAGCTCCCACAATCCGGAATCCCAGCCGTGTGTTAGCGACCCGGAACGAGTGCGAGCCTCAAGGATTCGTCCCAAGGCATGAGAAATTTCCGATGCTGACGACACGGGAGAGACGGCCGGCGATCCGTACCCTGCGCGGCTGGGCGATCAACGTGCTGAATGAAGCCGGCGCGATCCGCGAATGCGAAGATCACGGCTGGATGCAGGACCGCGCCGACCCGCATGCGCGCGAGCGCGCCTCCGACATAGCCCGCGAGGACCCGCCGCCTGGGGTCTCGCCGCAGTCGGCAGCCGTCGCAATCGCAGAAGTGCTGGATTCGATCGGCGACACCTGCCCGGAGTGCCCGTCTCCGGATTGACAGCTCTCTTCCGCGTGCAGTTGGCGTTCGGGCAGGCTGGGTCGCTGAAAGCGGCTTTAAGCCGCCTTTTTTGCAGCCTGAGAATTCTCCAGATGTTCCTTAAGGAAGGGAACGAGCCTGGCGAGCGCTTTGCCGACCGGTTCGGGCTTGCCGGCGACTAAGAACCGTTAACTAACCCCGCGCGCGCCGCAGCGCGGTTTCCAATCGCTCCTTCTCCTTATCCCAGCGGGCTTCTTCGGTTTGCGATCTCTTCTCGAGAGCCTCGACCTCGGCCTCGATGGCCGCGGCCTGCTTCGCGTGCTCCTGCTCGGCCTTGTCCAACGCAGCCTGCGCCTTGTCGACCGCCTGCTGACGGCGTTCACGGTCCTTCTGCCTGGCGGCCTCTTCGCTCGCCCGTTCGCGCTCGCGCCGCTTCTGCTCCTCTTCGAAGGCGAGAGCGGCCTTTCGCTCCGCAGCCTTGTCGACGGGGCGGGAGGAAGGCTTCTCCGCCTTACGGCCTTGCGGCTTGCGGGCGGCTTTCGTCGGTCTTTTGCCGTCGCCCAGATTGGTGGGTAATTCGGCATGCTCGCCGAACGATCCGTCGGATCCGACCGGGCGCCTGAGAACGACGCCAGGCTTCTTCATGGCCGCAGCGATGACGGCCGGATCGTCGCTTTCCGTCGCCGCGCCCTGGTGGAAGAGATTGCTGTCGGCGCCCCACGCTTCCAGAGCCGCTTTCATCGACGGAGCGGCGATCGCCAGATCGAAGAAGCCCAGCGAAGTCTGGTAAGTCTTCAATTTTCTCGCCATGAGACGCTTCCCCGCACCGCCCACTGACCGCTGCCATGCGATCAGCCGTGTTGTCTTCCTGCCATGCGATCGCGTGGAGATCCACCGAGTCCAGAAGCGTGCCGTCCAGGTCGAAGATAGCGGCTTTCGGGAACTCACAGTTCTCCGTGGCCGAAGCGAGCAAGGCCCGCGTACCAGTCAGCATACGGAGTGTTCTTCGCCATATGCCGGTTGAAATCCGGCCAGCTATCGTCCCACCACGCCGGACCGCGTTCGCCGAGCGCCCGCTTGACTTCGTCGACGGCCATGTGCGCGGCTGCTTCCGCCTCGCGGTCCGCCCGCTTCTTGGCGTCGCGTACCGACCGCCGGGCGACCACCGAGATCGACTCGCTCGGTCTCGTCGAGATCGGGATTCGCCATGCGCCGAAGTCTGCCGCGGACGACGAAGTAGCGACCGTCCGGCATCACCGGCTGCTTCACGATACGCTAAATAATAGTGGACTATTTAAACGCACGAGACCTCTGTCTCATCGCCGCATTTTCGAGATACACAACCCCGTTTGGAGCTGAGCTGCTGATGAATTCAGCGACAAAGGCGCGCCCGATATCGTCCTGCTCAATTGTACCAAAACGTCCCGGAATCAGACGCCCCAACCAAGCTACGTGCCGCGGCGTGTGAGCATTGCCCGCGATATTCCCGGGCGAAAAATCGCGAGACGTTGGAAGCCTATCCCTTGAACCGTCTCTTCTTTCAGCCCCATGACGCGCACATACCGGATCCTGCTTTTCGCGGTGCTTCCCACCGCCGAGAGCACAGAAAACTGTGTGATACCTCCGGCCTGACAACCGCGGGCAAAGCCACCGACCACGCCAATTTCGAGGGCCTTTAATTCCTCCTCGCTCCACTTCATGCTGCCTTTACCGACGCCAACACAGGATGCCCCATAAACAGGATCGCCTTGCGCAACCATGCTCTGCGCAAGCTTGGTCACTTCTGCCGGAAACTGAGCATCTGCCGTATCCAAGACCACCTGCCGCACACGGGGATTTGCGCTCAGAGAAATCGCCCTGCGATTGACCATCACGACTTCAGCGCAGGACGGCTCTGCGGCCAGCGCACGCACCACTGCAGCTCCCACCTGCCCCGTGCCACCGATGATCAAGACACGAAAGACCATTTTTGCTCCATCCTCAGCGGATTTGCCGATGGTTTGCGGTCTGTTTTCACGCACCCGTGCCATCGGGATGGACCTTGTCAACAGGCCCTAGGCTGACTTCCGCTGCGATTTGGCTGCCGGCTTCTTTGCGGCAGCTTCCTTCGCCGGTTTCTTACCGGCGATCGGCAAGAGCATTTCCTTCTGACCGCTTGCGACCTTGCGTGGCTTCTTGGCCGGCTTGGCGTCCTTTGCCGCCTCTGCGCCGCCGATGCTCTTGCGCAGAGCGTCCATCAAGTCGACGACGTTCTCGCCACGCGGTCGCTGTTTCGCGGTGATGGGTTTGCCGGCGCGCTTCTGGTTGATGAGATCGATGAGGGCGGTTTCGTACTGGTCCTCGAACTTGTCCGGCTCGAAGTGGCCCGCCTTCTGGTTGACGATGTGTTTGGCGAGATCAAGCATGTCCTTGGTGACTTTGACGTCCTGAATATCGTCGAAATACTCGTCCGCAGAACGCACCTCGTAAGGATAGCGCAACAGCGTTCCCATCAGGCCCTTGTCCATGGGCTCGAGGGCGATGATGTGCTCACGGTTGGTCAGCACCACCCGTCCGATGGCGACCTTGTTCATCTCACGGATTGTTTCGCGGATGACTGCGAAGGCGTCGTGGCCCACTTTCCCGTCCGGCACCAAGTAGTAGGGACGGATCAGATACCTCGGGTCGATCTCGCTGCGGTCGACGAACTCGTCGATCTCGATGGTTCGTGTCGATTCAAGCGCGACGTTTTCCAGCTCCTCCTTTGTCACCTCGATGAAGGTGTCGGTGTCGACCTTGTAGCCCTTGACGATATCTTCGTTGGCGACCTCCTCGCCGGTATCGGCGTCCACCTTGGCGTACTTGATGCGGTGGCCGGTCTTCCGGTTGAGCTGGTTGAAGGAGACCTTTTCGGATTCCGACGTGGCCGGATAGAGCGCTACCGGACAGGTGACGAGGGAAAGGCGCAGGAATCCTTTCCAGTTAGCGCGGGGGGCCATGGCGGGGGAACTCCAATACTGATGCCGGATTCAAGACGATCGGCCCGGCTTGGTTCCGACATCGCGGCCTTCCCAAAAGGATGATTTTTTCTCGGCGCCTGGCCTATGCCGACTCGACATTTGTTCTCTTTATGTTCTAATTCGGAATGACCGATCGACCCGCGAGCTGGCGCATGCCAACCCCAAAACAAATGGAAAAATTGGCTGCCGAATCCGCCCGTAGGCCGGCTCCCCCCACTGTAGCTCCAGATGCGCCCCTCCCGCCCGAATACTGGGAATCGGTACTCAAAGACCCTCCCGCCGGCGTGACCGAGGCTCAGATTCGACAGCGACGTCTTTCGGAAATTCAGCGTCACGTACTGCGCGTCTCCTGCCGCCGCTGCGAGCGGACCGTGGAAATCCAGACCGCCGATGCAGTCCGATTATATGGCGGCAACGCGGTCTGGAAGGACGTCGCGCAGCGGCTGCTCGACAACACCTGCCAGCAGCGCACCGGCAGGCATGAAGAAGACGGGTGCTGGCCGGCGTTCGAGACGCCGTAGCCCGCTCCGGATCGCCGATCCGATCCCTTTGCGCCTGGATGTCCGGATGGCCCCAAAGTATCACCCTACGCCCCTGTCGGGCGGCGATCGCAAGGCTTTGGCGAAAGAACTCGGCAAGGCGCGTGCGATGGCCAACATCCTCGCCTCGCAGTCGGCGGAGATGCGGGCCAAGGGCGAGGCAATGATTCAGCAAGCTGACATGCTGCTTTGCGAAAGCTGGAACGAGCGGTTGTGGAGCGACGGCGAACCGATCGATCCGTCACCCTCTATCGACCAGGCCGTGAATGGAGGCTTCCCCTGGCTGGAGGTCAGGTGCGCGCGCTGCAAGACGCCGAGCAACGTCGACCTCGCGGCGATGAAGCATCCGCCGACCACCTTCGTGCACGATCTCGCCAGCCGGCTGCGCTGCCGCAAATGCGCCAAGGCGGGCCGGCGTCCATCCGCGACTCTGCTACAATTAGCTTGGCAGCCTCGCCACCCCCGAACCGAAGCCTGACCGATGTGCAATCTCTATTCGATCACGACCAACCAGGCCGCGATCATCGCGCTGTTTCGCGTAATCAACCGATACGTCGGCAACCTCGCGCCGATGCCGGGGGTTTTCCCGGACTATAAGGCGCCGATCGTGCGCAGCGGAGCCGAAGGCCGTGACATCGCCACGGCACGGTGGGGAATGCCATCATCGTCAAAGGCGCTGATGGACGCCACCAAGAAACGGGCTGAAAAACTGCAGGCCAAGGGCAAGTCGGTCGACTTCAAGGAATTGCTCCGGATGGAACCCGACGGGGGCACGACAAACATCCGCAACGTCAAGAGCAAACACTGGATGAGATGGCTGGGACCCGAAAACCGCTGCGTGGTGCCATTCAACTCCTTCAGCGAGTTCAACAAGGCCGAGGGCGGCGACATCTGGTTTGCGCTCGACGAGAGCCGCCCCCTCGCCTGCTTCGCTGGCATCTGGACCAATTGGACGTCGGTGCGGAAGGTCAAGGAGGGCGAGACCACCAACGACATCTTCGCGTTCCTCACGACGGAGGCGGACGCCGAGGTCCACGCCATCCATCCAACGGCGATGCCGGTGATCCTGACGACCCCGGACGAAGTCGAGACTTGGATGACCGCTCCTCCCGATGAGGCCTTGAAGCTGCAGCGGCCGCTTCCGGACGGGTCGCTCCGGATCGTCGCCCGCGGCGTCAAGGAAGACCCGGCCGGACAGACAACGTGACCGTCGAGGACGACGGCGACCAGGCAGCGCCCCCGCCCCGCCAGCGCAAGATCATTCATGTCGACATGGACGCCTTTTACGCGTCGGTCGAGCAGCGGGACAATCCGGATCTGCGCGGCAAGCCGGTCGCCGTCGGAGGATCCCGCGAGCGCGGCGTCGTGGCGGCGGCGAGCTACGAAGCACGCAAGTTCGGCGTCCGGTCGGCGATGCCGTCGGTGACGGCCAAGCGTCAGTGTCCGGACCTGATCTTTGTGAAGCCGCGCTTCGAAGTCTACAAGGCGGTCTCGCAGCAGATCCGCGAAATCTTCGCCGAGCACACCCCGATCATCGAACCGCTGTCGCTGGACGAGGCCTATCTGGACGTCACGGAAAATCTGCAAGGCATTCCGCTGGCGCGCGACGTCGCGCTCGCTATCCGCGCCAAGATCAAGGCCGAGACCGACCTAAACGCGTCGGCCGGCATCTCCTACAACAAGTTTCTGGCAAAACTCGCCTCCGATCACCGCAAGCCGAACGGACAGTACGTCATCACCCCGGAGATGGGGCCAGCATTCGTTGAGGCTCTCCCTGTCGGAAAATTCCACGGCATAGGGCCGGCGACCAGCGCGAAAATGAACTCGCTCGGGCTCTATACCGGCCTCGACATGCGCAACCAATCGCTCGAATTCATGCAGGTCAACTTCGGCAAGGCCGGAAGCTATTACTACTGGATATCGCGGGGCGTCGATAACCGTGAGGTCCGCGCCGACCGGATCCGAAAATCCGTCGGCGCGGAAAACACCTTCTCCACCGATCTCACCGAGTTTGAGCCGATGCTCTCCGAACTGCAGCCGCTGATCGACAAGGTCTGGCGGCATTGCGAAGAGAAGGGCTCGCGGGGTCGGACGGTCACACTCAAAGTGAAGTTCGCTGACTTTGAACTTATCTCGCGGAGCCGGACGGTGGCCGGTACTGTCGGCAGTCGCAGCGAGCTGGAATCGACATCGGCCGAATTACTGAAAGCACTCTTCCCGATGAAGAAGGCGGTCAGGCTGCTCGGCGTGTCGGTTTCCAGCTTCGCCGCCAACGATCCCGGCGCTCCGGAACAGATTGGCCTCGCCCTTTAGATCGGTTAGCGCCCTGATCGACAAGACGCACCCTCACTCCAAGAAGATCACCCCATAAGGCGTTCTGGGGGTATGGCTGCAAAAAACTAGTCGAGCAGCGACATCAAATACGTGTCGCGGTCGGCCGCCACGGTGTCATGACCAGCTACATGGACCAAGCGCCCCGCGACTTTTCTTGCCAGGGATCGGGCGCTCTTGAGGTCAGCACTCGAAATTTCCCCCATCTGACGGCCGTGCACATAATTGCTACGGACGTCGAAAAGGCGCCGGTATTCCTGGCCAGCGACCGGGTCTCCGAGAATCTTGTCAATTCTGCGCACCATCCGATCCGTGGGACGCAAAGCGTTGTGACGGCGACCGTTTGGCTTCGGCTCGTAGTCGGCCTTGAGACCGAGCGATGCTTCCACTACCATGAGGTGAGCAAGAAACTCATCGATATGATCGCTGAGAAAAGCCCGGACGAGAAAATGCGCCACCGGCGCTGCCAGCATCGGTGTCCCTCGCGCCAGCAGCCAATCGTCCCATAGCGACTGATTGACGATCGCAGAAAGTCCAGAGGCCTCGTCAGCGAGCGTATAGTGAGCTGGCTGCTCTTCCTCGAACGTCTCGCCGTAAACGTCGGTATAGGCGACAGGCAGCCAGGTCAGGGATGTATCCTGCGGCGGCGCCTGCATCCGGACGAACAGGTCTCTATCAGCCGTATAGATCCATGGCACGCGGAAGCCACGCCAATCGACCTCCGGTGCCTCAGCCCATTCTTCCCAAGGGGCTAGCAGTAACAGGAACAGCGCCTCTTCTACGACCTGCGGGAATCGCCCTTGATGCGGTAGAAACGCGCCTAGGTCACGCTTCAGGGGCTTGTACATGATGGGCAGTGCGCGGGCACCCGGTTCCGTGGTCAACGGGACATCTTCCTCCACGATCAGCCAGTGAAAGCGGGATAGCCGCTTCCAATCGATTTCGCTCGAAGGGAAGGCGCGTTGAATCCTCTCCGCTTCCGCAAGGTCCATTAGTTCTTTCTCAGAAAACAACCGCATGGTGCTTTGCCCGAACAGCACGTCCGGAGGATTTTCCGCCCAGTCCAACGGGCAAAGATGGACCCGTCGGGCTGTAGGCGCAGTAAAGGCGAGATGAATCGCGTGCGCTGCTTTGGTGGGCGAAATCGAGACATTGGCCTTGTCAGACTTTGGCCTGACGGGCATCCCGAGAGATCGCAACGCATCGAAGAGCGCCATTGTAAGCCACATTTTTGCGCCGGCGTTGGAATAGGTCGCTTTGCAATAGTCCACGAGACGGACAAACGCCGGACGTGTAAAATGACTGGCACCTACCGGTGGCGGGCACCAGAGCTCGGCTATGATGTTTTCGAGTTCGGATAGCATAGGCAATACCCTAAACGGTTCACAGCTACCGGCAAAGTATTGCGGATACGGCGACGGCCCGGATTCGCCTTCGGATCTAGAAGAATGACACGCATAAGGCTCGGCCAGCTCTTCGAATGCACGGAACAAGGAGGCGCGTTGGTCGCTGAGGCGTCCGATGGGACACTTCAACATATAGATGACGTGCCGTCAGGTCTGGCGTGCGACTGTACATGCCCCGCTTGCGAACGGCGGATGGTGGCGAAGAAGGGGCCGATTCAAGCCCACCGTTTCGCTCACCACTCGGATCGCGACGATAGCTCATGCACATCGGCTGGCGAAACAGCGCTTCACAAATACGCGAAGAAGATCCTTGACAAGCGGCTCGAGATTGGTTTGCCGGAAATGGTCGTATCGGGCGATGGCGACCGGGAGGTCGTTGTCCAGGCGACGAAACTAAAATTCGACAGAGCGGTCCTCGAAGTAAGGGATGGTTTAATCGTTCCGGACGTTGTGCTGGAATTGCGCGATCGCAGGCTCATCATTGAGTTCCGCGTCACTCACGCCTGTGATGATATGAAGATAGCCCGCATTCGCGCTATGAATGTTGGAGCGATTGAGATCGATCTCTCCCAATATCGCGATCGGCCGCTAGATGAGATACGCGATGATATCCTTTACACGGCACCGAGGGCGTGGCTTCACAATCCGCGGGAGCCGGATGCTCGACAGCGACTGGCTCAACGCTCGGGTCAACGAGACGAAGATCGGAAACGTCTCGCTGAGGATTATCGGGCGAAATACCGCCATTGTCTGCCTGCGATTGCAGCGGCGGATGGGGCATACGAGGCAGCTCTGCGTCGTGATGGGCTCGAAGAACTCGTCAACCTGAATGTCGATAGTGCGGGCTGCTTCACAGTACCCGTCGCCGAATGGCAGGCTGCGGTCGTACTAGATATGCTCGCTTCGAAGGAGCATCCCTTCAGGACTCGCAACGGCCTTGCTGCTCTCGTTCGACGGAGATGGGTCGATCCGAATTTTCGTTCCGTTCCCGACTACGTTTCGAAGGCGCTGAAGGGCTCAGGACTGCCGTTCGCTCCTCCTGCGGAAACGGTTGAGGCTTATCTTAGCCAGCTCGAACAGATGGGCTTGGTGCGATCAGCACCCTCAGAGATCTGGCAACCGTCACAGGCTCTTCGGAGCAAAGTCCAGATGGCGAAGGATCTGCGCTCGCGTCCTGCGAAGCGCCTGGCCGAGATCTGCGAGATTGTGAAGGAAGAATTCGAAGGTCTGCCAGCGGAGGAGACCTTCGCGTTTGGGGCTTGGGTCAAATCCGTCCTGCCAGGTCACCCGCTTTCGGTAGCCGACGCGATTCAGGGCAGCGAGCCCGAATGGAGATCCCTGTGCCAGGACATTTCGAACATCGGTTCCAACATTCGGTTCTCACCGCGGATTGGCTTGCCTCTCTTTGGCCTACCACTGGACGGTAAGCTCTCCCGGGCGCTCGAACGGAAACGACAGGAAGCGGAAGAACGGGAGAGAGGCAGAGTCGAGAAGGAACAAGCCGAAGCCGATACACGTGTCCTTCAGCTCAGAAGTCGGGCGCTCCGGAGCGTAGGCGACTTCGCCGGCATATGGCTCACCAATGGAAATCCGGCGTTGGACGGCCTCTCACCACTCGAGGCAGCATTGAGCGCGACTGGATTCGACGCCGCGCTCATCGCGCTCGGCCGGAAAAGACGAGAGCTTGAGCTCGAAGAGCATGAGCGTCGGCGCAAACAAAAGGCCGTCGCAGAATTGGAAGCGCTCGCACGCTCGCGCTACTATGATCCGGAACACGCTGAACTATGGATGCGAAGTTCGAGGCGTGAACTTGGTGGAAGATCGCCTGCCGACTTCACTCATGACGACGCTACGCGCGATAAGTGTGCCAGCTACCTCCCGCCGAAACGATCGCGCCGATGACAGGTGAGCTGACCAGTCAAACCGGGGAATATCTCGGAAACCGGCCGTGATTTCCGGTTGGCAAGATCGAGGCAAAGGGATCTCGATCACCCCGCCGCATCCGTCAAATCGCGAAGGCCATTCCTTCGCAGCGTTGCTTAGGCTATTGCTGCGATAAGGCAGCATTCCGACCCGACCGCGCGGGTATTGGCGCATCAGCGACCGTTCGGATCAGAATGCGCCGATGGTCCCAACACCGACAAATCACTCGATTTGGCAGGCTGGGCCGGTTTTCGGCAGCAAACATTCATACCGGACAAGATACCATGACCCTCATCCGGGTGCTTGAGATTGAGAACTTCCGCGCTGTGAAGGGGCTGCGCTGGCTCCCCGGTGCGGGCGTGAACTGCCTCATCGGCCCCGGCGGCAGCGGCAAATCCACGATACTTGATGCCATCGACTATTGCCTTGGCGCGCGCCGGTCCGTTGCATTTACAGATGCCGACTTCCATGGGCTCGATGTCGATCATCCAATACGCATTGCAGTGACGCTCGGCGCGCTCGACGACCCGCTCAAGAATATCGACGCCTATGGCGACTTCCTGGTGGGCTTCAATACAGCCACCGGGGTCGTGGAACCGGAGCCTGGCGCCGGACTTGAGACTTCGCTGACGTTGCAGCTCACGGTGCAGAGCGACCTTGAACCCGAATGGTCTCTTATCTCACCCCGTGCTCAAGCAGCTGGGCGTACCCGCAACGTCAACTGGGTGGATCGCACACGCATCGCTCCCGCCAGGCTTGGCGTCACCGGGGACGTGCACCTGACGTGGCGGCGCGGGTCGGTGCTAAGCAAGCTGACCGACGGCAAGACAGACGCATCGAAGGAACTGACGCGAGCCGCCCGTGAGATGCGCAACACCTTCGACCAAAAGGAGCTCAAAGAACTTGAGGAACCACTCGCGGTCGTCGCAGCAGCAGCGAGCGAAATGGGAGTATCCGTTGGCGCCGCCGTACAGGCGCTGATTGATGCCGGTTCGGTGACGTTCACCGGTGGCACTATCTCACTCCATGACGGAGACGGAGTACCGCTGCGCGCACTCGGCCTTGGCTCGGCGCGTCTGCTTATCGCCGCCTTGCAGCGGAAAGCTGCAGAAAGCGCGACGACCTTCCTAATTGACGAGTTGGAATACGGTCTGGAGCCGCATCGCATCATCCGCCTGTTGGGGGCACCCGGTGCCAAGGAAGAGGTCCCGCCGCTTCAGGTCTTTGCGACCAGCCACTCGCCGGTCGTCGTCGCCGAATTGAACGCGCATCAGTTACATATCGTCCGCAAGAAAGGCGGGTGGCATGTCGTCACGCGCGCTTGCAACGCAGGAGATGTACAAGGCACAATTCGTGCCCACGCCCACGCCTTGCTCGCCTCATCAGTCGTGGTGTGCGAAGGTGGAAGCGAGATCGGTCTCATGCGCGGTTTGGACCAGTATTTTGCTGGCAATGGCGAAAAGTCACTGGCAGCCAGCGGAGCTACTCTCGTCAACGGTAATGGCGATGAAACATTTAGTCGCGCGATTGCACTGCAATCTCTGGGCTATCGAACGGCGATCTTGCGCGACAGTGACAAGCCCGCTCCGGCTCCATTCGAAGCGGCTTTTATCGCGGGTGGTGGGGAGGTCTTTGCCTGGGGTGGCGGACGGGCGCCCGAACAGGAGCTTTTCGCCGCACTGCCGGACGGTCCCGCGAACAAACTCCTTGACCTTGCCATTGAGGTGAAGGATCGCACGCTGATTGAGGCGCACATACGAACAATCTCGAATGGCACGAAGACGCTGAATGACCTGGAGACCGAGGCGCTGTTTGACGGATTCGGCCTCGACAGCCGTACTCTTCTCGGAAACGCGGCGGCGCGCTTCGGCTGGCTCAAGACCATCACGACAATGGAATTGGCCGGGCGAACTATTGTGGGGCCGGCCTATGGCGACGCCGATGACAGTCTGACTGACGTTATGGACGGCGTCTTGGACTGGGTTGAAGATGGCGGCCGTTGAAATCGACCTACGCACGATATCCCGTGGGCTGGTAATCGCACCAGCCGGCTGCGGGAAGACCCAGCTGATCACGGACGCCCTTGCCCGGCATGACGGACCAAAGCCGACCCTGGCGTTGACCCATACCAACGCAGGCGTCGCCGCGCTCCGCGGTCGCCTGGAAAAGGTAGGTGTGAAGTCAGGGGGCTACCGTGCGACAACGCTGGACGGCTTTGCAATTCGGCTGATTTCGACATTTCCGCAGAGGGCCGGTCACGATCCACGGATCGTAACTGAGCGGCGGCCGAACTACGACGCGATACGCGACACCGCGGCTCGGCTCGTTGCCGCAGGGCATCTCCACGACATTCTCGCCGCCAGCTATGACCGCTTGTTTGTCGACGAGTACCAGGACTGTTCGATCCGCCAGCACGCATTGGTAACTTGGCTCGCCCAGAGCTTGCCCACCGCCATCGTTGGAGACCCATTCCAGTCGATCTTTGGGTTCGGTACAGATCCGCCAGCCGATTGGCAGACCCAGGTCGTTCCATTCTTCCCGGTGGTGGGCGAGCTCAAGACTCCATGGCGGTGGATCAATGCCGGGGCACCCGAGCTTTACTGGTTGCTGGCGATACGGGACAACCTCGCTAGGGGCGTGCCTATCGATCTACGTGCGGCACCTGCCGGGGTGGAGTGGATAGCACTCGATGGCCGGCAAGATGAGGCCTTGAGGTATGCCGCAGCCGCCGTAAACGCACCTGGCGAAACCAAGGTGCTTATTATCGGCGACAGCACCGATCCGCGCGGGCAACGACGATTTGCCCGACAGGTCGATGGCGCCGTTACCGTGGAAGCAGTGGACCTACGCGATCTAACCGATTTTGGAAGTGCCCTCGACCTCGCTGACCCAGCGGCGCTCTCCTTTGTTGCGGGGTTTGCCGAGAACCTTATGAGCGCGTTCTCTGCAGACGACCTGGTGCGGTCGGTCGCATCGGCTCGTGCAGGCACGCTTGGGCGGGCCCCTTCAGACGTCGAGCAGCTGGCGATGAGATTCGACGGTTCGCGGTCGCCGGCCGGAGTGGCTGATCTTCTCGCCGCCATTAGTCGTGCTGGAGGCGAGCGCTGCTATCGTCCTGCCGTGCTGGCGGCAGCACAGCGGGCCTTGCAGTTGAGCGCCTCACCTGACGGACCATCCCTGCGCGAAGCCACTGTGACCATTCGCGAGCAAGGCCGGCTCATCGGCAGACCACTCGCGAGGCGGTCCGTAGGAAGCACTCTACTCCTGAAAGGCCTCGAAGCCGACATCTCAGTGATTCTCAATCCTGTCGCTCTAAACGCACGCAATCTCTACGTCGCCATGACGCGCGGCTCGCGCCGCGTCATTATCTGCTCACCCTCACCGATCCTCAATCCGGCCTGGTGAGCGTGCTACGCGGGAGTAACCCAGATCACCTGCCCCGAAGACATGTAGACGACAGCGCCGCGTTCGGCGCTTGTGACGCGCAGATAATCGCGGAGCTGCGCCGTATGTCCACTGTGTGCCGCCGCGCTCGGATTCACGTCTGACTTCCAATCGATGACGAGGACAATGCGGTTGTCCTGGACAGCGGCCGCGTCCGCACGACCGACGAGGAAATGCGGTGGGTTTGCCGCCCAAAGCGGGATTTCAGGCTCAAGATGCTCGAGGAAGGGTGCGAGTTCTGGCAGGGCATAGGTACGCAGGGCCGTTTCCGCCATCTCGGTTGCGTCGGGCCCTCCGGCGTCCGCGTCGCCATTGGCGGTAGCTTGCAGCTGCATCAGTAGCTCGGTTGCCCGCGCGGTGACCTCAGCCTGGATAGGTCTAAGCTCCCCGGTGAGGACCTCTTCCATTATCTTGTGTAGGATGGTGCCGCGGAGTGCGCCGGCCCCAAGAATGCGCTGCGGTCCATCAGACGCCGCGTCGACTACAAACGTGTCAACAATGTCGGCGCTGCGGTCAGCATCACGTTCACTCGGGCGGTCCCATACAATGGGCGGAGAGGCGGCATCCAGTCGCGCGCGCTCATCGGCGAATACCATGTCGGTCTGACTGTTGGTATCGAGCTGCGGAGTGTGAAGAGATGGTTCCGGTAACAGGTCAGTTGGTATCTCGGGAAGCTGATTCTGCCCGAGGTCCATCACCCGCGACCAAGATCTGGATGGAGCGCCCGGCAGATCAGGGATCACTAGCAGATCTCGAGCCCGCGTGGTTGCGACATACCATAGCCGTTCGCGCTGCCGCGCCTCGCGGAACTCCTCCTCTTCACGAGCCGCCGCAAGGGCGGGAGGCTCGATGCCTCCGATGATCCAGTGGATTGTGTCGTCGGATTGCCGGTATACGAATTGATCCTGGGGCTTGAATCGGGTTGACGAGTTGACCGTGATGACCACAGGCCATTCGAGACCCTTTGCACTGTGCATGGTGACGATCTCGACCGAGTCTTCGGACGCGTCGACCCTTCCTTCCGAATGTCGGCGCTTGCGCTCCCACCCTCTCTGAAGATCGAGGGCAAAGGCCCGTAGGCCAGCAACGTTGTAAGGGCGAGCAAGCTCAACGATTGCGTCGAGGTTCGCGAGGGCGCGAGCGTTGCGTTGACCGTGGCGAGCCGCCATGACCACGCGGAGGTTGAGCCTCTCGATCGCAAACGCGATGAGCTGCATCGGCGTGAGTTCGGCGGAAAGGCGATGCAAGGCCTGGAGCTTGACCAGAATATCTTTTGCGAGGGGGTCGATGATCTCGTCTGGCGACGTGCGCAATTGGAAACGTCGGCGACCGTCCTGATCAGCAGAGAGAGCCGCCGTGATGTCCAACAGGTCTTCGTCCCGCAGTCCGACGAGGGGGCCGCGCATGAGGGCACCGAATGCGAGGGTATCAAGCGGGTCTGCAAGTGTACGAACTAGGGCGAGAATGTCCTGTAATTCCTGGCGTCGGAACAGCGCGTGTCCGGCTTGGGACGCCACCGCGATGCGGCGCTCTTCGAGCGCCCGCTCATAGCGCCAGAGATCGGTGTGTGTGGGCGCGAGCAAGGCAATGTCGCCTGCTCGCAGGAGGCGCTCAGTCCCATCTGATCCAGTTATAGTGAGGGCGCCGATCAGCCGCGCGCAAAGATCGGCAACAACGGCTGCTTCAGCCTCGCGCTGTTCGTCGGCGGTTGCATCGCGAGGCACATCGATCGTTAGCTTCGTTGCTGCAGCAAAAGGCAAGGGTGGCGGAGCAAGGGTTGGAGCCAACGGAACGAAACCTGGCTGCCCCGATTTTCCAAGCACTTCCTGGAACACGCGGTTGACGTGCTCGATGACCTCATGCCGCGACCTAAAGTTCGCGGTGACCACAAGCAGACACCCATTCGCGGCATTGGCGACTGCGCGTTTCGCGAGCGCGTAGGCCTCGATGTCTGCGCCGCGAAAGCGATAAATCGCCTGTTTGGGGTCACCCACCAAGAACAGCGCACCAGGTCGCAGGGCTGCCTGGCTCCAGATTGCGGGCTGCTCTCGAGCGGCTATGCAAAACACTATCTCCGCTTGGACGGGATCAGTGTCCTGGAACTCATCCACCAGCAAGTGTTCGTAACGGCCGGCGAGCCAATCTCGAATTGACGGATGCTCGCGCACCAATCTGTGCGCCTCCCGAAGTAGGTCGTCGAAATCCAGAACGGCGGCTTCGCGTTTGCGGCGGTCGTACATTTCGATGACATCGGTCAAGGTCGTGGCGAGGTCATGAACGAGGCTCTGCGCGATCGCGCCAATCAGCGTACGATACGCCGCACTTACATTCTCAAAGTGTTCCGCAGCTTCCTGTCCACGGCGGCTTCCTTCCGCCTCGCCGAGCTGCTTCTTCCATGCACCCATCCTGGCATAGGGCTGAAGGTCAATGCTCTTCTGCCGCATCGCCTTTACGCGCGGCGGTTGGGTAAGCCGCCACAGTGCGCCAAACCCGGCATTGGCATAGTCACCGTCGAAAAAGACAGCAAGGCACTCCAGTTCAAGGATTAACTCTTCTGTCCAGTCGTCTCGCGCCCCGCTGGCGTGCCAGCGGGCAAAGGCGGTGACAGCTTCACCGAACGTGCGATCTGGTCGATCGGCAAAACTCGACGTCGGTGCTGCCGCACGGCGATGCTTGCGACGCAGATTTGCGAGTTCGCGGATGCGCTGGACAATACCGAGTGGGTCGTCTTTGGCGAGCACGGCCACCGGGTCGTCCGCGGCCTCGCCCCCGCTCAGCTTTTCCGTAAGCCACGCCGCCAGAACCTCGTCGAATAGGGCTTCAGCAATGGTTTCGTCGACCACACGCGATCCGGGATCGAGACCGGCATCAAGACCGTGGGAGCGGAGAATGTTTTGGCAGAAGCCGTGAATAGTGGTGGTGGTGATCTCACTGACACGCGGTGCTGCTGTATCAAGTCGTTCACGCTCGGTTGCGCCAAGCGGCAGTTGAATTACGCCGCGGAGCGCAGGTGGAAGTCGGCGAGCGCGAAGCTCATCGATGGTCCAGCGTATTCGCCCCTCAAGCTCGCTCGCAGCAAGCTCAGTGAAAGTGATTGCGGCGATCTTCGCAGGATCGGTTCCGTTTGCGATCATCATCGCCACACGGGCCGCCATCAGCGATGTCTTGCCAGTGCCCGCCGCCGCTTCGACCAAGACGTTGGACTGAAAATCCGTCAGTGCCCTCTTGCGGGCCTCTAGGTCTGGCACGCTCATGAGCTGCTCCAGAGCTTGTCGAGCGGCGCATTCACACGGGCAAATGGACGACGCTTAATGCGCCGGTATGCTTCTAAGTCTGCCGGCATGGCAATGGAAAGCGCATCAAAAAAGACGGGTGTCGGTCCCGGCGCGATCTGTCCACTGCGCTGCAGCTGCGCGCCCGCCGCGGTGAAGGAGATCACCTCGCCCATCGCCTTTTCCAGCTCGTCCTGGGTCAAGCTCAGCGTTCGGGCAGGTTCATCTTTCAAGTAGGTCAGTCGCGCGCTCACACTGCGGACGTCTCGGAGAAGCGACTGGACCGCGAGGGCATAGAATACCCGCTGGAGCTCGACACCGCGATCGAAGACGACCTGTTTCTTTCGCTCGGGCGCCGCTCCGGCCTTGTAGTCGGTGATGACTGCAGTACCACGGGCGGTATCCTCGTCAAGGCGATCGATTCGCCCGCGGAAGGTAATTCCAGTCTGCCCGATCGAGACCGGCGCGAGGCTCGTCCACGGGTGCTTCGCATCAGTGGGTTCCCCGAAGGGCAGTTCCGTCCAGCTTGTGCCCCGGGCTTCACCCAACGCATCTGTAAGGCCCCGTCGCGCGCGCTCCTGGGCGATCGTCACTGTATGGCGCCAAAGAAGATCGGGCGGCACGGCCCTCGTGATCGGCCAACTGTCTGCTAGATGTTTGGCCTCGCGGTTGAGTGCGATGTCGATATCTTCCGCATTCTTCGGTGCGCCTTCCCGTAAAACTCCCCCGATGAGCGCGTGGACTAGTTCGCCAAAGGCGCGGTGATCGAGCGCTAGCGGCTCGGCGTCGAGGTTGGGTTCGCGCCAGTGAAGTGCGTACACCCAAGCGAATCCCAGCGGATCGCAGAGGAGCCGATGGAGAGAGGTCGAGGATTGAACCTCTGCCAGGGCGTCCAGAATGAGTGGATGATTGGAGCGCACCAAGCCATCGTGCGCGGTATGCTCCTCGCTGTTCCAAGCGCGCCAGCAGGCACGACTTGCGCGCACCTGGGGAGCCTTGCCCGCGTCGGCTGGACGGGCGTAAAGCCGGTCGCTTTCACTAAAGGCGTGTGCCGGAATCGCGCTGCGCCCCACGACGCGCTCGTGGTCGTGCCGCCACAAGACACTGGCTGCCTGCATTGAGCCAGTCGCACTCCGATGGCCGCGCGAAAGCGCGTAGCCCTCCGACTGCCTTGTGATGATGTCATGCATCATCAAGTCGTCGTCGGCTACATTCGCGGACGGCAGGCGGAGGCCTCCCAGAAGATGGTCAGGTAGCAACGGATTCTCGCTTGCCTGTCTCGGCCATGCGTTCGCGTTGAGTCCGAGGAGGCGGACGTATTTTCGTGGCGCTGCCGCCACATGGCGGGATGGCCCCCAGACCATAGAGTTTCCAGGCTCGCGTCCATCATCGACACGCAGAGCTTGCAATGATAGCTCGATCGCTTGCGGCGGCGCCATGCGCAACGCTTCCTGCCACAATGCGAGCGCCGCACCTTTCAACAAGCGGCGGCCCACTGGATCGGCCGATGCGATACCACCAACAAGGTCTTCAAGTATCGGAAGCAGGACGTGCTCCGCGAGGGCCCCGTCAGCACGCTCGGCGCGGGCACTCTCGAGGGCGTGTCGCCACATCTGCGGGTTCGTCAACGCGGCGCGCCGCCTAAGTCCTCTTGCCCAGTCGCCGGGCAGCTTTTCATTCGCCGCGGTTCGCGGCAGACGAGCCAGTAGGCGCCGCACTCGTTCCTGTGTCAGGCCCCGAAGTAGGATGTCCGCCAGGGCAGCGCAAACCTGACCTTCACGGGTCCCCAGTGCTGGAATGCCGTGACTGAAGTGCACGGGGAGGCTCGCCTCGCGCGAGAAAACCAGAAACGCATCATCCCACACCGCCGGCGAGGCTGCGGTGATTGCAATCTCTTGGGGCGCTGCTTTCCCGTCCGTGACCAACGCGCGCGCCCACCGCAGGGCTTGCCTCACCTCGTTTCGCGGGTCGGCACAGAGGTCGGCCGATGCCAATGAGGCTGCGGCGTCAGCAGATGTGACAAATTCACGGGTGAACCAGTGCTGCCGGCTTTGCCGCGGTGCAATCCAGCGCGTGGGAACGATTTCGCATAGCGCTAGAACCAACGGCCGCCAGACGGGTTTGATGTCGGGAGCGTCTTGGATGGTGATAGAGCCGAAAACCCTCGAGGCGAACCGAAGCCGCTTCATGGCTGCCTCGGCTAGGTCGGGCGGCGCCAGGATTCCGGGCGGCAGTGCGCTTCGCACGCGATTCTCGATGAGCGCAATGTCCCGGAGACGGGAGTTGTCGGGCAGAGCCGCCGAAGTTCCGGCATCCCACCAGTCCCGAAGCGCAGACAGCACCGCGGCTGGCATACCCGGTAATCGGGACACTTTCGCGATGTCCTCGTATCCGCCGACTTCCAAAGCCTGCCTTATGGCGGGGTACAAAATTTCCTGCGTCGCCGGAACGATGAATCCTCCGGCTAGCCGCGCAGCCAGAAGCGGGAAGGTCAGGATCTGGCGGCCTGTCGCGCCTTCCCGTGCTGCATCGAGGCGTCGCATCCGCAACGCCAGAGGGCCGTCTACAACGACCGTGTGAATTTGCATTTGGCTCCTTTTCGTTCGCCCGCCTCAGGCGAACCTTTCGTCGTTCACCACGGTCAGCGCTCGCGCGTATTACTCTATAGGAATCCCCAGGCCCGGTATTGCCCTCTATCTTTAGCTTCGCGCAGGCCGAGTTCGCCGACGAGGCCTTGGGATCGGCTAGGTTCATATTTAATCGAGGAGGCCTGATGGCTGGCACCGATGAACGCACCCTACGAGCTGCGCCGCAGACCTCGTCTTGGATGGCCTGGTTAGCAATTATTAATGGCTTGCGAAACGGGCGTTGACTACGCGGGCGGGCCGACCTGCCCCGTAGGCCCGTTCCGCGTGGTTGCTCTCCCTTGGTGTTTCTAGCGCATTGGTACCCACGTCTTTATCCACTATAACAGTACACCATGGGACACATCATCATGGTGGCATCCGCGCTCGCTGCTTCATTGAGCGAAGACGCCGGTGAACGCTCTGGCCTCGCCCTTAGCGAGGAGCAACTCGTCGAACACCAAAGGCGTTGGAAGCGAAGGCTTTGATGAGCGATATCATCGAAATCCTCATCGGCAATGCGGATGAGCGGCGGCAGTTCGTTTTCAGATACGCCAATGACGATAAATGACCGCTCATTCACGGCCGAAGACGAGCTGCGTGTAGAGTGTAGCGGCTCCTGAAACCGTCGAATAAGCCTTAGCATTACAGTTGCCTTTTCTGAAGGTTTCTGAATCCATGGGCAACCATGATTCGAACATCGTGGACGCGGGCAGCGTCGATTGAAGAGACGCTTGCGTTATGGGCGGCGTCGCTTGGT